>MDTD01166056.1_pt1 | contig 20281 bp, 11 predicted proteins | sample 811221 | NCBI WGS metagenome assembly MDTD01 (sample SAMN05326646, study PRJNA326480) | marine metagenome | isolation source: seawater | place: Pacific Ocean: South West | collected 2011
CCGGCCGAGCCCACCAATTACGAATGGATGGGTGACTGTGGAGTTATCCTAACACTCTCAATGAGAATATATACTCTAACATAATGCGGCTAATATGGCGTCAATCAACCCAAATCCGGTTTTGTACGCCCGTCGGAATCTATTTTCTGAAAATGCGACGAATCTCGATGTATCTGTGTCTGATACACGGTTCAACGACATCTCCGCCGGCACCCGACACTTGCTTCGTTCCTCGGGCCAGTTTGGCACAGTTCTGAATACTGTTGATCTTTCCAGCGATTTACTTTATTCTCTTATGGGAGGAAAACGATTGCTGTTTATCATTCAAACTGGGAATCACTCACTTATTGGTAAGAATGAATCATCATCACTGACCACGTTGGAACGTGAGTGGAAAAAACACATTACGAGAAATGTTTTGAGGAGCGAGGCACGCAAAGAAATTAACAATGCCAATGCAGATGTTTTCACGACCTATTCTTTGTTTTCTGGAGGAGCAATCGGTATTGTCTCAGATAATCTATCAAGAGGAATATACTCGGGTATTGTGATATTGGATCGTCGTGAATCCTCACAAATAACTCCGTTAAATGATTTTTTCTTGCAATGGGGTGAGCATGAAATTGCTCTTCGGGAATTAATTTCCGACAACATCCATGAAACTTCAAACCGCGAACACATTTTCGTAGCGTTGTTGAGTGATTCAACGAAGTTCACCAATGATTCTGAAATAAAGGAGCAGTACTCGGATTTTCTTGAAGGAAAAATAAGCCAGACGCCTCTATCAAACATCAGTTTTCTTTTACCATTGTGTGAAGGAGAACCAACCAATAAATTTGCCTATGAAATGGCTTGTATCTTTGAATTGACCAGAAGACTGGCGGATGGTAAGGATCCATTCGATGAGTCAATCATCAATTCACAAGATGTCATTTATCGAAGAGCATACGACGCATCACCCCTAGATGAGGACGATTTCAAAAAGGAATCCGCTGCAGTCGCAAATTCATCGTTTATCCTTGTTCGTAAACAGCGATGCAAAAGAAAGCCTATGCAAGACGAACTGAGCATACCCTCAACACATCTGCCTAACCTTTGTCGGATCCCTGAAATACAAAAGTTGCACAAAGAGGGATTGGAAGCCGGGCATCTCACCTACAAACAAGCGAAGAACCTAGAAGTCATATGTCAGGAAATCTGGAGAACAAGCCTGTTACATTTCAACACCAACAGTTTGTTTAAGCAACGATTTGGAGCCGTTTTTTTCGCACTTAACCTTACCATGCTCACGATAAAAAAATATGACAAGAAAAACCGAAATCTTGACAACAACAAACTTCAAAATTTTGAACCAGACAAAGATAGCCTCAAATCACTTTGGGATGAGTTTCAATCAGATTCTAGCGACGCTTTGTTTTCACTTGATGTATTTAATTACGAGTGGAAGCAGGATGAGCGTAATCAACTCCGTTTCATTAAGGCAATTTTGTATGGCTCCCCCTCTGACTGGGTGCACCCCAAATTAAGAGAGAAAATCGAGAAAGTAATTTGTGAAATCACAAATCAGTCAACACCTTCAATCGGTGAGTTTTCTGAGTATCTTGAGGATATTGGTTTTGGAGAAGAAACCGGGAATGGAGGATCGGCGTATCCCCTTGTCTACGCTGTTTGTTTGGAAAAAGAATTCTTGACAGTTCTTGAAAAAGCGATGGACACTCACTCATATCTGTATGCTAGCCCCTCAAATCGCCTCGGATGGGACGACAAAGTTATGCCATTGTTCCGTGGACGTCAGCGAAGCGATGTTGTCATGATTGATGAATTTGAGAAAAAATATCTGAAAAGGCTTAATCGAGCTTTGCAAAATATAGATGAATCACTCATTTTTGAGAAACACAGCAACGACATGGTTGTCGCTAAGCCTCGGTGGGTTGAAATGATGATCAACTATGTTGAGAAGCTAAATTTGGGGAGTGATTTGAGTGTTTGATTTCGAATTATTCATGAAAGCTTGTCATGCAGACCTCGAAACTCATGCTGGTGATGTTGAGGATTACATAGAGTTAGATAGCGGAGATTTGAGCAACCTCTCAGACTATTTCTCTGATGATTTCAAGGCTAAAATGGGTGCAGAACACATGGATTCTGCGCAACTTGTGAACCAACTAAAGCTAAGGAGCTTTACCGAATCAATGTCTCGAATTGCTCTTCACCCCCCAACTCAATATCAGAATATTATCATCAGCGGACTGCCCTCTGCCGGCAAGTCAGTTGCCCTTTCTCGAATCGGACAGAAAGCGGTAAGCAACAACAACGATGACAGGGTCATTCACCTTTTTACGATGCAGTATTACACAAATCCAGATGAAGTTCGAATTCGTAGATGGGAGGACCTTTGGAGAATAGTTTTGCGTTGCCATGTTAATGATAGCGTGGCTGATTCTGAGCAATCACTGGAAGAATTCGTTAATCTTCACAAACGGCATGGCAGAAAACTCACTGTATTGATAGATACACTGGATTTGCTCACGTACGGGGTCGAACAAAAATATCACGGTACTATCTTCAAAGCCTGGAATGATTTACTCCTTGAATTTCAGCGCCATCAAATTGCGGCAATTTGGACGTGCAGAAAGCACGAACTAAGCCTCCTTATGGGAGAGAACAAGTCGGATTCAAATCTTATGCATGTAGTTGAATTGCCGAGGCTTAACTCAGCAGCCACGAGGGACCGAGTAAACCAAGTACAATCTATAACAAAATCTCATCGTCGCGGATTGGAATTGATGATTCATGCATTTCCAGTCGTCTCTCGATTTATTTGTGAGCCCAGCACCTATCGTCCGTCTGAGGAGTTCATCAGAGAGGTTAGAGAGGCGTTTAATTCGATGAAGTTCTCGTTGTCAAAAGACAAAGCACTCGATCCCATTTCTTGGGTTATGAAAAAGCAAAACAATGGGCTTGGCACAGATATCATGTACAGGCTAATTCGGAGAAGGGTGATCAAGAAAATTTTCCGCTCGGAGATTTCAGGAATTGAAGGCATCAACACGAGTCAAGATTTAGCCCAAAAATGGGTTCAACTTATCGAGAGTCGATTCTTTTACCAAGCAAGAGTTGAACGCAATAAGTATGGTTCTCGCCTAATGATTTCCAGAGAATTGCCGGTCTTGGATTCTTATGATTCGGATGGCCTCTCGTCAAACTATACGCATGTTGACACGCAACTTGTCCGGCTTTTCATCCACTATGGTTCCGCCTACGGGTTGTTCACTGAAATGCCGAATTTTGTTTCTTTCTCACACCAATTGTTTGCCGAATATTGCGTATGGCAACGCAGAGGAGAATCCGAGGGTTCTTTGCATCTCTCAGACCAAATTTTAGTTGAACGATATCCTTCACTTGCATTACGCTTCATTGATTCAGTTGGAATTGATAAGAATATGATGGACCAGTATTTCCTCTGGCTCTCACCCTTTGTCACAGTGAGCGACCTTCACAACTTCCACGATGCAAAACTACCCTCCGTTTGGAAGAGCGCAATTCGGCTTTCTGCGATTGGAAACGATGCACAAAAGAGCCTCTTGAGCAATGTAGAAATGACAATTTCACCAATAAAAGGCCTAAATGATCAACAGGAAGACATCATCAATCAATTGCCCCTCCCGGGGCCACTGTTCCTCAATGCTCCTCCAGGCACTGGAAAGACATACATTGCCGCCAATTTCATTCAAAAAATGGTTGATGAATTCCGGCTTCAGTCCTCGCCTCAATCAACCAATGTAACCTTCCTCACCATGTCACCTCACTTAAGTGAGCATTTCGCCGCGGAACGATATCCGAATCATTTTGAAAAAGGGAAAGGCTATGATGACGTAATCCTTAATTCTCTATCTGTGGACGAACTGCTCTTTTCGATAAAGCGCCATGTTCTGCAAGACCTTTCCCTTTCATGGGAGAGTTACAAAAACCAATTGCTAACGAAGCCAAAGTTTGTTGAAAAAGTAAAATCTCAGCAAGGAGCGCCAAGGTTAATTGAACGATACAGCATCCACGGCCTTTGGTATGAATTTAACAACAAAATGCTCGATCGGCGAGGAAACTTATGCCACTCGCTGGACGAGTATAAGCGAAATGTTGGGAAGGCAAGGAACGGCGAATACAACACCATCTTCCATCAACTGAACAACAATGAGCGAAGTAATAATGCAGAAAGAGATGCTAAGTTGTTCATCGACATCTTGACGAAATGCGGATTTATTGGCCAAAAGAACACAAGTTTGGCCTCACAATCGAAGATATGTGAGGACATCATTTACGAACTTCTTCGAAAAGATGACCCTGAAAATGAACAAACCTTTGATCCAGGCCTCTACGAAAGGCTCATCCCTTATCTCTCCGACGTGGTCGTAATTGATGAGATTCAAGACCTCAATTTTAGTGTCCTCAAACTTGCCTTGCTTTTGCATCGCGGTGCGATGAATGCTATGTTCTTTACCGGTGATGACGAACAAACCCTAGACTGGGAACCGTTTGACTGGAGAATCCATTTCAGTAAAGCAGCAGAAATGATAGGAGAACTGAGAGACAATTTCCCAGCGACGAAGATTGTGAGCCTCAATGTGGAAAACTGGTGGGATGGTGATGATAACCGAGGGTCGCAACTCGCGAGATTGGCGCGGCGTGAGAGCAGAAAGTCGCTCACGGAAGTCGAACGAAACTTCCCCATTATCGTAGATTATATTCGAGAATCGTTCACATCGTCTGTCTCTCAGTTCTATCCGAGGGAAGAGAATTTGGGTGGAACAGCTGCGATTGTAGCGGGTGAGCGTATCATCGAAGAATCTGAAAAAGCGCGTCAAGCAGGGATACCTTCCGGCATCACAAGATTGACAGATAAATTAGGAAAGAGTGATTTTATCACCCTCGGAAAGGCTCTCTTTAGCACACCAAATGCACCGACCATTGTCCTTCCAAGTGATGAAATGCACATGGAGGCGAGAAGGATTCTAGCCGCAGAGGACATCAACATTGCTCTTTGGCATCCCATCAGTATTAAGGGTCTAGAATACGAGTCTGTGATAGCCTTGTCACCTTGGTCAATTGATGTTTCTTTGGTTTCGGAGTCATTAGATGACTTGGACTTGGAGAAAGGATTCGACCATAACGACAAGGTAGCCTTGAAAAAAGGGGATCCATATGAATCAAAATATGAAAGATTACTTGGACAACGTAAACGGTATTCCAACGTGATGCTGTCACGCCCCACACATCATCTTATCATCGGGTTTGCGAAAAGTGACGAATTTGATTTGTACGACACAAAAGAACCAAACTTTTCTCAATTTCAACTCGACAATCACAAAAGTGCAGGCCTCGCTGAGTTTATCCAGTCTTTGACAAACTTCGGCATCGTTGATGAAGAAGATGGAATTGAGTTGGGGACGTCAATAAATTACACCGCTTATGTCTCCATGATTCAGCGAATGGTTGAGATGGTCAAGTCAGAAAATGCTTTTGAAAATATTCTCTATCAAGGTGCTCACATCAAACATATCATGGAGCAACGAGGAACTCCGGCCAACGGCTTGTTGGAGGATTACTCTCCTTTCTTATCGGTTTCAACGTATTTGTTTAGATTCGGTGATCAACTTTCATCAACTTCTGACACATCTTCGGACGTTCGTGAGAAGGTCACAAACCATCTCCTAACTGGATTCATTCATGGTACACTCCTGAACGAATCTCACCCCGCGGTCGAACAGGCAAAAAGATTGGTTGGATTAAGAAGGAAAATAAGAAAAAATAATCGAGGTGATGAAGGCTATATTCTCAAATTTTCACCAATTTATTTTTCGTTCTTCACACAAGAGTACAATCATCTCCTTACTGAGTTAACAAAGATGCCGAAATGGGTACCTTCCGATAAAGTGGACATTGAGGCTTTATCTGGCTTCATTCAGTCAAAAATTCTCGGTGGAAAATTGGTGTCAAATTCTGCGGAGGTGTGGTCGAATTTTTTGAGAAATTATGATTTTGCCAATAGAGAAGTCAGCTTGTCTCATGAGAATCAGGTAATCCCAGGACTTGAAGTTCTTGGGCACATCTATGGTTTGCGTACAGAGGACAGCCATGCAGAATACTGGGATGGAATTGTTGATGACATGGCTCGGTTTTGGAAAGAAGGCATTCACCACATAAATGCAGGTTCGCTCAGCCCTCAATCTGTTGATGTACTGTGGGGCGACATAGAAAACAAACTGCGAAACACAACCTGGACAATTAGTGCTCCAGAGCAGGTAGAACTTCTGTTAACAATGATATTTTTTGTGGAAAGGAAGCAAAAGAGCAATGAAAAAAGCAAGACCTTCGTGGACAGACTGACAAGTTTTGCACATGTAGGTGACGCATCATCCCCCGTCGATCTCGTTGAAATTGGGAAGAACAATAAGATTGACCTCCATCATCTACGGGATTTTGCTCTCCAATGCATCAAGCATTACAATATCAAGGTGGATAGCAAAAGCAAACAACATCGAAAAACACTGAAGAAAAAGCGCGAAACTCTGGACAAATTGTTCGAGGACAACATCTTCAACATTCATGGGATGTTTTCAATGTTAGGTGAAGAAAGAGGTCAGCACTTTTTGGGATTATTGAACGGCGAGCACAGCTCACGTGTTTACTCACACTTCCCCGAACTTGTGAACAATATCTTCTCATTGCTCTGTGCTCATGATGTGGAGCCTCTCAAAGATAATTTTTCAGAATTTTTGAGAAAACCAAACATGTCGGCACACGAATTATTTGATGCTCACACCAAATGGGGCCTTGATGGAAGTAAACCCCTCAATGTTGTACAATCGCTCATCGGGGACAAAGAAAACAAGTTTGCCATTTTTGAAAACTTCTCTGCAGCCGAGAAATTTTTCAAAGTGTATCCTGAAATGATCGAGGACGTGCTTGATGTCATGCTTTACAGACTGTACTGTGTGAGGAAGAATGGTGGGCCACTCCCCATGAGTGTAGGAGACATTCTCAAACAAAACATAGCAGGCCATACCTTACAACATTGGCTCAGAACTAACTTTAACCACAGACGACTCATCGAAAATGTCTTCAATTGTGAGTACCAAGAGAATGGCGAAGTGCATCTGAAAAATGTTTACGAGTCCAATCTCCCACCTGCTTTGAGGAACGTTATCTTCCTTTCAAACGAAAAAGTTGTGCAGTACGGTAAAGAGAATGAATTTTTCAATCAATTTGAATCCTACCTCTCCACGAAACAACGCGAAGATTATTCTCGAGTTCGAGAGAAAACACTTAGCCAGCCTGAATATTGGAGAAAAGAGGCTGTGCGCATGCTCGGATTGCGACCACACGAATTGAAAAAAGTCATTGATTCACAGCGGATCACTGCTAATTTTGACTTCCTCCTCAAAGATGGAAAAGTTGCGTTCAAACCTGTCCAACTCAACGATTCCAACGGGGGGAACATTGTTCTTGATGCAATCGTAAAGAGGGGTATTCGGTCTGTTTTCTTACCCAATGAACAAGAATCAAATTCTAATCGCCTCTTTTTCTTTGAGAAAGTGGTTGAGGCCTTCGACAAGGGTATTCTTGCGCCATACCATTACAGGTTTGGAAACCGACTCTACTCAGCTCGTATCCCGCTGAATCAATACTTTGTAATGCACGAATTTGTTCGATCTGCAAAACTCACGATCCTACGAGAAGAAGCGATTACGGACCAATTGAATCAGAAAAACATAGAACTCAGTGTCCTTGACGAGATTATCTCGCTTTCTTCAATCATTGCATGCACACGCCACGTCCTGGACAACTCAAAAACTGAAGACACGGCCCCCACGACCCTATGGAGAAACGTCCTTGCAGAACTCATTAAGCGAGTTCTCGTTGAAGTTGGTTTGCCACACACCGCAACTGATACGGAATTTGTTCAAACTTGGGCAGATAAGAGGCAATTGTACACAGCATTTTCAACGATGGTTCGGAACATCTTCGTACCTAGAGTCGCCAGAGAGGATACGATACGACGAGGTGAGGAAACGCTCATCCCGGTGTACAAGGTCAGCGAAAACACTGAATTGGCACTACTCTACGAGGACGCTATGGTTGAAACCGACCAACTCAGAGATTCAACGCCCCTTTCGTGGCTGGTGAAAGAAACGGAAATTGTCGGAAACATCGAGCTCGATGACTTTAGAGAATGGAGGTGCCGGCCAATTTCCTATGGAGATGTCTACGATGATGATTCATCAAGTTATGACAAATTATTCGAGGAATGAGTCCTTGCGAATTTGTTTATTGGATGACTGGAGTTTGAGTTCAAACACAACATAGGGTTGGGGCTACATTCTTCTACGACCGGCGCTCAGTTGTTGGTATGGGCCTTCTGGACCAAGCCGATTGGGGCGTGTTCAAGCAGAAGGACACGTGGCAGGCATTCGCTATTGCCGTCGTGATGTTCGGGGCGATTTCCTTCGCTGCCCTCTCGATGTTTGACAGCATGGACGAGTTGTTCCAGTCCGATGCAGAACCTGCACCCATTCCCAACCTTGTCTACGAATCGCTCAACCGCAGCGATGTTGAGGCGGGCTACGTGAATGAAACCGGGTGGTTCAACCTCAATGACCACCGTGGCAGCGTCATCATTCTCGACTTGATGGCACGAGACTGCAGCAACTGTCACCTCGTTCAGGAGCACATCGAAAACGAGATGGAGGACTGGCAAGTCACGGCTGCAGCCAACAACAAGTCCCTCAAAATCTTCGCTTACGGTGCGTGGTACGGCGAATCCGTGGAATACCTCAGTGAAAGCGGCGGCGAATACACCGTCCCCCTCTATCCCACGGGCTTCGGCTCCACGGAAGCAGCCGTGCTTGAGGATGGCTCAACGGCCGACCCTGTTCGCCTGTTCACGACGGGTGGAACGGGACAAATCCCCGTCGTGCTCATTCTCGACGAGGAAGGCTACATCATCGCTCAACAGGCGACCGGAACACCCATTGACGGCTGGGAAAAATTCGACGGCATTCTTGAAACTGCGTTGACCGAGGACATTTCAGAAACCTTCGATTCCCGCATCGGATGGGAAGAGCCTGAAACCTCGTTCACCGCTGTCTTTGCCCTCGGCCTCATTCTCTCCATCCTTGTGTACTTCTCGCCGTGTGCTTTCCCGGTGCTGCCTGGATTCATCTCGTACTACCTTTCCCTCGGGGCTCGAGAAGACGAACTCATCGCAGAAGGGAAACTCAAGACCGGCATGCCAAGTTCGTTCAACATCGGTGTCTTGTCTGGACTCGGTATGTGGACGTTTTTCGGCATCATTGGCATCGTGGCCTTGCTCATGGGAGAGGCATTCGCCAGCTCTGGCATCATTCACTACATCGCCATCTTCATCGCCTTGCTCCTCGTTGTGCTCGGCTCGATGATGCTGCTGGGCATCACCTCGCACGTCATGGGCTTCGTCCAGAATCTCGTCGACAAGTACAGCACCACCGAGGCCGACGACACGTTCACGCCACGACGCAACATGTACCTCTACGGCATCGGCTACGCCGCAGCATCGATTGACTGTACGGCCGCCGCCGTGTTGCCGTTTGTCATCTTTCTCAGCACGCTCGGTACAACCGCCATCGGTTTCGGCATCGCTGGGTTGATGGTCGGGCTGCTCATTTTGATGATCGCCGTCACCATGCTTGTTGGCATGGGTCGCCAAGTCATGATCAACTTCCTTCGACGAGCCACCGGCCACATCAAGATGATTGGCTCGTGGATGATGATCATGGCCGGTGTTGGCCTGACGATTTACCTCACCAACGCCGAGGCCGTCAATGCCCTGTTCAGTTGAGGGCGGGGCGAATCCACCAGCGCCACATCACGGCGCAGATGGCAATGGAGAGCAGGCCGTCAAACACGTAGTGTTGCTTGATGAGGACCGTTGACGCCACGAGTGATGCGCAGGCTGTCCAAGAGAACACAGACAGCAGGGGCGACCAGCGGCCCCGTCGCTTGAGGGCATAACGAACGAAGAGAACGACAAGAACGCTTTGCATGACGTGGAGGCTTGGCCAAGCGTTGTACGGTGCATCGGCCTTGTGCAACTCGTCCATGAGGGTCCCAAACAGGCCATCAGCCCCGACGGCCTGTGAGCGAAGTCGAATTTCCGATGGGAAGGCAAGAAACGCCAGGAAGGCCAGCCACGTGAGCGTTAGCATACGCTGGAAGAAGAGCATCCCCTGTTTTCGGACCGATTCATGGGCTGCAATCCAGGCGGCGATGGGGAAGTAGAGGTAGAAGGAGTAGTAGGGAATCACGAACGCCGGCACGTAGGGAATTTCCCAGTCAAAGGGGAAGGAGACTTCGATGACGGTGGTGCTTCGCCACGCTGAGAGGCGGTTGATGAGCATGTACGGCAGCGCTCCGAGCAGCATGAACGCCGTCAACAGAAAACCCGCATAGTGTGGCCGACTCCATTCGAGGCGTTGCGGCCACCACCGGTCGAGGACGGGCCAGTCATTCTTCACCATCGTTGCCGTCCTCCTTAGCTTGACCCACCAAGTCGTTCCATTCAATGATGCGGTCAGAGAGGACACGGGCCTCTTCTCGGTCGTGCGTCACATGGACGGTGGTGATCTTTCGTTCTTTGAGGTGGGTCCGTGTCATGGTCGCCAGTGCCATCCGGCGCTCGACGTCCACCGAAGCGAACGGCTCATCGAGCAACATCACCTTGGGTTCCTGAAGCAAGGCTCGACCAAAGGCCACTCGTTGTGCTTCACCCCCCGAGAGGCCTGCCGTCCCTCGATGATTGAAACCTTCGAGACCAACGGTGTTGAGAACGGCGTCAACCTGCGATGATAACGTCTTCTTGGGAACGGTGTTCCCCGCCCCCAAAGCGATGTTTTGGGCGACGTTCAGGTGGGGGTACAACACAGGTTGCTGAAACAGCATCGTGATTTCGGGGACGATGGTGTCGAGGGGAAGCAGGTTGTTACCGAGGCGGCGGTTGCCCTGTTCAAGACGTTCAAGGCCACAGCAAGCCCTGAGTAAGGTGGTTTTCCCGCAACCGCTGGGTCCGAGAATCGACACGATTTCGCCGTCTTCAACTGTCAGGTTCAATCCGTTAAAGACCGTCCACTCTCCCAGGCGAACCGTCCCGTTGAGCAGTTCAAACATCATGTCGGGTCCTCCAAGCACGTGCGCGCTCGTTGATGGCCAACACCAGCAGGGTCACCACCATCAAGATGGTGGCGAGCGCCATGGCGGTGGGAAACACATAGGGGTCAAATTTCGGACGTGATGCGACTTGGTCCACCATGATGGACAACGAATCCCATGAACCAACGCGGACGATGAGGAACGTGGCACCAAACTCACCCAGCGAGAAGGCGAGACAAAGCGAGGCCGCCATGGTCGCAGGCACCACCAAAAACGAGCCACGAGAGTGCCACCAAAACGCCAGCGGTTTCATGGAAAGGAGCGATGCCTGTTCGGCAAACACAGGGTCGATGCGTTCGATGGCCGGCACCATCAATCGGATGACGAAGGGCAGCACGAGCATGATGTGTGGCACCACCGGGAGGTAAGGGAACGAAAACATCTCGGGGAACCATCGGAGGATGCCCGCCACCATGCCCAAACCCACCATCACAGCCGACATGGACAGCGGGAGCATGCACAGTGAGTCCAACACGCCTGCCGTTTTCCTTCGACCCCGCTGGCGGAGCGACACCAAACAGGAAGCAACGGCATAACCAAGTGGTAGGGCAATCATCACCGTAAAGCCGGCGTAATTGAGCGAGTTGGTCAACGCATCCATCAACGGAACCGTTGAGAAATCACCGCTCCAAGCACGTCGCCAACCTTCCAACGTCCACTGTGCGCCGGGTCCTGATGGCCCCGTCGAACGGACCCGAAAGGAAGCGAGAACCACCGATACAAGCGGTGCGAGAAGCAACACGAGCGTCCCGTTGACAAACCACGACATCGCTTGGGTGGGCGGACCGTGACGCTCTCGGTTCATGGATTCGTGGTGCAGAGCGAGGACCTGACTGTGGCGACGTTCAAATCGGCCCGCCATGATGAGCATCACCAGCATCAGCAGCATTTGGCAGGTCGCGATGGCAAGCACTGCCAAACTCGTTTCAACCTGGTAGCCTGCGATGCCTGCAGAACCGCCCACTTCGCCCAGCAAGGACTCCATCGTGTTGGACGACGGTGCGAGGTATTTGACGAGGGCGAACGATGTGAAACTGAAGAAAAACGTGTACGTGGCGGCGACCAACGTCGCAGGTCCGAGCACCGGCAGCCACAGGTGTTGGAGGCGCCCAGTGCGAGATTGCCCGGCCGGAAGGAGGGCCAGTTGTTCTTCCCAAGCAGGGTCAAGTTGGGCCACCACCGGCTCAACAAACCGCACCACCAGCGACAGGTTGAACCACACGTGCGCGACAACCAAGGCCACAAAATGGCCCGGGTGTGCCCAGCCGGTGGTGGAAGCGACCCACCCCACGAGTCCGGTTTCACCGCGCATGTCCAGTCCCAAGCGGTAAACAAAGCCGTCTGGCGAGAGCAGAGCAAGAAACCCGACGGCAGCCACGATGGGCGGCGTCACGAACGGAAGAAAGAGCAAGGCTCGCTTCAAACGAAGGTGCCGCCATTGGTATCGGCCGAAGCCCCAAGCGATGGGTAATCCAAGTCCGACCGTGACCACGGTCGATACAAAGGCTTCCATCATGGAGAAACGCAAGGCTTCCATCGCTCCGGGTTGCTGATGAACGGTGAACAACGCCTGCACGGGTGAGATGCCGGTCACGGCCCACAGGCGCAGCAGGGCCAACGTGATGGGAAACAAGCCAAGAGCGATCACCAACACAACGGCCAACCAATGGGTTGCCGGGATGCGACCGGTTCGCATCACCGAATGGGTGGCCATGAACGACGCCTCATTGCGTGGCTTCCTTCCAGTCCGAGAGCCATGCTTCCATTTCATCGGCGATGCGCTCGTTGGAAATTTCAGCGTTTAGTGTGGGTGTGTCCGTGTGGTATGCATAGCCGTCGGTAGCCGGCCATGTAGCATTGACCAAGACCGATTGCATGAGGTTGTTCTCCGGCATGTTTCGATTGACATCCTCGGAGAGCAGGTAAGCGATGAAAGCGTTGGCTGCGTCAATTTCCGTGCCGCCGTTGATCACGCCCGCATATTCCACCTGGTGGAAGGAGGAGCGTGGTAGTGTGAGGGATGTGGACTTGGTCCAGTTGCCGCCGTAAAAGGCCTCAACGCCAGGAGAATGGCAGTAAGAAACCGTCATCGCAGCATCACCAAGGTGCCCTTCTACCCATTCGCCGTAGCCGCCACTGTAGTGAATTTCGTAAGCTTCGGTCCAGCCGCTTGTGAAGATGGCCCCGTTGTCCGCCATGGCCTTCCACCAGTCGAAAGCATCCGTCGTGTTGTCCTCATCGTTCTCGAAATAATCGATGGTCGCCGACATGAAGGCTCGTCCGGGGGAGGAGGTGACCGGTGATGGGAAGGCGGTGAGCCCGTTCCACTCGGGTTCGGTTAAGTTCCAGAGGGAGGTTGGCACCGTGCGGTTGGTACCGTCCACCCGGGTTTCGTCATAGTTGAGGCAAACATCCCCTCGGTCAAAGGGCAAGGCAAGTGGACCGTTGTAGGGTTCGAGAGCCGTTTCGGAAATCCCTGATACGTTGGCTTCGTGGGCTTGAAGGAGGCAGAAGTTGAGTGCGGTTTGGAGATAGGTGTTGTCCAGTCCGATGGCCAAATCGGCTTGCTGTGCCTGCTGGGTTTGCAGCAGTTGTTCGAGAATACCACCGGAATCATCGGTTCGAATCATCTCGATTTCGTACCCTGTTTGATTGGTGAATTCGGCCAGCATTTCATCAGAAAAGGCCGCGATGTCGTAGGTGAGGATGCGGAGTTTACCATCCGAAGCTCGTCCTGGTTCGAGCACAGTGCAATCACCCGAAACATCGGCAACGATGGGCTCAATTCGTTCGAGGCACCCTGTAAGGGGCGCCGTCAGCATCAGCAGTATGGTCAGTAGTATTGCGTTTTTCATGTAGGTCACTCCGTGTTCATAGCGTCAATAATGGCATGCGCCCTGTCGACCAGATCCATGGGGTTGGGTCCGAGAATGTACAAGGAGGGCTCCCAACCAAACGCCCCCTCGTCCAACACAATGTCAAGTCGCCCTTGATGCGGTTGGAGACTCCCCTTGTTGGCATAGCCAAGTCGGTAATCAAGTTCGTCCGAGATGTAGTTGATGTCGCCTTGGTCCACCATGCCATCAAGGGTCGGTGGTCGAAGGTTGAGAATCGCCGTCTTTTCTCCGTCAACCGCCTTGGCCTGAATGAGCATTTTCGCGAGGTGGCTTGAGGCTCCGAATTCGGGTGTCTCATGCCGACGAAGGACACCGTCGACCAACGTCATTCGACCAGGGTAGGCTGCGACATCATCGATGCCGCTCGCTTCGGGTAGGCACGCAGCGATGTTCATGCCCACCGCCGGCATGTACGGCTTGAGTCGGCGCAAATCAAGCCGCCCCGTCGCCCAATCAAGACGACGAATCAACGCCTTGGAGGATTGGTCCTCGTCGAGGTCCATGCCGGTGAGGGTTTTGTCGTACCGAAGAGCCTGGCCGCCACCGAATTGAAGTTCAAACACCAACCGTTGGCGGACGACCGTGGCCTCGGGGCCGTACTGCGCCATGGAGGCTGCGAGTTCCTTTGACCAACCGTCAATCATGACCTCGTCGGCCGTAGCGCCCAGTTCAATCACAGGTTTACTGATCTGACGGGAGACCGTGCTTTGCGTCGAACCCGTTGCTCTTGCGATTTGCATTTGCGTCCAGCCTTGGGCCCTGAGTTCTTTGCTCAGTTGTTGCAACAATCGGTCCAACCAACGGCCACCAATCTGTCCCAGCATGGGCCGTCCTGTGGCGGGGAATTATTCAACCTTGCTGGCGAATTATGCATGATGAATCATAGAACCGAGGCATCTGGATCGGTTTCAGCCCGAAAAATCGTTCAAAATGTGGAGAAATTGGTGCCGAATTTGACATGGCGTGGTCAGCGTGTTGGCGGTGATTGAAAGCGATATATTCATGGGTTTTTCTCGGAATTTGGTCTGTGCTCCGGCCCTCTATGGTCCGTTTATTCAAAACGGGTTTTTCATATTCAATCCTCATTAAGTGGCCCTCTACAGCGCTCCCGCGAATGAAAAACTCTGCAAAAAGCGAGACAGAACCGATTCATTTCTCACCATACACATACTCATAAGCGAGCCGCGGGGAGAAAGCAACTGAGGGGCATGGAAACAGCGGCATTCATTGACGAAGTCGCTCAGCGCCTCGTGGCCTATATTGCCTCCAAGGACACCGACGTGCGGGTCAATCCAGCGGCCAGCCTGAGCACCATGCGTAAGACGCTGGACGTCCAACTCCCCTTGGAAGGGCACGGCCTCGATGCTGTGCTTGACGACCTGGACACTTTCATTTCGAACAGCGTCAAAACCCACCGTTCTGAGTTCATGAACCCGCTTTGGGGCGGTCTATCGCTTCCGGCCTTTGCTGGTGAAGTCGTCGCCTCGCTGACGAACAATTCGATGTACACCTACGAACTTTCCCCCATCGCCACCGTCATCGAACAGACGATCCTCAAGCGAATGTCTCAGATGGTCGGCTTCCCTGATGGGTTTGGTACCTTCACCACCGGTGGCTCAAACGGAAACATGCTCGGCATGTTGTGCGCCAGAGAGCACTTGCTCTCTGGCTCCACGAAACGTGGGTTTGACGGGCGCTCGACTGTAATCTTCGTTTCTGCAGAGGCTCACTACTCCGTACTCATGGCGGCCAATGTAATCGGCATAGGTCACCAGAACATCATCAAGGTCCAGTGCGATGAAGACGGTCGCATGCGGCCCGACCGATTGGAGGAGGAAATCGCCTTCGCCAGGCAGGAAGGCATGCGCCCGCTGTGTGTTGTGGCGACGGCTGCCACCACCGTTCGTGGTGCATACGATGACATTGACGCTCTGGCCACCATCGCCCATCGTGAAGGTTTGTGGTTGCACGTCGATGCTGCTTGGGGTGGGACCTGCCTGTTCTCGACCGAACATCGTCGCCTGATGGACGGTGTCGACAAGGCTGACAGTGTGTGTTGGGACGCCCACAAGATGATGGGTGTACCGTTGATTTGTAGTGCGTTTCTCATCAAGGATCCGCTCGTGCTTCGTCGCCTCTGCGACCACACCAACGTGGCTCACTACCTGTTCCACAGCGATGCTGAGTTGGACGACTTGGGCCGCTACTCGTTACAGTGTGCTCGGCGAAACGATGCGCTCAAACTCTGGCTTGAATGGCGGGCTCGCGGCGATGCAGGTTGGGCTGAGATGGTTGACACCAAAATGGCCGATGCGGATTATCTCCAGGCATCCATCGAAGCTCATCCTTCCCTCGAGATGATGTCGAGTCGTATGTGGACCAACGTTTGTTTCCGATACACGAGCGCCGATGACGGCGTGGATTTGAACGACCTCAACACCGAAATCCGAAACCGATTGATGAAAGAGGGTTCCTTCATGGTCAGCCGCTCCAACATCGGAGATGATGTGGTGATCCGCATGGTGGTGGTCAACCAGAGCGTTGACCGCAACACGCTTGACCGCTTCCTTGGTCGCGTCATTCATCATGGCGAGGAAATTCTCCGAGGCCTTCCTGCCGCCAATTGAACGGCAACGGATGTTTATTGAGCCGAGCGTCTAAGCGGACGGCATGAGCGACCAGCCACCGGTGCGAACCGCCCTGTACGAGGAACACCTATCGTTAAACGGAAACATGGTGGATTTTCACGGCTTTGAACTCCCGATTTGGTATTCGAACATCAAGGACGAGCACCTTGCTACAAGGTCTGGGGCCGGTTTGTTTGACGTCTCCCATATGGGTTCATTCCGGTTTACCGGCGAGGATGTTCGAGCGTGGTTGGAGAGTATCGCAACCCAACGCGTCACCAGCATCCAACCGCCACGGTGCGCTTACACCCACTTTTTGGATGAGGATGGCTTTCTCATTGACGACATGATTTTTGCCGTGGTGAGCGAGGCCGAAATTTTGGGTGTTCCAAACGCCTCCATGATCGACGTCATGTGGGCTTGGTTCACCAAACACCTTCCTGCCGATGGCTCGGTGAAGATGGAAAACCTGTCCGAAGAAACCGCCATCATGGCCCTTCAGGGGCCACATGCAAAGGCCACTCTGGACGCTGCATTTGGCGAAGGCCAGCACGTTGGTCGCTTCAAATGGCGAGCATTGACGGACAACAACCTCGGCACGACCGGTTGGATTCAAGGGACGGGGTACACCGGCGAGGCGGGGTACGAAATTTTCGTCCCCAACGAAACAGCCCCGGCTGTATGGCGTGCCCTCGTCGACAACGGAGCCACGCCGGTCGGCTTGGGTGCCCGAGACACCTTGCGCTTGGAGAAAGGATACCTGTTGTCCGGCGTGGATTTCTGCTCGCCCAGCTTGGCGCCTGAAGGCGACGACGGATTCCTTGCCCGCGATTCTTGGGAGACCAACGTACCGTTTGGCCTTGACCTTGAGCACGACTTCATCGGGAAGCATCGAGTGGTCAGCCACAGCGACGACGACGAGCGGTGGTGGGGCATCAAATACACCGAGAAAGGACCGCTTCCCCGTCCTGGTAAAGAGGTTCAATCGCTCGACGGTCAACCACTTGGACGGCTTTCATCCGGTGCACCTTCGCCGAGTTTGGACAACACTGGCATCGGCATTGGCTACCTCGCAGGTGTGAAGGAAGGCGACGAGGTTTTGGTCGTCGCCAGCCCTCGAAAATCCGTGAAAGCCGTGGTTGTCCGCCCACCGTTTTACTGAAGGCCATCCATAACCGGTTTCATGGCTTCCAGCCATCGTTGACGTTCTCGCTCGCCGGTTGCGCCCAGTTCGACAACGGTTTCTTTGACCCGCAGAAGGGCTTCACCAATGGCGTTCGCATCACCCCAAGGGGCCGTCGTGCCGAGGCCCTCCTCAACGGCCACGTCGCCCATCAAGCAGTCACGGTTCACCACGCTCGGGACACCTTGAGCCGCTGCGTCGAACATTTTGACCGGGAGCGCGCCTTGGAGGATGTTTCCTCGTAGTGGAGCGTACATGGCGTACATCACATCGATGGTCTCGATGAGTTCCGGGAGCTCGGATTGTGTGAAGGCGCCCGTGACTTCAGCATCAAGGGTTCCACGTTCAACCTCATCCATGAGCATCGCCCGAACACGGCTTGCTGCGGTGCCATCGCCAGCAAGTCGAATCTTGGGTCGCTGCGCGGGTGGAAGCGCCTTGACCGCCTCGATCAGAAGTTCAAACGATTTGAGATCCCTGACTCGGCCAAGGTAGCCCACCGTCCAGTCCGTCAACGGCTCAACCTTGCGTTCACCGAACGGAGGAAGCGGACGATTCTCGACCGAGTGCCCTTCAAGACCGTGATGAGCAAGCCATTCAACGAAGCCTCTGCGCCCCTCGGTTTTCACCTGTTGACTGGACGTGATGATCACGGCCGCTTCGGCCGCTCGTTGAAGCATGCGTTGCTTCAGGCGCCGGCTTGCCAGCGCTCGGAGGTTGGATTGGGGAGCAGCATACCTCACCCAAGTGTGCTGCAGGTCGTGCATATCAAAGACGAAGGGAACGTTGTGTGTCTTTTTCATTGCAATGCCCACACGAAGGGTATCGGCATCGTGGCAATACACGAGGGCCGGAGGGTCGTTGGCCAACGTTCGTTCGACCACGCGGAGAAAGCGACGTATCCCCCTGTACGTCGACACTGTGCCTCCGTAGGGGACTCGGCCCACTCGGTACCGCATGACACGAACGCCACGGTGGTTTTCGCTCATCGGGTGTCCCTCTTGTCGGTCAAAGGCGTGGACAGTGACCCGATAACCGGCCTCCTGCATCCAGACGGCGTGCCGTAAAACTCGTGGGTCCGGAGCGCATGCATTGGTGACCACCATCGCCACCCGGACCATGCCTCTCCGAGGGGTGGTTGGATGATAGGCTGTTCCCCGATTTCAGGTGGGCTGAAGCAATTCATTATGAGCGGTACGCGCATGGATTTTCACATACCCACCGTAAGGAGTGTGCGTGCCATGGTCGACCAACTTCCAAATCGAGGACGAGAAGCCGAAATGTTGCAAGAAATGGGGCTTTCTTCGATGGAGGATTTGTTCTCAGACATTCCCGATGATGTTCGCTTCAAAGGCGAGTTACCGCTACCCGGCCCCCAATCCGAAGAGGAGATCATCAGCGACGCCCGTCGTTTGCTCGGCGCCAACGCCGACATGGGAAGCCGCCCCTCCTTCCTCGGTGCAGGTCTGTACCGCAACTACGTTCCGGCGGCTGTGTTCCAGCTCGTAACCCGTGGAGAATTCTTGACGGCTTACACCCCGTACCAACCCGAAGTAAGCCAGGGCATGCTCCAAGCCATGTGGGAGTTTCAAACCCTCATCTCCGAACTCGTTGGCTTGCCGATTGCCAACCTCTCTCTGTACGACGGTTCAACGGCCGCCGCTGAGGCCTTGACCTGTGCCGTTCGTGTTCACAACCGCAAGGCCAGCCAACCAAACACCGTCTACGTCTCCGCCCTCACACCGCCCGACAAGATGTCGGTCATGCACAATTACTGCCAGGGGGCAGAAATTGACATCCGAACCATCGCGCACAACGACGACGGGACCATCAACATGGACTCGTTGAAAGAGGCGGCCGGTTCTTGTGGTGTCTACCTCGAGCAACCCAACCCGCTGGGTGTGCTTGACGAAGGCCTGACCGGTGTCAAGGCCATCATCGGTGAACACACCGCCCTCATCGTTGGTGTCCAACCCGTTTCCCTCGGTGTCGTTGAGGCTCCAGGTCACTACGGTGCTGACATCGTGGTCGGCGAAGGGCAGCCCCTTGGCAGCCCCGTGACCGGTGGCGGCCCACTGTACGGCATCTTTGCCTGCACCAAGCCCTACCTCCGATTGATGCCAGGACGAATTGTCGGTCGCAGCATTGACGTGGATGGAAAAGAGGCCTACTGTCTTACACTTTCCACCCGTGAGCAACACATTCGTCGGCATCGAGCGACCTCCAACATCTGCACCAACGAGACCCTCATCGCCTTGATGGGGGCGATGCACATGGCCCTCCTCGGGCCGGACGGCCTACGTGATTTAGCGCACCGAAACATGATGGCTTGC
>MDTD01097485.1_pt1 | contig 20273 bp, 21 predicted proteins | sample 811221 | NCBI WGS metagenome assembly MDTD01 (sample SAMN05326646, study PRJNA326480) | marine metagenome | isolation source: seawater | place: Pacific Ocean: South West | collected 2011
ACAGTATTTTTGACTAAAAACTTTCTCTCTATTTCAAGCATATTGTATTACTGTTTTTTTTGCTGATTTAACAGTTTAGTCGTAAATTTGATTCATCTCCTGTAAAGCTATGAAATTATTTAAACTATTCTTTTTCCTATTTCCCATTGCGTGTTCAACCCATGCACAAAACGACAATTTCGAGAATGAGCCAAATCAATTCAGTGCCCGTATCAATTGGACTGATAATCCAATTCAAAAACACATTCAGAATGGAGTTGTTTTCACAGCAAAACTAGAAAAGTGTAACAACCCGTCTATTGGAATGGAAAAAGACTATGTGCTTCTTACACTTAATAACAACAACTTAAATGAAGTGATAGTTTCACTTCATCAAAACCTTTATTTTGATGGGGTATGCAAAACATGTTTAAGTGATGAATACAATCGTAAGTATACGATTTCAGGGAAAGCTCAGATCTCTGGTTCATGCAGTAGTCATTCATCTGAAGGACTTAAATTGTTTTATGGATCACCATGGGTTTCTGAAGAGTTGACAAAATTTGAATTAGCAGATATCAAAATAAAGAAGCAGTGAAAATAATATTATCGTTTCTATTTACAACTATTCTTTTATATACACTAATTGGACAATGCACTGTTGAGGGATCAATTTCTTCTGAAAATATAGCCTGTAATGATTGCGTTACATTATCAGCAAATGGTTTTGGAGAAAATACAAGTGCCTTCACTGAGAACTTTAATAGCGGTCAACCTGTAGGCTGGGATTTTACCCAAACTGTTACCATATCAGCATCGACCTGTGGAATACCCTCGTTGGATGGAAGTCAATTTATGTGGATGGGAAATAGTTCTCCTGCACCAAGGACAATGGCTACCGTGGGTCTTGATGTCTCGTCAGGAGGCAATGTATGTTTTGAAATGAGATATGCCATTCAAGAAGATCCTTCACCGTGTGAGGGACCCGACCTGGGAGATGAAGGTGTTACCCTTCAATACTCGATCAATAACGGAGCAAGTTGGAACACCATAAATTATTGGCCCCCTTTAAACGGAGGAGCACCATCTTCGATGACCGTATGGAATCAATATTGTGAAAATATCCCTGTCGCAGCGCAGACCACTAACACAATGTTCAGGTGGACTCAACTCGAAGCGACTTCTGAAATATACGATCATTGGGGAATGGATAATGTTGAAATCTCCTTAGTTACGACAAACTATAATATGACGTGGCTTCATGATAATTATTCCTATGGCGAAGGGAATTATACTGGAGAAAATCCCGTACAAGCATGCCCAGCAGAAGATACGATTTATGTAATCGAAATGACTGACGGTGAAAATTTTTGTTATGATACTGTGTTTGTATCTGTTGATTTTCCAGAAATTGACAACATATCAGTTTTGAATCCGTTTTGTGGCGGAATCAATGGAGAAATCGAAATTACAGCATTTGGTGGCACACCTGATTATCAATTTAGTATTGATAACGGGAGTAATTTTCAATCCTCCGGAAGCTTTACGGAACTAGATACTTTATTATATAACATCATCATTGTTGATGAAAATGACTGTATTGATACTGCCCAAGTCTTGTTGGAAGGTGTAGACTCCTTGTTTATCGTCAACCTCATCGTTGAAAATACCACCTGTGGTAATGAAAATGGAACCATTTCTTTTGACGGAACTGGAGGGACCCCCGGTTATCAATACAGTATTGATAGTGGCCTAAGCTATATGAGTTCCTCTCAATTTGAGCAAAATAATCCAGGAATCTACGAGTTAGTCATATTGGATTCAGAAGGATGCACGAATCAGGAAAGTGTTGAGATCTTGCCTTCAACAAATCCTCAAATCGACACCGTAATGGTTACAGACGATTATTGTGGATTAGTCAATGGAACAATTGATGCATTTGTTTCTCTTGGAGTCACCCCTTACTCCTATTTTATTTTCTTAGAAAATGACACCATTTCCGTCAATTCAATAGGTACATTTGAGAATTTGAACTGGGGAAGTTATGAACTCATAGTTGTAGATAGCCTAAATTGTTCAACCTCGGCTGATTTCCTTATTGATGAAATCCCTGCTCCTATAGTTGATTTAACAGATACCGCATTATGTAACCTTTCTTTTCAAATTGAAAATATTGTTTCGTTTACAGGTAGTCAATGGTCAGCCTCAAGCACCAACATCACATTTGATAATGAATTGAACACCAATCCTTCATTGGAGGCATCTGAACCTGGTATTTACACCATAGCTTATCAGGATACTGTATGCAATACCCAAGCGTCATTTCAAATTGAATTTATTCCTGACCCATATACAGAAGTTCTCGACACTTTACTTTGTATCGGTGAAAATTATAAACTAATCGCCCTAACAGCGGATCAAAATACAGGTTATTTATGGGACAACGGAAGCATAGAGAACTCAATTGATATTAATCAAACTAATTATTATTGGGTAACAGCATCAAATAGTTGTGGTATATACACCGACAGCGCATATATTGTTTTTTATGATTGTGACTTAAACGTTCCAAATGTATTTACACCAAATAATGATGGAAATAATGATTATTTTGAACTAATTGATTTTCAAGGTATCAAGACATTTAATTGTCACATATATAATAGGTGGGGAAATTTGATTAGAACTTTTGAACAAGCAAATTTCGCATGGGATGGAAACATATTGAATGGAAATGAAGCAGAGGATGGTGTATATTTTTATCTCATCAAAGCGACGACAAATGGTGGCAAAGCAATAAATAAGCACGGCAACATTCATTTGATTCGCAACGATTGATTTAACTTGTTAATTTTACAGCATGGTTATTTTTGAATCCAGAACTCCGCGTTGGATTATCATACTTGTTGACTTATTCATCAACCTGTTTGCGTTATTATTCGCTTACGTTATACGTTTTGATTTGGACAGACAATCTGAATTAATTCAAGAAGAATGGGACAAACTATCTAATTACATATGGCTCTTTATTGCAGTAAAGTTTCTGGTTTTCTATTCCTATCAAATCCACAAGGGATTGGTTAGACATACTTCCACTCATGAATTAAATAGAATCTTTTTTGCCGTATCAACTTGTACTCTTGTCTTTATTTTCTTTGGAGCACTGCGGTTTTATTTTGTGGATGGCTACTATTTCCTTCCAACCTCAGTAGTTATTGTTGAGTTTTTAGCGAGCTTTTCATTTATCATAGGAAGTCGATTTGTAATCAAACTGATTTATTTAGAATCAATAAGAAATAAAGATAAGGTAGAAAACATTGTCATTTATGGCGCAGGAGTGTCCGGATTGATTACAAAAAAAACAATTCAGAACGATACAAGAAACAATCAAAATATTATATGCTTCATTGACGATAACAAAAAGCTATGGGACACTAGGATCGAGGGTAAAACAGTCCATGGACCACAAATGCTGAAGAAAATTCATAACAAATACAACATCGATACAGTCATTATTGCCATTCAAAACCCTAAACCTCAGAGAAGAAAGGCCCTCTTAGACGAATGCATTGAGCTCAATATCAAGGTGCAAAAAGTCCCCGACCCTAAAAGTTGGATCAATGGTGAGTTCAGTTCAAAACAATTTGTAAAGGCCAAGATAGAAGATTTACTTGGTAGAGAAGAGATACGACTAAACGTTGAGGAAATCAATAAAAACTTAAAAGAAAAAACCATTCTAGTTACCGGAGCAGCAGGAAGTATAGGAAGTGGTCTCATTAAACAAATTGCCCGATTCAACCCTAAAAAAGTAATACTATTTGATCAAGCTGAATCGGCCCTGTATGATTTACAATGGGAGTTAAAAGACACTGAACCCCAACTGAATTTTGAAATTGTTATTGGAGATGTTACACATCACGAACGGATTATTAATCTTATCAATAGCTTTCAACCACAAATCGTTTTTCATGCTGCGGCATATAAACATGTACCTTTAATGGAGCTCAACCCCTCTGAAGCAGTAAAAACCAATGTTCTTGGAAGTAAACACCTTGCAGATGCATGTGATAAATTTGGTGTGGAAAAATTCATATTTATTTCGACAGACAAAGCTGTTAATCCAACAAATGTTATGGGTGCAACCAAAAGAGCGGCTGAAATTTATATTCAATCAAAAAACACAACAAGCAAAACATTATTTATCACGACCCGCTTCGGAAATGTTCTCGGCTCGAATGGTTCAGTCATTCCCCTTTTTCAAAAGCAAATAGAAAACGGAGGTCCAATAACTATAACCGACGAAAGAATCAACCGTTTTTTCATGTCTATTCCGGAGGCTTGTCAGCTAGTCCTTGAAGCTGGAGCAATGGGTAAAGGCGGAGAGATATATGTCTTTGATATGGGAGAATCAGTAAAGATTATTGATCTTGCAAAAAAAATGATCTCCTTAAGCGGATTGACTATTAATAAAGACATTCAAATAAAAATCACAGGACTAAGGCCAGGAGAGAAACTGTTTGAAGAGCTGCTGGCAAATGAGGAGAACACCTTACCAACACATCACGATAAAATTCTTATCGCCAAAACAAATGTTAGGGGAAACATGAACGATGAAATCAATAAGTTGATTTCCCTAATTGATGGGCAAAAAAATCAAGAACTCGTGCTTATATTGAAAGAAATCATACCTGAGTATGTGAGCCAAAATTCAGAATTTGAAGAATTAGATAAGATATGATTAAACCGGTACATATCCAAATTCGTTATTCAGATATTGACCTTATGGGGCATGTAAATAATGCAGTATACCTCAACTATTTCGAGTACACCAGAGTTTATTATTTCGAGAAATTATTAGGTCAAGAATGGGACTGGGAGCATGAAGGCTTTATTTTGGTTGAAAACAAAGTCGAATACATCAAGCCTTTACTTTTAAATGATAAACCAGTCATTGAAATGTCTATTGGATACATTGGTAACAAAAGTTTTGTTTTGCATTATGAAATTAGGCTAAAGGGACAAATCTGTACTCGAGCAAGTTCAAAAATGGTCGGATATAATATGATTGAGAAAAAATCAATTGTCATTCCAGAGAAAATGAAAAAAAACTTTTCTTTACTTACGAAATATCAACTGGAACCATGAATAAATTACAAAAGATAGTTCTTCTGTTTTTTGTTTTATCCATTGCCTCTTCAATGCAAGGCCAAAAAACCCCCTGCTTCAAGAGAAAGAAAATATGCAATTATCAATACCTCACCAATTGCTATGAAAAAGTTGCTTTTGATTCTGTAACCAACCATTATTATTCAAGATCAAACCTGGGAACCCTTTTTGATGGATCATGCACAACTTGTCATAGGAATGGCGTTGTAGAGCAGCAAATTACAATAGTTGAAGGCAAAAGACATGGTTCAGACACCTCCTACTTTGCATCTGGCTGCCCCTACTCTTCTCAAAATTATGTGAGCGGTGTTCTTCATGGAACCAGCACAAGCTATTTTGACAGCACGAATCGAGTCAAAACTATTGTTAATCATTACATGGGCTTACTTTATGGTCCATTTATTGTTTTTAATAGAAAAGGAGATACGCTCAAATATCAGGAGTATGCCAACAATCGGATAAGTGGTATCAAAAAAAGCTATTACGATAACTCCAAAATAAAGAAGAAGGTTGGTTATAAGGATGGGCTTCTTCATGGAAGCCAAATCAATTATTCCCTCGATGGTAAAAAAGAGCTTGAGGTGGGATACTTCGAGGGCCTCAAACACGGTTCTTGGATTTACTATTTCGATGATGAATCTATCGCTAGGGAAGAATTCTGGGACAAAGGGAAAAAACATGGAGACTTTATCACCTACAATACTCTTGGAAAAATATTAAACGAGCAATACTATAAAAAAGACCTCCCCTTCGGAACCCATAAAGATTATTATATGGATAGTCGTGAAAAAACTGTAAAAATATTTGGTAAAAAAGGGGCCCTAATTGAAGAATATAGCTTTGACGAATACGGAGTAAAAACAATTAATTTTCAACAAGTCAAGAAGAAAAAATGTGCCAAAAAAAGGAAAAAGAAAGTAGCAGAAAGTAACCGAGGCACCTCAATGGACTAAATGAATCCTAAAATCATTCCTGCACCCATTATGAATAAAAATACAGCAACAATTAAGCGGATATTTTTAACTTTTCGTTTTGTGAATAATCTCTTCCCAATAAATGAGCCTAAAAAGGCACAAACACAGGCCAAAATGATGGTATGCCAATAACTTTCCAAAGAGCCATCATTTGAATTAAGATAGACAGGAATTCGAACCATGTCAATCAAAAGGGATAAGCAAACGGAAGTGGAGATAAATACATCTGAAGATAGATTTGATTTGGACAAAAATGCAGCTCTAAAAGCACCTTGATGACCTGAAAGCCCCCCAAAAAAACCACTCAGTAAGCCTCCAATAAAAAACTGTCCTTTCCTAAAAGAAAGATTATTAATCCAAGGAAGAAAGTCGAGAATAGCAAAACCAATCATAAGAATACCAATAACAAAAGACAAGAGTTCTACTTCACCGAAATATGAAAACGAACTTAACTGATACACCACTCCTCCTGAACCCAAATAATCTTGAAATAAAGCACCAAGAAATGCTGAAGACACAGCAGCTATTCCAAAAGAAATCAAAACACTTCGATCGATCATTTTTCGAATCAAAAAAAACTTGAGTAAATTGTTTAATAAATGTACTACTGCTGTAGCAAGAACTGCAAGCTCTACAGGCATAAATAGACAAAATACTGGCAACAACATTGTTCCCAAACCAAAGCCTGAAAAAAAGGTTAAAACAGAAGCTGTAAATGAAATAATACAGATTAATAATGAGATATATAATTCTTCCATAAATCGTATTTTTACAAAAATAATAGGAATGATCGATTTTAGAAGTGATACCGTTACAAAGCCTGGAAAGGAAATGCTTGAATTCATGTTTCAAGCTGAATTGGGGGATGATGTATTTGAAGAAGATCCAACAGTAAATGAACTTCAAAATTATGCTGCTGATTTATTCGGCAAGGAAGACGCCTTATTCTGCTCATCAGGAACACAAACCAATCAAATCGCCATCAATCTTCATACCTCACCAGGAGGAGAGGTGATTTGTCATAAAGACAGTCATATTTTCAAATACGAAGGAGGGGGCATTGCAAAAAACTCGGGAGCTTCAACCAGAACAATAAACGGTGTTAGAGGTCATATTCGTGCTAATGAGATTTGCAATTGGATAAACCCCGCTGATGACCCACATCATCCGCTCACTCAGCTGGTTTCTTTGGAAGATACTTCTAACCGCGGAGGTGGATCGGTTTATGATTTCAATGAAATAAGAGAAATCAAAAAATATTGTAGCGAGCAACAATTGCCTCTGCACCTAGATGGTGCCCGAGTTTTTAATGCTTTAATCGAAAATAATATCGATTTTAAAACCTATGCCCAACCTTTTGACTCTATTTCAATCTGTTTATCCAAAGGACTCGGAGCTCCGGTGGGCTCATTGCTCTTAGGTGACAAGGATTTTATCTACAAAGCGCGTAGAGTGCGAAAAGTATTTGGTGGTGGTATGAGACAAGCAGGAATCATTGCTGCAGGTGGCTTATATGCACTTCAAAACAACATTTACAGGATTAAAGAGGACCACTCAGCAGCTAAACAACTTGAATCCAAGCTAAATGAATCAAACTCTGTTAAAAAGGTATTACCTGTTGAAACCAATATTATTGTCTTTGAACTTAATGATGCGAATACAGTAAGTGAATACTTATCCAAGTTAGAAACACTTGGGATATTAGCCTTGCCCTTTGGAGGAGGAACCATAAGAATGGTGACACACCTGGATATTCATCATGATGACATAGCAATAACCTGCGACGCAATAGATAAAATCGGATAATCTAGCAACTTTTTTACAGAATTACGTTATAGATATTGAAGCCATTCTCGTGAAAAAAAATGCCCTAGTCATATTGTTTCTCAACTTCTTGTTTGTGAGCTACGGACAAAACGGTCCCTGTGCGACCGAGCCGAAAAAATTCTTAAAGAAAATACAACTATACAAACGAGAAAACAATCCTCAAAAAAGAATCACAGGATTATCGAAGGTATTGTCTAAAAACCCTGAACAACCCAAAATATATTTTGAAATAGCTGAATATTACAGACTCATGGGAATGGCCAGCTTAAGAAGGGACAATAGTCCGACAGAAGGTGAACAATTGTTAAAAAAATCAATTTATTTTTATCAAAAATGCATCCAAAAATGTAAAAACTATGATTACAGGTCTTATTTCCAACTCGGGAATATTCTATTGGCTTTAGGAAATGAAAAAGAAGCTTTGCTGTGCTTTAAAGAGGTATTGAATTATTCATCCTTTCAGAATGCACCAGCTTTTAATCGAGATAGTTTAGAAGCACGAAAAATTATCAAAGATTTAGAATTCGAGCAAAATCTCATAAACAATCCTGTCCCCTTTGCACCAGAAATAGTCAGAAGCGTGAGTAGCGAAAAGGATGAATATTTTCCAATGATCTCTCCTGATAATGATTTTTTATTTTATACGCGAAAAGTTGATCGCACCAGACTTGGAGATATTGCACAGAATGTAGTGGAAGAATTTACGGTTTCTAATAAGTTGAATGGGTACTCTTTTTCTTATGGATCTCCATTAAAACAACCATTCAACGATGGAGCTTTTGATAGTTATGGTTCTGCAACGCTATCAGTCGATAATAGAGAGATGATTATTTGCGCTTGCAAAAAAGAACGCATTTACAAACAAAACTATCTGAACTGTGACTTATATTCAAGTAAATTTGTTAGAACGGGGGAAGGAGGAAATGATTTTCAATGGTCTCCTTTGAAAAATTTAGGGAGCCAAATCAACACTAAGGATGGATGGGAAGCCCAACCTTCACTATCATCAGACGGACAAATACTGTTTTTTACCTCTATTCGGAAAGGGTCAAGAGACAATGATATTTATATAGCCCATAGACAAGATGATGGCACTTGGGGAAAAGCTGAACCTTTTGATGAAATCAATACCGCGGGAAAAGACAAAAGTCCCTTTTTTCATCAAGATGGTGAAACCCTTTATTTTGTTTCCACATGCAGCCCTATCAGAAAAGGATTAGGAGGTTTGGATATCTTCTATATCCGCAAAACAGAAACTGGGTGGACCAAACCTAAAAACATTGGTTATCCTATAAACACACCTCAGGATGAGCTTGGACTATTTGTTTCTACCAGTGGTCGAATCGCATACTTCTCCACTCTTAAAGACGGTAACTGGAATATTTATTCATTTCCACTATATGAAGAAGCCAGACCTGAGGAGGTAATCATCCTAAAAGGAACTGTTAAAAACAAAGACGGTAGCATTGCCAAGAATGCCAAAATTAATATCAATTATGACAAAGCGCCCGAAGAAAACACGACCGTATCGGTGAACGAAGACGATGGGACGTATGCTGCAGTGGTTAAAATAAATAAAACAGATCAAGTATCACTTACCGTGGATAAAAAAGAAAGCTCTTTCGCAATTACAAAGATCAACATCAAAAATCTCAGGTATGATAAAGACGTTACAGCTGACACTAATTCCAATAAACACCTTGAAATTCTGTCCAATTCAGATTCAAATAAAGCCCAGACAAAAGACATAAATTCTTCCAACGAAAAAAGACAAAATACATCTGAACAGGAAAAACAAACAAAGGACACAAAACCAAGTCATAACAACATTATAAGTGAAAAGGTGAAATCAAGCGACAAGATGGACAGACCTCTTACCATTGAGGAAATTCAAGTTGAAAACATTAAAAGTGGCAAGCATTACGAATTAGATGACATTCTTTATGAAACGGACTCATATAGGCTTAAAGATGAATCGAAATTTACCCTACGTTGTTTTGCAAATTATCTGAATAAAAACCAAACATACACCATTAAAATTGAGGGGCATACCGATGATATTGGAGATCAACAAAAAAACTTATTACTTTCTCAGAACAGAGCTGCAGTGGTAAAGGAATATTTGATAGAACAAGGTGTAAAACCAGAAAGACTCGATTCAATCGGGTTTGGAGAAAGCCGCCCTAAAGTACCTAACAGTAGTTCAGAAAACAGAAGAAAAAACAGAAGAACTGAATTTGAATTGACCATTGAGTAATTATTAGGCATAAAAAAAGGGGACGAATCCCCTTTTCAATTATTTTTAAAATAAACTTAATCGTTTGTAAATCTTCTTTTTTCTCTGATCCTTGCTGATTTACCAGTTCTTTCTCGGAAGTAGAATATACGTGCTCTACGAACAGAACCACTTTTCATTACTTTCAAGCTTTCAATAAAAGGCGAGCATATCGGAAATATTCTTTCTACTCCAATATTACCTGACATTTTACGTACGGTAAAGGTTTCTGTCGCACCACTTCCTTTTCGCTGAATTACAACGCCTTGAAACTGCTGGATTCTTTCCTTGTTTCCTTCTTTAATCTTGTAGGATACAGCAACTGTATCTCCTGCAGAAAATTTAGGTAGCTCAGTACCTACCGTGATTTCTTTCTGTAACTCGTTTATTATATTCATTGCTCAAAAAATTGGCTTCCCATGTTTTCGGGGTGCAATATTACAAAAAAAATCTCTTATTCAAGAAATTACAAACCAAAAATAAGAATATTTAAAATCAATTTCTAAACAATTGAATGTTGGAAAATTAGATATAAACAAAATCGGATTAAAAATAGTTGAAAAGTTAATCGGACCGATAAAAAAGCAAGCATAACTTCCTTTAAATTTACTGTATAAAATAGAAGTGATGGCGAAAGTAATAGCTATAGCAAACCAAAAAGGTGGTGTGGGTAAGACCACAACTACAATTAATCTAGCGGGATGCTTGGGCGTGCTGGAATATAAAACCTTGATTATTGATGCAGACCCACAGGCTAATGCAACTTCAGGAACTGGATTCAACCCGAAAAATGTAAAAAACATTTATGACTGTATTGTCCATAATGTGCATCCTAAAGAAGTCATATTAAGGACAGAAAGTCCAAACCTTGATATTTTGCCTGCTCATATCGACTTAGTTGGTGCCGAGCTTGAAATGATCAATCTTCCCAATAGAGAATACCTACTTAAAGAATCTCTGGAGAAAATCAAAGATGATTATGATTTCATTCTAATTGACTGCTCCCCCTCTCTTGGATTAATTACCGTAAATTCTTTGGCTGCCGCAAATTCGGTCCTGATACCTGTTCAATGTGAATATTTTGCCCTTGAAGGACTTAGTAAGCTTTTGAATACCATTAAAATCATTCAAGGAAGATTGAATACAGAGTTGGAGATTGAAGGGATGCTACTCACCATGTACGATACGCGACTTAGATTGGCCAATCAGGTTGTGGATGAGCTTAAAACGCATTTCCAAGAATTGGTTTTTGACACTGTCATTCACAGAAACACCACTTTAAGTGAAGCCTCTAGTCACGGAGCCACCATTATTATGCATGATGCCTCTTGCAAAGGATCCATTAACTATCTCAATTTTGCTCGAGAAATCCTTCAAAAAAATAACTTGACAAAGATTGAAAATGGCGACAAATTCATTGAAATCGATCATGAACTCTAACAGCCAAAAAAAACCCGCATTAGGTCGGGGATTGAGCAGCTTATTGGAAAACACCAATACTGATGTGACTTCTGCCCAATCATCTCCGGTTGGATCTATCTCTGAAATAGCATTAAGCTCTATAGATACCAACCCATTTAATCCGAGAACGCAATTTGAAAAAGAAGGTTTATTTGACCTCAAAGAATCGATATTAGAACATGGCATCATTCAACCCCTAACGGTAAGGAAAATGGGCAAGGATAAGTACCAACTTATTTCAGGAGAACGAAGATACCGTGCTTCACAGCTCGCCGGATTAGAAAAAGTACCTGTATATATTAGAATTGCAAATGATCAGAGCATGCTTGAACTAGCTTTAGTTGAAAACATTCAAAGAGAAGATCTAAACGCCATCGAAATTGGACTTTCTTATGAAAGACTTCTCAGTGAGTGCGAGCTTACCCAGGACCAGCTCAGTGAAAAAATATCAAAATCAAGATCCAATATTGCCAACTATATTCGTCTTTTAAAGCTGCCCGCAGAAATACAAATGGGGCTAAAAAACCGTTCTATTTCAATGGGACACGCACGCGCTTTACTATCATTATCCACTGAAAGTGAGCAGATTGAGCTATTTAAAGAAATCGTGAGTGCAGAATTATCAGTGAGAGATATTGAGCAGAACATAAGGATCAGAAAAGGAAGTACTCATCCAAATACTTATAAAGCACATTTGGAACGAAAGACTAAAACTGAAATCATTTCGTTATATGATTCCGACATTTCTATTTCTTCGGGATCAAATGGCTCAGGAAAGCTGAGCTTTAAATTTGAGTCTCAAGAAGATTTGGACCGATTGGTGAAATTGCTTTTAAATAAATGAAACCTGCTCTACTTTTTGTTTCCTTGTTTTTTTTCGGAACAATGGCTTTAGCTCAGCAGGAAGAATTGGATACGCTTACCGAGCACCCTTACAGAAGATCAATTATGTTTTCCAGTATTATTCCTGGTGGAGGACAGGTACACAATAGCATCATGAAGAAAAAAGGATTCAAGCATGCCATATGGAAAGTGCCTCTCATTTATGGAGCTATAGGCTATGCCACCTATACCTTAATTCAAAATCAACAAACTCAAAAATCACTGAAAGCAGAATACCTCAATCGCATGGATGGAATTATTGTAGACCCACAATGGTCTGTTTATGACGACCAAGGTGTACTCTATCTCTATCGGCAATATCTTGATCAGAGGGATTTGTCTATTTTGGCTTTAGGTGCGATTTACTTGCTACAAATTGTAGATGCTGGTGTGGAGTCCCATTTCATAAACTTTGATGTCACTGACGACTTATCTCTTGAGGTTCAACCCACAGTGCTCTATAGTCAGATCCCTGGAATTAACATAAATTTGAGGTTTAGATGATTCTTAAATTGTACTTTTGAGGCGTGAAAATTGCGATAATAGGATACGGCAAAATGGGTAAAGAAATTGAACAAGCAGCCATAGAGCGCGGTCATGTCATTTCTCAAACCTTCTCTTCAAAGCATCCCTTTGCTCCTGATAGTCAATTGGACGCTGATGTTGCTATTGAGTTTAGTAAACCAGGACTTGCCGTTAAACACATAGAATATTGTTTAAGTAAAGGGGTTCCAGTGGTTGTAGGAACAACCGGATGGGGCGATCACCTTGCTGATATTGAATCCCAGGTCAAACAACATCAAGGAAGTCTTTTACATGCCTCAAACTTCAGCCTCGGTGTTCATCTTTTTTGGGATCTTAGCAAAAAACTCGCTCAGCTCATGAATGGTCGCAATGATTATAACGCATCGATTACAGAAATTCATCACACCGAAAAATTAGATCAACCTAGCGGAACAGCCATTACCACAGCAGAAATCATCCTGGAAGAACAAGATGACTACACCGAATGGAAGCTAACCGAAGATGATCATCTTAAAGAACATATTCTTCCTGTTACATCGCAAAGAATTCCCCATGTGCCTGGCACACATGAAATCAAATACGAATCCGCTATAGACAATCTATCATTGACGCATGAAGCGAAGAACAGAAAAGGTTTTGCACTTGGGGCGGTTGTATCGGCCGAATGGCTAAAGGACAAAAAAGGAACATACACCATGTCCGATATTATTAATTTTACCCGATTATGAGCATTTTATACTTCTTTATTTTTCTATTGATACATCCATACCTCGGTATGTGGTGGAGATCCTTCCCAAAAGCCGGAAGACAAACATGGGAAGCACTTGTCCCAGGGTACAATTATTTTATAGTATTTAAAATCACTTGTAAAAAACCCTTTTGGTCTTTATTACTTATTTTTCCTGGTGTCCATTTAATCATGTGGGCTACAGCTAATTTGAGTTATGTACGACGGTTTGGCTACTATTCATTTACCGATACACTTCAAGGAATATTTTTTCCTTATTATTTAATGTACAAGTGCAGTGAGGAATCGAGCATTTTTCTTGAAGAAACGAATTGGTCCAATTCCGCTGAGCGGGAAAACCGAAAGTGGGGAGATCATATCGCCTTATTCTTAAGTCTTCCTGTCTTGGGACATGTTGTTGCCATGGCGATTGACGCAGTTACACGAGACAAGCCAGGAACCAAGTCTAAAGTTAAGGAATGGGGAGATTCTATTTTATTTGCTCTTGTGGCTGCAAGTATCATTAGAACTTATGTCTTTGAACCCTTTCAAATTCCCACCGGCTCGATGGAAAAAACCCTACTGGTTGGGGATTTTCTGTTCGTAAACAAGCTGGCTTATGGCCCTAAGGTTCCTGTTACTCCTCTCTCCTATCCATTGGTTCACAACACTGTTCCTTGGGTCAATATGAAGTCATATACTTCACTGGAAAAAGGAGAATACACGCGACTACCAGGTTTTGGTGAAGTTCAAAGAAATGATGTGGTTGTTTTCAATTATCCATCAGGAGATACGGCTATCTACGACCCAAGAATGCCTAACGGCCTTATGGGACATGATTATCACGGAATATTGAATGACGAGGCCCTTTATCAATATTATGCTAATAGCCCTGTTAGCAATGCATTAAAAAGTATAGACATCCAAAGAAAACAACTGTCTGACAGTTTGTATACGGCGCGTAGTAATGAACTCTTAATGCCTTACATCAACAATCCGAACCCCTATCGTAAAATGGCAAGAGAAAAACTTGAAAATGGAGAGTTCCCTGGTCCTGATGGAAACGAAAATTTCCCCAATGAAAATCATGGCGGTCTCATACATCGACCTGTTGACAAAAGAGAAAACTACATTAAACGCTGTGTTGGAATACCTGGGGATGTATTGGAAATTAAAAATGCAGTGTTATATGTTAACGGAAAACCTTCACTTGTGACCGAAAATCAATGTCTGCAATACGAAATAAATAAATCTGAAGTCACCTTTCCAAGTGCCTCTGAAATGTTTGAAACCTACGGATTAGAAAACGCCATCGACAGGACAAGAATGGATTTTAACGACACTGACCCTACTACCCCAAACCTTTATATATTAACCTTAACACAAGGCGAAAAAAAGCGCATTGAGAAAGATTTCAATATACAACTGAAACTGAGACTCGAGCCACGCTATGAAGATACGGAAGGCTATACACCAAGTGCACAAGACCTCATTAAAAATTCGAAGGTATTTCCAAAAGATTTTTATGTCAATAACACCACCACTAATTTTCAAGAATTTACTGTGCCAAAAAAAGGAACAACCGTAAAAATCAATAAAGAAAACATTGCTTGGTATCGCAGAATTATTCATGCCTATGAAGGACATGAGCTCCTCGAAAAAGAAGATGGTATCTACATCGATGGAAAAAAAACAAGCACCTATACCTTCAAAATGAATTACTATTGGCTTATGGGAGATAACCGTTACAATTCAGCCGACTCTAGAATTTGGGGTTTTGTTCCAGAGGATCATGTCGTTGGACGAGCCAGCCTTGTATGGTTTTCAAAAAGCCCTTACATGGGGATTCGATGGGAACGGATATTCAAATGGATTCAATAAATACGGTATTTCCTACAGCTTATTTTCCTTCTACAGCATACCTGAAGGCTTATTTTGGTCACCCAAATAGCCAAATAGAAATTCACGAAACATATCCCAAGCAGACGATTAGAAATCGTTGTGAAATCCTATCAAGTAACGGCATTCAACGTATGACGGTTCCTGTGATTAGAGTTCAAGGAAGCAAGACAAAAACCAAAGACATTCAAATTGAAATGGGCAAATGGCAAAATGACCATTGGCGGGCCGTCCAATCAGCTTATGCAGCAGCCCCTTATTTTGAAGACTATGCCGAAGACATTCATAATATCATTTATAAGAGCCCGAAATATTTGATTGAGCTCAATGAGAATATTTTGGCATTCATACATGGAGTATTAGATATACCCTTAAAAGTTCATAACACCTCGACTTATTCTATTACACAACTTAATGACTTTAGAAATATAGACTTCATGGACAGAACCACCATAAAAGAATACCAACAGGTGTTTTCATACGATCGTGAATTCACCCCAAATCTTTCAGTGATTGACCTCCTATTCAATGAAGGTCCTTTCCTTCGAAAGTGGATTTTAAATCAGAAGTCATGAGCTATTGTAGCTTTTGCAGGAGCCAATCTGAGGGGAGCATTCATCGATGGTATCATGATGAAGTTTATGGACGCATGTCCAAAACCGATGACGAATTGTTTGGTAGACTGATCATGGAGATCAATCAAGCGGGATTGTCATGGGAAATTGTGCTAAACAAGTATGCCGAAATAGAAAAAGCTTACGCTGACTTTAGTATTACGAAAATTGCAGCATTTAAAGACAAAGACATACTCGCACTGAAAAGTAACCCAAAGGTGATTCGACACGAACTAAAAATTAAAAGTATTGTTTATAATGCGCGACAAATTTTGTGCATTCAAAAAGAATTCGGAACTTTTGGAAACTGGATTTCAAAAAACCAACAAAATTCTATTGAAAATTGGACCGGTATCTTTAAAAAGAACTTTAAATTTGTTGGCAAGGAAATTGTATCAGAGTTCCTAATGAGTAATGGAATGATACCAGGTGCGCACGACAACGACTGTCCTGTATACCAAAAACTAAAAAAGAATGAAATCAATACATAAAATAATAGCTATCGCTCTTGGTTTACTCATGAGTAACTCAATGAATGCACAGGTTAGCTTTAGTGCAGGTACAGGAATGGTGAATGGATTTGGAACCGACAAGTCCTTTTTTGGGTTGCATGGTGGTCTTGAGCTTCCAAGAAACAACGATGTAACCTTCTATGGTCGATTTGGTCATTATTTTTCACGGCCAGATGACAACACTGGAACAGGTACGGTCATTATCCAAGACCTCACGAATACAAGCCTTCCATATCAGCTCCAAGTAAATTATGCGTCGACATTTAATTACACTACGATTGAAGGAGGAACAAGATACTATTTGGGTAACGACTACGACAACGGGTTTTCAGCTTATGGCGGAACCAATTTTATGTTGGTATTCAATTCAGTAAAGTTGCAATACGAAACAACAGATATTACAGGTACTTACGAATGGGCAAATGATTATGAGCTGCAAGCAACAAATGACCAACGCGGCGTCATCATTGGATTGGCGATTGGTCTTCAAGGAGGACTCAAATACACCATTCCTGCTGTGGGAACAGCTTATTTTGATGTGGGTGGACAATACTCGATATTGGGTCAAGCCAACAACGCCACGGCGAGTAATACCAACCAATACTCACAGCTCTTTTTTGTGTTTACTGTAGGGTTCAGAAAAGATTTATATTAAGCAATTTCGCTAAGTAATTCATCCAAAATTTCTTCCACTGAAAAATCAGAATCAATAACGATATCTGATCTTACATATGTTGATTGACGCTTTTTCAATAAGTTATTCGTATGACTTACCATCTTCTTTTCGGAAATACCATTATACAAGGGTCTATCGTTTTGATCTTGAGTCAAGCGACGACACAATTCTTCAACAGATACTTTGAGGTAAATCACGATTCCCATGCTGAGTAATCGACTCATATTTTGATGATGACAAGGCAGCCCACCCCCCACTGAAATTACACCTGGTGATTCATTCTTTAACTCATCCAACAGCTGAGATTCATATTTTCTAAATTCAGACTCACCTTCACTCTGAAAAATCTCTTGGATGCTTTTCTTATAATGATTCTCAATACGAGAATCTGTATCGATAAATGACCTCTCAAGCCTCAACCCCAGCTGCTTGCCGATAGTACTTTTACCCGCTCCGCTCATACCGATTAGAATAATATGACCGTCTTTTTTCAACATGACCTTTTGTGTTCCAATTAATTGTGAAATAAAAATAATTTCATCGAACAAATTTACCGTTTTAATAGTTTGAATTAAAGAATTAAAAATATATATTTGCACCCGCAAATTGATCTCCTAGCTCAGTTGGTAGAGCAACGCCCTTTTAAGGCGTGGGTCCTGGGTTCGAGCCCCAGGGGGATCACAAAAGGCATCTAATTTCTTAGATGCCTTTTTTATGTGAATCAAATCAAAGAACTTAAGATTTTAGTGCCAACCAAAGGGAGGTCATAAAAAACTCACGGTCCATCAGTTTTACTTTTCGGCTCGATAAACGAACCGTACAACGATGGTCTCTAAATATTTTGGATTGATCGTAATAAAAAGCATCTTTTGCCCGTGTGATGTCCTCCGACTTTAAATCCATTTTTCCATTGATATCCGCACCAAAAGAAAACACCAATAATCCAAAAACATCTTCAAAAAACCTCCTCTGAATCCAGCTTAACGTTTTGAGCGAGGCGCTTTCGCCAAAATGAGGTATGTCAATGTTAAAACCATTGTAACAAAGAAGCTGGTTTACCGATAAATCCAAAGTAATACCCTCGTGTTCCTTCTGAAAAAAATGATGCAATACAAGAACCATACTCTCAAAGTCAGAACGATCTGTATCATTATCAAAACGTTCCAAAAGATATTTTACAAAACGGTGAAAGTGCTTTTTATCGTTCTCATCCATTGACATATTCTTATTTCAATTTATTTAAATGAGCCGAATAGCGATCTAAAAGGGCCTTTTCATTAGGATGGAGCTGATCAATCCCTTTTTCATTGATGCGTTCAAGGATCTCATTGACCTTGTCTTCATTAGGCAACTCCTCTTCCTTCTTATCAGTGTTTAAAAGATTCTTTTTTGAACCTAATAAAGGATCGAATTTAAAAAGAGCCTCCTGGTCCAATTCTTTAGGGTTAATCTTATTGAGATTTCCCTTGGCGTTTCCTGACTTCAAATCAATGAGTACTACAGAGCTTTTACGTGGAGTATCAGCACCGTGCTCCAGTAGCTGAGTATGTAGCATCTCTAGGTCCACCCTCGACTTGATACACGCCACGATTCCTGTATCTGATGGGGTATGGTCAATTTCGTCTACGAGCCAGTCTATTCGTGAAAAAAATTTACGGTCATAAGGGAGGATTCGTTTGCTGCCTATACGGCAGTACAGTACTAAATGGGTCTTATTGGTTTTGGACATAATTTATATTTTTTTGTAAGACAATTGAAGCCATTTGATGAGAGGATAATGCTCGTCACAAGCAAAGGCGCCGCATCGAATGCGCATTCGTTTATTTTTTTCATTGCAGAGGTAATTGCTGAGTGGGAGTTCCAAAAAAAGCTCTGATACAGGCTTCCAGTTACAGCTCGGACAGCGAAGGTGTACTTTATGAATCTCCCACATTATTCTTCCAAAATGCTGTAAATAATTTCATTTCCAATACGCCTAAAGCTTTCAAATTGAATGAAGTAGTTTTTGACATGAGCCACCACATACAAAGGATCCTTTACCTCTCTTTCCTTTAGGTTTACGATTTTCCATCTCGTTCCGTTTTCAAGTGGAAACTCAGTTGTGCTCGGACGTTCTGTGAAGTTAATCTCGACGGAAGGTCGATTGCATTCACCATTGTTGTAGGTGATATAGGCCCAAAAAGCCTCATCCATTCCTTCGCAAGTCACACGCAAACCAACATTAAATTCATCTCGATATCCGGGTTGAATGAGTGAGGCACTCACCCCACGGAAATCATTGATCAAATTGGCCAAGGACCTCATGCCCTCTTCGAGCTGTTCGTATATTTCATCTTTTCTCCGAATACCTGCTGCTTTCATTGCTCTATTGAGCTCATTCTTCCATTCTTGGATGGAAGTTCTTGTTGTTATTACATCTATCATATTTCTCTTATATATAATTTACTTACTTGGTTTTCCATTATTATTTATTCTTAGATTTTTAGCCCATTCATCAAGCATATTTCGTTCAAAATCAGTAATGCTATCCATCCCCTTTTCGTTTATTTTATCCAAAATATCGTCACCGGATAGGATGGAATCTGGTCCTGATTTTGTTTGCGCTTTGGTCCGGCGTATGCACGTTTTACTTAAATCACCCATTCGAAAAAAAGTACCCTCACACTCTACACGCTCTGACCTCAAATTCAAAATAAAAAGGGGAAGCGCTCGCTTGTATTTCTTTTCTTGTCTTCGGTATCTTTTGTGAAGCTCTC
>MDTD01001178.1_pt1 | contig 20272 bp, 15 predicted proteins | sample 811221 | NCBI WGS metagenome assembly MDTD01 (sample SAMN05326646, study PRJNA326480) | marine metagenome | isolation source: seawater | place: Pacific Ocean: South West | collected 2011
CCGCCTTCGACCTCCGTCGCAGAATCCGAGGGGCTGGCCGAATTTCTGTTATCCCTCAAGAGCACAGGCGACCCTCACGGACAGGTTTTTAGGTATCTTTCTCCGAACTCGGATCTTCTCGGTATCATCGTAGAACGCGCGACGAATCATCGTTTCGCCGATCTTTTGTCCGCCCATATCTGGCAACCGCTGGGTTGCGCACATAACGCCTACATTACGGTGGATCACAAAGGCGCGGCCCGTTCGGCCGGGGGCCTGTGTGTTCATCCGTTTGATCTGGCCCTGTTGGGCAGCGCCATCGGACAGGCTGCTGCAGGCGAAGACCACCCTGTGATCCCACGCAAGTGGATTAACGATACGCTTTCAAATGGCAATCTGGACGCGTGGCGGTCAGGCGACTTTGCCAACTTCCTGCCAAACGGCAACTATCGCAATCAGTGGTACCTCAACGATTCCGGTTCACCGACCATTCTGGCGATCGGGATTCATGGTCAATGGCTTTATATCGAGCCAAAGAACCAGACCGTGATCGTAAAGTTTTCTTCCGAAGCGCAACCGGTTGATGAAGCCGCCGATATCGAACTGATCGAATTTTTCGACCGGGTCTGCCGCGTACTCACCTGATTCGATACGTTGCTGCGTGTCTGGCTGATTGCCGGCCGGTTCAATCAGGCGCCAATACGCCCGGCACCGCGTGGGCTTGCTTTGGATCGAAACAACTTTCATCTACGCGCAGGTAGGCAACGCAATCCTTTGGCAGCACGGTCACCTCGTCTACTCCGTTAAGTGCGCCGAGACTGTGCTCGATTGAGCCGGACGCAAGGTCGATCTCGCCATCCAGCCACAAGGTGACACTGTTTCTCAGTTGCGGGGTTCTGCCGGTCAATGCCACCACCAGCCATACCAGCGTCGCCAGAACACATAAGGCAAATACCCCCGGACTGCCAAAAAGGCCCAGCAGGATACCGCCCAACGCTCCGCCAACAAAAACGCCCGCAAATTCGAAGGTGTTGTAAACCCCGATCGCGGTGCCTTTGGCGTATCCGGGGGAAAGACGAGTCATGAGGGATGGCAGCATTGCTTCGAGCAAATTGAAGCCAACGAAAAAACACACCAGACCGGCAATCAGCGATAGCGCCTGATCGGCTCCGGAGAAAAGCATGCACTGCCCGACAAGCACGATAAAGATGGCCGACCGAAATACCCAGAACGTCCGCTCTTGTCGCATCCCCAGAATGAGCAAGGGGGCCATCAGCAGTATCGAGCCTACCAGAACAGGAACATAGACCTGCCAATGACTGTCCCGCTCAAGTCCCAGTGTCTCCACCAGGGCGAACGGCGCAACCACAAAGACAGCCGTCAGAACCATGTGCAGAATGAAAATCCCGACGTCCAGCCGAAGCAGCTGGGCATTGGCCATGACCTCGCGGAAATAATTCGTCGAGGCCTTTGATCCCGGATCCCCGGCCGCATGGCGTGGCGTCGGCACCCACCAAACGACGACCACAATACAGCCCAGAGCCAGCACTGCCGTGAGCCAAAATATCCCGCTCACCCCGATCCAGCGGTCCAGCGCCGGACCCGCCATCAAGGCAAGCAGAAACGATCCACCGATACTCATTCCTATCAGCGCCATAGCCTTGACCCGCTGCTGTTCCCGGGTCAGATCAGCCACTAGCGCAAGCACCACCGCAGCAATCGCGCCGCTGCCCTGAAGCGCCCGTCCGATGATCACACCGGTGAGGGTATCTGCCACGGCTGCAATCACGCTGCCCGCCGCGAACACCAGCAATCCAAGAACAATCAAAGGTTTGCGGCCAAACCGGTCCGACAAAGTACCGAAAGCGATCTGGAACAGTGCCTGGGTCAAGCCATAAATCCCGACAGCGAGCCCAATCATAAAAGGCGTTGCACCTTCCAACTCGGCGGCATACAGCGCCATGACCGGCAGCACCAGGAACAAACCGAACATGCGCAGGCTGAATATCCCAGCAAGCGCACCAACTGAGCGCCGCTCGGAGCGGTTCATTGGGGATTTTTCGGAGCGCAACGTCAGCAGCGTCTAATCAGCATGAAAATGATCCGGGGCTTTAGTCCCCTGTCAGTTTCCGGTGGGGAACGGATTGCGGGTCTGCGGACAAGAGCACGTGAAAAGATTTTGAACGCAGTGTCACAAGGGACGTAATATTAACAGTTTGCTTTTTCGCAACCCAGCATCCATGCGCCAAATCAAGATTCGCGGGGCCCGGACCCACAACCTGCAGAGTATCGACGTCGACCTGCCGCGCGACAAGTTGATTGTGATCACGGGGCTTTCCGGCTCCGGGAAGTCCTCCCTTGCCTTTGACACGATCTATGCCGAGGGCCAACGCCGTTACGTGGAATCGCTCTCTGCCTACGCTCGGCAATTCCTGTCGTTGATGGAAAAACCGGATGTGGATCTCATCGAAGGTCTGTCGCCCGCCATCAGTATCGAGCAGAAAGCAACGTCGCATAACCCGCGCTCGACGGTCGGGACGGTGACTGAGATCTATGACTACCTGAGGCTGCTCTACGCCCGGGTTGGAGAGCCAAGGTGCCCAGATCATGATGTCACCCTGGCCGCAAGTACGGTGAGCGAAATGGTAGATCGGGTGCTGGCCCTTGAGGAAGGAACCCGAATTTTGCTCCTCGCACCGGTGGTTCAGGATCGCAAGGGAGAATATCAGCAACTATTGAAGGGTCTGCTCAGCCAGGGATTTATCCGGGCGCGCATCGATGGCGTGGTCCATGAATTGGATACCCCGCCTGAGCTGGATCGCAAACGCAAACACAACATTGATGTCGTGGTCGACCGCGTCGTCATTAAACCGGACATTGCTCAGCGTCTCGCAGAGTCGTTTGAGACCGCACTCGCCATCGCTGACAGTCTTGCCCTGGTGCAGGTGCTGCCGCGGGAAGAAGAGACCGCCTCCGAGGCTCAGGAGATACTTTTCTCGGCACGCTATTCCTGTCCGCACTGCGGGTACAACCTGACAGAACTTGAGCCCAGGCTTTTTTCCTTCAACAATCCGGCTGGCGCCTGCCCTGATTGTGATGGTCTTGGGGCCCGCCAGTTTTTTGACTCTGACCGGGTGATTCATGACGAGACATTGAGCCTAGCAGCGGGTGCCATTTCAGGCTGGGACCGACGTAACGCGTTTTATTTCCAGATGCTGAACTGTCTTGCCGAACACTACGGCTTTGATGTTGAGAAACCCTTCCGACGCCTTTCAAAGAAAGTTCGTGACATCATTCTTTACGGCAGCGGAAAAGAAAAGATCAACTTCAGTTATCTGCGTGCGCACGGACGACGGCCACGGCGGCGGACGCACACTTTTGAAGGCGTTATTCCCAACATGGAACGTCGGTACCGGGACTCGGAATCCAACACGATTCGTGAAGAACTCGCCCGCTATCTCAACACCCAGTCCTGTGTAAGCTGTCAGGGGAGCCGTCTGAAAACCGGCGCGCGGCACGTGTTCGTTGGCGATCAGCCGGTGCATCAATTGACCGCCATGCCGATTGAGTCCTCGCTCGATTTCTTCGAATCGCTCTCTCTGCCGGGACATCGGGGCGAGATCGGCGAACGCATCATCCGCGAGATCAGTGAGCGATTGCGCTTTCTGGTCAACGTTGGCCTGGAATATCTAACGCTGGATCGCACTGCCGAGACACTGTCGGGCGGAGAGGCCCAACGCATCCGACTGGCTTCTCAGATCGGCTCGGGACTGGTCGGCGTGATGTACATCCTGGACGAGCCCTCCATCGGACTCCATCAACGTGACAACCAGCGCTTGCTGGATACCCTTTTTCACCTCCGCGATCTCGGCAACACGGTCGTGGTGGTCGAGCATGACGAAGAAGCCATCCGCAGCGCTGATCATATCGTTGACCTCGGTCCGGGCGCCGGGGTTCATGGCGGCCGAATCGTAGCCGAGGGCAGTCTGAGCCAGGTCCTTGAGGCACCGGAATCGGTCACCAGCCAATACCTTTGCGGGACCCAAAGGATCGATGTGCCCGATCAGCGCACCGAGAATGATCTCGACCGACAACTCATAATTACAGGGGCGGCGGGCAACAACCTTGACCACCTTGATATCTCCATTCCGGTAGGACTTTTGACCTGTGTCACCGGCGTTTCGGGCTCCGGCAAATCCACGCTCATCAACAACACGCTTTATCCCGCCATGGCGCGCCACCTTCATGGGGGGCGTGAGCCACCGGCAGCTCACGAGGGTATCGCCGGACTGGACCAGTTTGACAAAGTTATCGATATCGATCAGAGCCCGATCGGACGCACCCCCCGATCCAATCCAGCCACCTATACCGGCCTTTTTACACCAATCCGGGAACTCTTCGCCGGAACACCTGAGGCCCGCGCCCGCGGCTATAAGGTCGGGCGCTTTTCGTTCAACGTGCGCGGTGGGCGCTGTGAAACCTGTCAGGGCGATGGACTGATCAAGGTGGAAATGCACTTCTTGCCCGACATCTACGTCCCCTGCGACACCTGTCAGGGCAGACGCTACAACCGCGAGACCCTCGACATTCGCTACAAAGGCCGCACCATTCATGAAGTGCTGGAGATGACGGTTGCGGAAGCCGGCGAGTTTTTCGACGCGATCCCTGTAATCAAGCGCAAACTCGATACCTTGCTTGCCGTGGGACTCGGCTATATCCGGTTGGGCCAGAGCGCAACCACGCTTTCGGGCGGAGAAGCGCAGCGCATCAAGCTGTCCAGAGAACTCTCCAAACGCCCCACAGGCAGAACCCTATATATTCTGGACGAACCCACCACCGGGCTTCATTTTCACGATATCCGCCAACTGCTGGGTGTATTGCATCGCCTGCGGGATCAAGGCAATACGGTGGTTGTGATCGAGCATAACCTTGACGTTATAAAAACCGCTGACTGGGTGATTGATCTTGGACCCGAAGGCGGGCAACGCGGCGGGCAACTCGTCGGCACCGGCACCCCCGAAACTCTCGCACAGAACGCTAAATCCTACACAGGCCAGTTTCTCAAAGACCTCTTGTAGCCGGCCGGCATACGGGTCTTCATAAAACTCCCAGACGGGAAGCCATTAAATTATCGTCTTGGTAAGACCATCTGACCATGATTTACAAGATCCCGACTTGTCATGTGTTACTGTGATGTTCTGACTCGGATACATTCGCTCGGCCCGGTGTATTTGGCAGTTTCCGGGCTCCAATCGGGAAATAACTCATGGCTGATTCGGGCCCGGATACTGATCTTGATCCTCTCGAAACCCAGGAGTGGCAGGATGCGCTCAGTGCGGTCATCGAGCGGGAAGGTCAGGAGCGGGCACATTTTCTTCTCGAAACCCTGATCGACCAGGCCAGGCGCAGCGGTACTCACATCCCTTTCCGGCCGACGACCGCCTACCTGAACACCATTCCGACGGCACATGAGGCCCGCAGTCCCGGCGATCCCGCGATCGAGTGGCGTGTCCGATCTCTGATTCGATGGAATGCGCTCGCCATGGTGATGCGGGCCAACCAGACGAGCAGTGAACTCGGCGGTCATATTGCAAGTTTTGCTTCGGCTGCGACCCTTTATGACGTGGGATTCAACCACTTCTGGAGAGGGCCACAAGCGGAACATGGGGCTGATCTTGTTTTCTTCCAGGGACATTCGGCGCCGGGAATTTATGCTCGGGCCTTCCTTGAAGGAAGACTGACCAAAGAGCAGTTGGAAGGCTTTCGTCAGGAAGTCAAAGGACAAGGCCTGTCCTCCTATCCCCATCCCTGGCTGATGCCTGACTTCTGGCAGTTCCCGACGGTTTCCATGGGTCTTGGGCCGATCCAGGCAATTTACCAGGCCCGCTTCATGCGTTACCTCCAGAATCGGGAATTCATCCCGCACTCGAACCGAAAAGTCTGGGCGTTTGTGGGTGATGGCGAGATGGACGAACCTGAGTCGACCGGCGCTCTGGGGCTCGCTGGCAGAGAGCGGCTCGACAACCTCGTTTTTGTCGTCAACTGCAATCTGCAGAGACTGGATGGCCCGGTCCGGGGTAACGGCAAGATCATCCAGGAGTTAGAGGGCACCTTCCGCGGCGCAGGCTGGAACGTCATCAAGCTTATCTGGGGGTCGTACTGGGACAAACTGCTGCTGCGCGATACCCACGGCCTTTTGAAGCAACGCATGGAAGAGGCTCTGGACGGCGAATATCAGGCCTTCAAGAGCAAAGACGGCGCCTTCGTTCGTGAGCAATTCTTCGGCAGGTATCCGGAACTGGCAGCCATGGTGGCCAACATGACCGACGAGGATATCTGGAGACTCAATCGGGGCGGTCACGATCCGCACAAAGTCTATGCGGCTTATGCTCAAGCGGCCGCGCACCAGGGCCAGCCGACCGTCATTCTGGCGAAGACCGTCAAAGGATATGGGATGGGAGAATCAGGTGAGGGGCAGAACATCACCCACAGCCAGAAAAAGATGGCCGATGAATCCCTGCTCGAGTTTCGAGACCGATTCCGGATTCCGCTCGATGACGAGGCGGTATTGGCCTGTGAGTTTTATCACCCGGGCGATGACAGTCCGGAAGTGCGCTACCTCAAGGAACGTCGTGACGCCCTCGGCGGCAGTCTGCCCATCCGGATCGATGCCGCACCCACGCACGCCACGCCGGATCTCTCGCTGTTTCAATCACAACTGGAAGGCAGCGGCGATCGCGAGATCTCCACCACCATGGCCTTCGTGAGGCTACTGACTGCGTTGACCCGGGACAAGTCCCTGGGACCCCACGTGGTCCCTATTGTTCCCGACGAATCACGTACTTTCGGAATGGAAGGCATGTTTCGTCAACTGGGCATCTATGCGCCCAAAGGGCAGCTCTATATCCCGGAAGATGCTGATCAACTGATGTACTACCGTGAAGACATCAAGGGGCAGGTGCTACAGGAGGGGATCACCGAAGCCGGCGCCATGTCATCCTGGATTGCCGCAGCCACTGCATACAGCAATCACGGGATCGCCATGATCCCATTTTACATCTTCTATTCCATGTTTGGGCTGCAGCGCATCGGGGATCTTGCCTGGGCGGCAGGCGACCAGCAGGCGCGGGGATTCCTGATTGGGGGCACCGCGGGACGGACCACCCTCGCTGGAGAGGGGCTGCAGCACCAGGATGGGCACAGCCTTCTGATGGCTGCCAGTATTCCGAACTGCGTCTCTTACGATCCGACCTTTAACTATGAGCTTGCTGTAATAATTCATGACGGCATCCGGCGTATGTACACCGATCAGGAGAATGTCTTCTATTACGTGACGGTGATGAACGAAAACTACCCTCATCCGCCAATGCCTGAGAACGCCCGGGAGGGCATTCTTCAGGGAATGTACCGATTGCGTCAGGCGCCCAAGGGTCGCAAAGCCGTGCCGCGCGTCCAGCTTTTTGGCAGTGGAACCATCTTGCGCGAATCCATGGCAGCTGCCGAAATGCTGGAGCAGGACTTTGGCGTCCTCGCCGACCTGTGGAGCGTGACCAGCTATAACGAACTCGCCCGTCAGGGACGGGAGGCAGTGCGCTGGAACCGCCTGCATCCTGAAGCTGCTGCCCGTCCTGTCTATGTCAGCGAACAGTTGGCCGATGCAGAGGGGCCGATCATTGCTGCGAGTGATTACAACCAGGCATACGCCGATCAGATTCGCGAGTTCGTCACCGGACGTCGTTACGTCGTTCTTGGCACCGACGGCTACGGCAGAAGCGGCACCAGGGAGCAGCTGCGCCGGTTCTTTGAAGTGGACCGCTACCAGATTACGGTTGCTGCCCTGTCTGCGCTGGCAGACGAAAATGCCCTGCCCCACTCCACCATCTCTGATGCCATCAGCCGGTATGCGCTGAATCCGGACAAACCCGATCCTGCCTTTCAATAGACTACGCGAGTCATGAGCAATTCACAGGATATTCTGGTCCCGGACATCGGCGACTTTGACAGCGTCGACGTCATTGAGGTGCTTGTCTCGCCCGGAGATACGGTCGACCTCGAGTCACCGCTTATCACCCTTGAGAGTGACAAAGCTACGATGGATGTTCCCTCCCCGGTTGCGGGAACCGTCGCCGAAGTGCGGATTGCCGTTGGGGATCAGGTCTCCCAGGGAAGTCTCGTCGCTGTCGTGACCGCGACGGAATCGACTCCGGAGGAGGTACCGGCCGCAGCAACGGCACCGCAAGCGCAAGCAGAGGACGGAGCCAACTCAAAGGAGAACGAAAGAGAAAACGCGGGCGGAGATGAAAGCGAAACTGGAAGGGCCGCACAACCGCCGACTGAGGCCGGTGTGCAACTGCCGCCCGATCCTGATTCGCCGGTTCCGAAGGCAATGGACCCGTCAGCACCACCGACTCCCCGTCCACCTCCCTCCCTGCCCCCGGGGTCGGAATCAGGTTCAGGGCCCCTGCCACATGCCAGCCCGTCCGTTCGGCGCTTTGCGCGCGACCTCGGCGCCGACCTGACAACAATCAGCGGCAGCGGCTCTCATGGCCGGATCCTGAAGGAAGACGTCACACAATTCATCAAGGCGGCCCTATCGCAGGGCGTCACAGCAGGACAAGGCGGTTCCGGCCTGCCGGCAATCCCCGAGTTGGATTTTTCAAAATGGGGTCCTGTGGCGACCAAGCCGCTCTCTCGGATCAAGAGAATTTCCGGGCGGCATCTGCAGCGGGCCTGGCTCAATGTGCCGCATGTTACTCATCATGATGAGGCTGACATTACGGAACTCGACGCCTTCCGTAAAACACTCCAAAGCGACCGCGCCTACGAGGGGGTTCGCATCACGCTGCTGGGTTTTGTGATCAAGGTGTTGGCCAGCGCCATGAAGGCCTTCCCCTCGCTGAATGCCTCGTTAACACCTGATGGTGAGCATCTGGTTCTGAAGCAATACTTCCATGTGGGCGTAGCGGTAGACACCGAAAACGGCCTGGTCGTGCCTGTTCTAAGGAATGTCGACCGCAAAGGTATCCTGGAACTCGCCAGGGAACTCAGTGTGCTCAGTGCGCGCGCCCGTGACGGAAAACTGAAGTCGGACGAAATGCAGGGCGGCTGTATCAGCATTTCCAGTCTCGGCGGCATTGGGGGTATCGGCTTTACGCCCATCGTCAATGCACCCGAGGTGGCAATTCTTGGCGTGTCCAGAGCGCAGACGAAGCCGTGCTGGGATGGAACCGCTTTTGCCCCGCGCCTGATGCTGCCGCTCGATCTCTCTTATGACCACCGTGTGATCGACGGAGCGGAGGCGGCCCGTATCAGTGCCTTCATCGTAGCTGCGCTGGAGGATCCAAGAAGGCTGCTGCTCTAGCGGCAACCTTTTGGTTGTTTCCAGAAAAACCAGCGCCTGTGATCACAGGCACGAAGCGCAACAAACCCGACGAGGATAAAAAAATTACCGAGCCTTTTGATACTTTTGATCTGGCGGTACTCGGCTCTGGACCCGGCGGATATACCGCAGCGTTTCGCGCAGCAGACCTTGGGCTCAAGGTCTGCCTGATCGAACGGTATCCCGTGCTCGGCGGCGTCTGTCTTAATGTTGGCTGTATCCCTTCCAAGGCCCTGCTGCATGCTGCAAGGGTCATTGAAGAGACGCGGGAAATGCGTGCTCACGGCATCCAGTTTGGCGAACCCACCATCAATCTGCCGCAGCTGGGCGACTGGAAAGACAAAGTCGTCGGTCAGTTGACCGGGGGGTTATCCGGTCTTGCCAAGAAACGGAAGGTCACTGTGGTCCACGGCACTGGACGCTTCGCCTCAGCACACGAACTTGCTGTGACACGCGAGGGTGAGGAATCGGAAGTCCGGGTACCGTTCAGGCAGGCCATTATTGCCGCGGGCTCACGGTCCGTCACCTTGCCTGACCTGCCAGATGATGACCGAATCTTTGATTCCACGGGTGCGCTTGCGCTCAAAAACATACCGTCCAAGATGCTTGTGATTGGCGGCGGCATCATCGGGCTTGAGATGGCAACCGTCTATCTGGCTCTCGGGAGCGAGGTCAGCATCGTGGAGATGTCGACTCAACTCATGCCCGGCGCGGACCCTGATCTGGTGAAGCCGCTTGCGAAGCGTCTTAAAAAACAAAGCGCAGGCATCTACCTGAATACCCGGGTCTCCGCTGTCAAGGCGGGTACGAGTGAAATCACGGTCAGATTTGAGGGCGACAAAGCACCCGGCAGCGCGGCATATGACGCGATGCTGGTTGCGGTGGGTCGCTCTCCCAATGGTCATCATATTGCTGCCGAGGCAGCGGGTGTGTTGGTCGATGACAAAGGCTTTATTTCAGTCGATAAACAGCAGCGAACCAGCCAGGAGCACATCTTTGCGATCGGCGACATCGTGGGACAGCCGATGCTGGCCCACAAAGCCACCCACGAAGGCAAGGTCGCTGCCGAAGTGGCCGCCGGCCTTAAGAGCGGCTTTGAGGCCAGGGTTATTCCGTCAGTCGCCTACACGGATCCTGAAGTTGCCTGGGTGGGTCTCACCGAAACCGAGGCAACGGCTCAGGGGATTGACTATGAAAAAGGCGTCTTTCCCTGGGCTGCCAGTGGCCGTGCTCTGGCACTTGCCCGCAGCGAGGGATTCACGAAGCTGCTGTTTGATCCCGCCACACAACAGATTATTGGGGCAGGTATTGTCGGCCCGAACGCCGGAGATCTTATCGCGGAGGTCGGGCTGGCCATCGAAATGAACTGCGTTGCTCAGGATATCGGCCTCACCGTGCACCCCCACCCCACTCTCTCAGAAACGGTTGCTCTGGCAGCAGAAGCCTTCGAAGGCACGATTACGGACCTGTACCTGCCGCGCAAAAACTGACGCCGGTAAACAATCTTCGTGTCGTCTGCGCTTGCTTTCTCCGTAACCGGATCCGGACCCCCGGTAGTTATCCTGCACGGCCTGTTCGGCTCGGCCACAAACTGGCGGCGCATTGCCGAGGGACTCTCTGACCAAAGGCGGATCTTCTCCGTCGATTTACCCAATCATGGCGAGTCGCCCTGGATCGACGACATGTCCTACCCGGCTCAGGCCGCACTGCTGGCAGATTTTCTTTCTGGCGAAGTGCCCGAGTCTCCGATCCTGATTGGGCACAGTATGGGCGGCAAAATCGCAATGACACTGGCACTGCAACATGAGATTCTGCTGGGCGCTCTTGTGGTCGTTGATATCGCGCCGACCGCGTATCCCCACTCTCACGAGCCGCTGGTGGAGGCAATGAAAAGTCTTGATCTTGCCGCGATCCGAAACCGGCGCGATGCCGAGATGCAGCTCGAGAAAGCGATCCCTGAAAAAGCCCTTCGCCAGTTTCTGTTGCAGAACTTACGGAGCACTTCGGACGGCCTGCGCTGGCGCATCAACCTTGAGGTGATCCACCGGCAGATAGGGGCACTCACCGGCTTTGACGTCGCAGCTGTGCCGTGCGATGTCCCAAGCCTTTTTATCTACGGCAACCAGTCTGACTACGTCACGTCAAAGACCACGCCCGCCATTCTTAACCACTTCCCCAAAGCCCGGCTGGTGGCCCTTGAAGGTGCCGGGCATTGGCTTCACGCCCAAGAGCCGCAAAGATTCATCCAGGCCTTCCAGGAATTCGCCGACGCCCTTGAGATCTAGTCCATGTCGCGAAGGGCCACATAATTCTTCGTCGGCTTGATGTTCCCTGAGGGCCGCGGCAAATGGACCACCTGGAATCGCGTGCCTTCCCCACCGGCATTCTGGGTCGGAACCAGAGCTTACAGATCAGTATCTCAACCCACCTGGGGTAATAGACGCCCACCTCTGCGTTGGCTTGACCTGTGCTGTTGCTCATCGGCGGAGCAGATAACAGCAATCAGACCTGCTCAAGTTCAACCAGCGTGCCGCAAAAACCCTTGGGATGCAGAAACAGCACAGGCTTGCCGTGCGCGCCGATACGCGGCTCTCCATCCCCCAGCACCCGGGCGCCGCGCGCTTTTAACTGATCACGGGCATCCAGAATATCGTCCACCTCATAGCAGACGTGGTGCAGACCGCCATCGGGGTGACGCTCCAGAAATCGCCCGATGGGTGAGTCACTGCCCAGTGGATGCAGCAATTCGATACGCGTATTGTCGAGATCGACAAAGACAGTGGTGACACCGTGCGCCTCAAGAGCTTCGGGCTCGGACACCGTCGCTCCCAGCGTATCTCGGTACAGCGCCGCGGCGGCCTGAAGGTCAGGCACCACAATGGCAACATGGTTGAGTTTTCCTATCATCGGGTGTTTCTTGGTTGGCAGATTCAGGTAAATTGGTCGATAAGCGCGCGGGCAGCAAGACCGGGTGTCAGCCGCCCCATCGCCACCTCTCGACGAACGCGTTCAACCTCATCCGCGTTTTTTGCACTTCTCAAAAACCGGTCCAGCAGTCCCTCATGAAGCGCCTGCATCAGGGCTTCACTCGCCTGGCTTTCCCTGCGTGACGAAAGCAGGCCAGCTTTGGTGACGTGAACAAAAAACTTCTCCATCTGCTCCAATACTTCCACAACGCCGATATCCCTAAGCGCGGACATCGCCAGTACCGGAACTTTCCAATCGGCGGTGCGGGCCTGCAGAAATCCGGTCGCCGCGGCATATTCTGAGACCGTACGATTCGCTGTCTGCTCCAACTGCCCATCAGCTTTATTGACCAGGATAAGATCGGCCAACTCCATCACGCCTCGCTTTATTCCCTGAAGTTCATCTCCCGAGCCCGGCACCAGCAGCAGGACAAAAACATCGGTCATGGACGCCGCCCGAAGTTCGGATTGACCCACCCCGACCGTCTCCACAATAACCCGGTCGAATCCTGCCGCTTCACAAACCGCAATCGCCTCCCTGGTAAAGCGTCCGACTCCCCCTTCCGTGCCGGATGACGGTGACGGCCGGACAAAGGCCTTTTCATGGGCCGACAATATCGGCATCCGGGTCTTGTCACCCAGTATCGACCCACCGCTGACGACTGAACTTGGATCCACTGTCAGCACCGCAACCGAGTGGCCGCGGTTGATCAGGTGTCCGCCCAGGGTTTCAATAAAAGTTGATTTACCCGCCCCGGGTGGCCCCGTGATGCCGATCCGAAGCGCCGGTTGCTCAGGAGCAGGCAACGCAGCAAGTAATTCCCTGGCCTGTGATTGATGCTCTGTGAGGCCTGATTCGACCAGGGTAATCGCCTGTGCCAGCGCGCGCCGATCATGCCTCCCGATGGCGTCCGCCAGCGAGTCCGTACTATTCACGCAGATGACTCCCGTACAAACTCAATAATCTGCTGATCCACCTCAAGCGCTTCTCCGGGCTCGGCGTGGACGCAAAGCACTGTCCCGTCGCGCTCTGCCCGAATCACATTTTCCATTTTCATCGCTTCGATCACCGCAAGCTCATCGCCCGCCTTGACCTCGGTGCGCTCCGTAACGGCGACCGAAACCAGAAGCCCCGGCATCGGTGATAGTGTCAGATGCGAAAGATCCGGCGCCACTTTCCTGGGCATCAGATGATACAGGGCAGCACTGTACGGCTCGAGCACCAGCGCATCCACACTGGCACCGCTATGGAAGACTTCATAACGGGCGCCGGTGCGACTCAACTGCGCGGTGACCTCAATCCCGTCCGCATAGAAATCAATAACCGAAGTGAAGGCGCTGCTCGAAAACCGAATAGAAACCGTTTCCCCCTCCACGGTTGCCTGCCAACCGTCCTGATCTGTTACCACCGAAACAGCATACTGATCTGCATTAATCTGGACCACTCGGTCTGCCGATTGGGTCTGTGGTATTACGGCATGAGCATCCTCGCGCAAGTGCCAATGCTCATGTACTACCGCGACGAGAGCTACGATACGGCGGATAATGTCCTGCGACAGGGCGTTACCGGAAAAACCTTCTGGAAACTCTTCTTCAATAAAACCGGTAGTGGTTTCACCCGCCAGAAACCGCGGGTGCTGCACCAAAGCCGCCAAAAACGGGATATTGCTCTGGATTCCCCTGATCTCAAAGCGATCCAGGACCCGCGACATCGTCTGTGCCGCCTCTTCTCGATCTGGCCCGTGGGTCACCAGTTTGGCAATCATCGGGTCATAATGCAGACTGACTTCGCCGCCTTCGCAAATGCCGGTATCCACCCGCACGCCTTTTGCATCATCAGGCGGGCGAAAGCGGTGCACACGTCCCGAGGAGGGCAGAAATCCGCGATAGGGATCTTCTGCATACACCCGGGACTCCAGTGCCCAACCCCGTATGCCGATATCCTGCTGGGTCAGCGTCAATTCCTCTCCCGCAGCAATCCTCAGCATCCACTCCACCAGGTCAACGCCGGTGATCAGTTCCGTGACCGGATGCTCGACCTGAAGCCGGGTATTCATCTCCAGAAAATAGAAATTACGCTCTGCATCCACAATAAACTCGACTGTGCCTGCCGAGGTGTAGCCCACCGCCCGCGCCAGCGCCAGCGCCTGCGCGCCCATCTCAGTCCGCAATGCCTCATCAACAAACGGCGAAGGCGCTTCCTCAACCACCTTCTGGTGGCGGCGCTGGATTGAGCACTCGCGCTCGTTAAGGTGGATGGCGTTGCCATGATGATCTGCGAGCACCTGAATCTCAATATGCCGAGGTTGGCTCACAAATTTCTCGATAAACACGCGATCGTCGGAAAAACTTGAGCGCGCTTCGCTTGAGGCCCGCTCAAAACCCTCGCGGCACTCATCGTCATTCCAGGCGACCCGCATACCCTTACCACCGCCGCCGGCGCTCGCCTTCAGCATCACCGGATACCCAATCTGCCAGGCACGGCTCACTGCATCCTGCGCGTCAACAAGCACTTCGTTGAAGCCGGGAATGGTGGGCACCCCTGCACTCTCGGCAAGCGCCTTGGAGGCGATCTTGTCGCCCATGATCTCAATCGCCTTTGCCGGAGGGCCAACAAAGGCGATGCCCGCTTTTTCAAGACCCAAGACCAGTGCAGACTTCTCCGAAAGAAATCCGTATCCGGGATGAACAGCCTCGGCGCCCGTTGACCGACATGCCTCAATGATCCGATCGACGAGAAGATAGCTTTCTGCTGAAGGCGACGCCCCGATATGCACAGCCTCATCCGCCATCTGGACATGCATGGCATCACGGTCTGCATCGGAAAACACAGCAACCGTCTGGATGCCCATGTGCCTGGCAGAACGAATCACACGGCAGGCGATCTCACCCCGATTGGCGATAAGCAATTTGTCAAACACGGATTATTTGTGACTCCTGATTCTGCAGAGCAGACTGCAATCCCGAGCTAAGACTGGGTCCAGTCTACTCCGGACTCAAAGATTGCCAAGAGGCGCTCGATATTCTGGCGCGCCCGGTCTTCGCAACGATCCTGAAAATAGAGCGTCGAATATATCGTCGGGCGCTCCGCGAGCCCTCGCAGGAACCCGCCCTGACCGCGGGCAAAGGCTTCGTCGCTTGCATGGACAGATTCGCGTCGAAGATCATGCGTATCAGAAAAGAAAGCGTCCCATGGTTGCGACAGGCCCCAAAGATCCACGTCCACCGCAAACTGAGCCCTCGGCGCTTTTGGCGATTCACGATGGTCGGTGGCCTGTATCAGAGGACAGGTTTCCGAGATAAACGTCTCGGGCAGAAATCCGGATGCCTGGGTCGCAAACCATTCGACACTGCGTGCTTCGTTATCCCGCGCACCGGGAGTAAAGATGACATCATGAAACCACAGGGTCATCTCCACACCGTCATCAGCTCCCAGAGCCGTAATCGCTTCATCGTAAGCAGCAAGACAAACCGCAACGTGTCCGCAATCATGGTAGTAACGAGACGCGTCGTCGTAATACCCCTTTAGGGCCTCGAATACCTGGCTGGCTTCACCGCCCCCACCGGCACGACGCCACAATGCATCAAACCTGTCTTGATTCACTGTTTTAGAAAGCCTGCGGTGAAGAGGCGTTAGCCTGCTCGCGCTTGAGAGCCTCAAGTACGTGGGTAGTGCGGGTCAGGCGATCGACTATCTGGCGAAGCACGCTTAAAGAAACCTCCGGATTGTCGCGCATCAGATCCATGAAGTTGTCCGCAAGAATACGCAGGCAACGCACTTCTCCCGAAGTTGCTCGGCATCGGTAATGATATTCATGGGTGGTAGAGGCTGGTTTTGGGCGCAGAGGCCAATTTAACCCCAATGACCCGAAGACCGCAAAATCGCTGTTTGCTTTTATCGGCTGTTGCCCATGACACGCGCCTCCATCTCCTCAAGTTCTTCGGGTGTATTGACGTTAAGAAACATATCTGGGTGATCGGAAAAATCCACGCTCTGGTGCGAAACCTCCTCGAGCCACAAGTCGATTTTTCGCTCCCCTCTGGCCAAAAAATCACCAAGACTCTGCTGCAATCGACGACTTACCAGCAAAAATACAGGCTGCAGACGCTTCCCGTCGTGCGCCACGACCGCATCCAATTGACCAGAATTCGCGGCTACACACATCCTTTCGGCATAGTCACTTGCGAGCAACGGGGAATCACAGGGGGCGCTCAAGATCCAATCGCCCGACACCGCCTGCATCCCTGCGAACAATCCCGCCAGAGGACCCGCATAACCGCTGATACTGTCACTGATGACCCGAACACCCAGCTTTTTATAGTCGGCGTGGTTACGGTTGGCGCTGATGAGGGCCTCGCCGACCTGATTCTGAAGTCGCGTCAGGCCCCAGGAAGCTAGCGGCCGATTGCCGAGCGTCAGCAGGCCTTTGTCCGCACCTCCCATCCGGCGGGCCTGGCCTCCGGCAAGCAGCAACCCAGTGACGATAGACATGCTCTTTTTCAAATGGCTTTATGCCTGGCGCTCAGGCGCCTCAAGTTTAACAATCCCATTATAATCAGGCCTGTAAAAAAGCCCTGACATTAGGGCTCCCACAGGAATCCGGTTCAACTTCTTATTATGCGTCTTCGTCGTCAGGTCTTTTCTCTGGTTGCAATCAGCACACTGGTCGCTCTGTATGGTTGCAGTTCCACAGATGAAATTGAGCCCGCAGAGCCCGACTGGGACAGAACGACCCAGCTTGAGATTCCACCGGATCTTACCGCTCCCAAGGAAAACGCCAACACCGAGCAGTTCTCTGCCGCGGCTCGCAACGCCACGCAGGCCGAATTGGATCAATACAGCCAGTTTCAGGAGTTCCAGAAGATGGCTGACTTTCAGGATTTTCTGAAGTGGCGCGACAGGCATTCTGTCGATCTGGATCTCAGCCTCGCGGCATTTCGCAAAGCAAGAGATGAAGCTATCGGCGAATCCTTGCAGGAAGAAGGCGTGCTGACGCTCACGACGCGCGAGGGCCAAGTGATCGTTCTGATTGACGATACCCTGGAAAATTCCTGGCAGCGGTTGGACACCGCGCTCTTCAATATGGGCGTGCATGTGCTGACACGGCGTCAGGATCAAGGCACCTTTCGGGTCCATTACGGCACTGAGGCCCCCGAGGAATCCGGCACCTGGACCGACTGGATCCCCTGGTTAAGCGATCCCATCATCTACCTTGTCAGCCTGGAACTCACCCGCAACGGACCGGCGGTTTCCATCCGTGATGAAGCCACGCAAAGTGTCAATACCAAACTCGCCAATTCGTTCGCCGAATTGATCGGCATTCAACTGCTCACCTTTGCCAGCGATACCGCGGTCGCTGCCACACCCGCCACAGCATCATCGGTCACGCTTGAGGAAGCTTCGACCGGATATCTGACCCTGGTACTCTCTAGCGCGGCAGGTGCTGCCTGGAGTAGTCTTGATCTTGAGCTTCAGGACATGGGCTTTTCAATTGAACAACGAGACCGGGCCCAATTGCGCTTTGTGGTGCGTTATGACGATCCCACCAAACTCTCTGACAAGTCGTGGTTTCAGGCGCTCGCATTCTGGAAAGATGATGTCAGCGCTCCGGCCGAAGACATTTTCGTGGTGCTGACACCTACCGGAGAAAAAACTCATATCAATATTCTAGATGCCAACGACCAGCAGACAAAACTTGGAGATCAGGTACTGAGACTGTTGGCAGCAAGCCTAAAGGCAAAAGAATAACGCTAATCCCGCAAGCCGGCGTTCGTTCTATGATGAGCGTCGACGGAACCAGAACCTCAGGAAGCGCTTTCTGCTTCCGTCTGTTGTGCTTTCCATTCCTGGTATGCCTTGAATTCCTGCCAGCGTTTCCATTCTAAGTACTCAGCATATTCCGGATCGTCGATCTCAAGCTGGGATTTGTCATTGCTACCTTGTCTATTACTGTTAAGCCCAAAGATCTCAATACTGAAACCGTGCCCCACTTGCCGTCGCGGGGAGTGGGCATAAGGGGAATCATCTGCTGGGGTGGCATCTGGATCCGAAAAGATTCCAGTATTCGCTGTGGAAGAATCTAATTCAGGTTCCGCCGTTTTGTTCAGATTCGTAATCCCGCTGCAGCCAGATGCAGCACTCAAGACCAAAGTTGCAAGAAGCAGTTTTGCAGACCTATTCTGAATTTTCATAGCTACACTTGATTTACGACGAATCAGAACCTGGCAAAAAGCCAAAAAAACAGTCGCATCTACCGGCTAGTCAAATTCCTAGCCAAAATCGAAGTGTATCAGACAAAAAGTTCAACTCCCATCATGTAGTTTTCAGATGGGAGAAAGATTTACAGGAACATGTATCCGACGCCTCGGACACTAACAAACTCAACATCAGCTGAAACTGCTTCCAACTTAGTTCTTAACCTTCGGACGTATGTGTTTACAGTGCGTTCGTCTAGGTAACGATCTTCGCCCCATACGGCATCAAGAATATGTTGGCGACCATATACAAAATCTGGATGCGTCATAAAGAACTGCAAAAGTCGAAATTCCGTGAGAACCAGCCTCAAGGGTCTTTTGTTTACAAATACCAAGTGACGTCTTGGATCGAGGGAGATGTTCTTGTAGGTAATGACCTCTGCGCCACGATGCGGACGAACTCGCCGTAGGATCGCGTTGACGCGGGAAACCAGCTCTTCCTCGCCATATGGTCGGGAAAGTACATCTTCAACACCGGCGTCGAGGGCTCTAGCCTTCTCACGGGAAGTGATAGCGGCTGATACAACCAATAGTGGGACCCTTGAATTGTTGCGCATCAATTCTCCATCGCTTTGCTCACCGTCCAGCGCTGGGAATACCCGAGTCCATTGGCCGGAACCCTCCACAACGAGTTCCGGACGATCAGGGCCGCGAAGCTGAGAAGAGAGCTCCTGCTCGCTAAAGAAACCAGACATCGTTCGAACATCGAAATAACCGCGCTGAAGAGCATCGCCAACCGAAGCGCCGGCGCTCTCATTCGAGCCAATAACAAGAATTCTCGGTGCGGTCATTCAAGCCCTCTCATTAAAACCTTAAGAACCAATTTCCCTGCAAAATACCTAAATTTCGGGTGGACAGGGACTCCGTTGTCATAGAGGGAGAGGTGGAGTCCCTGTCCGGTACCGCAGACTACAATTGGCATCCGGAGGAGATGCAAGCCAGACTCTAGATGCCACAGCATAAGAAAACTATATCTCTTAAGTAGTAATGAGAATCATTCGCATCTTTGCAATTAGAGACTATTTGATCCGAGTTTTAGAAAGAGATTCCTGGATCTTTCTCGACCCATCCGAAAACCCACAATAGGAACTTGTTTCTATAAGCTCTTGAGACAGGTTTTCACTCTTCATCTATCCGTTTGTGTGGTTAACAAGGTGTTATGGACAAGCGAAAGTTTCGTTTTGAACTCAGGCGACTATTCGACTAACGTTGCGACCTAGCTCTTTGCAAGTTCACCATTGTTGCTTTTTTACGACAGAAAACAGTTTTTTCTGTTTTGTTTTTATTTTGTCTCTCTCTTAAGAAGTCTTTACGGGATAGTTCTGGTCGTTGTTCTTGTACAAAAGCAACAATGTTAGTTCTAACCTGATTAGGAGAAGTTAAATATGCAAATGCAGAAGAAGCTTATTGCGGTGGCAGTTGCCGGTCTGCTGGCAACCCCAGTTGCCGCAGATGTTGACGTTTCTGGTTCCATTCGTGTCCGTATGGATTACGACGGAAGTCAGTGGCAAGTAAAAAACTCCGGCTCACGTCTTCGCTTTAAGGCCAGTTCCGATCTTGGAAACGGCCAGAGCGCTTATATGAACTATGAGTTCGGTGTCGATGCTGGCACGGGTTCGATCCAAACCGGTAAGACTAAGCGCCTCGCTTACGTTGGTATCAAGGGTGACTGGGGCTCGATGAGCCTGGGTGC
>MDTD01006884.1_pt1 | contig 20265 bp, 28 predicted proteins | sample 811221 | NCBI WGS metagenome assembly MDTD01 (sample SAMN05326646, study PRJNA326480) | marine metagenome | isolation source: seawater | place: Pacific Ocean: South West | collected 2011
ATGGAAAAATATGATCTGGTCTTATATTGATTATGAAAGAAGAAATTTTAAAAAAAAATAATTTTATTTGCTATGCGGAGGTAGTTTTTTTTCTATAAATACCTCGTGTTTTCTTGTAGATGGATTGTATTTTTTTGCTTTTAATTTGATCTTTGCTTTTTCACCACCAGCAGGTTTTTTAACATAGTAAAAAAAAGGACTGTCTGGTTTGCTCTCAGGAACAAGTCTTACTTTAACATGAGTTTTTTTTGCCATTTAAATATCTTTTATTTCTTTAATAATTTTTGAAATTTTATTTAATTTTAAATATAAATTATTATTTCGTGTAGTTATAGTTTTATTATTGGAACCGTCAAGATTAAATATTTTTTTGCTATTTAAAAGCTTTTTAACACCTAATATAGTCATACCCTCTTCCTTTAAAAGATATTGAATTTTAAACAAAATTTTGATCGAATTTTTATCATAATATCTTCTATTATTATTAAAAAATTTAGGTTTGATCTGCTTAAAGTTTTTTTCCCAAAATCTAATAGTATGAGTATTAAGTTTGCCGGTTTTTTTATCTTTTAAATTAAGAATTTCTGCAACTTCCCCTATTGATTTATAAGCTTCATTAAGTTTATTCATTTTTAAGATTAATAAAATCCTTAAATTCTTTAGACGGTTTAAATAAGATTACATTTCTTTCTGATATAATACTTTTTTCTCTTGTTTTAAAATTGATACCAGGTCTACTCCTTTTTTTTTTAGTATAAATGTTCCAAATTTTGAAATCTTTATTTTTTTATGCTCAATAAGGCTTTTTGTTATCTCGTCAAATATATCATCAAATAAATTTTCTGAAATTTTTTTTGAAAACCCAATACGCATGTATATAGCATTAATAATGTCTTTTTTTGTAAGGTTTATTCTCATTAATTAATGTTTTTTTTTATTTTATCTATCAAATTTCCTTTAACAATCTTTTCACACACAACCAAGGAATTACAAAAACCTATATAATCTGTTGATCCATGACTTTTAATAACAGGCGAGTCAAGTCCTATAAATATTGCTCCGTTATACAATCTTGGGTCCAATCTTTTTTTAAATTTTTTTAGATTAAAATAATTTAAAAGACTTGAAAATTTTCCAATTAAATTGTCACTTAAAGCTTTTTTAAGCTCAGTTGTTATAAAATTTGCTGTACCTTCTGCAGTTTTCAAAGCTATATTACCAGTAAAACCATCAGAAATGATTACATTAACATCTCCAGTCATTATATTATTACCTTCTATATATCCTTTAAATATAAACTCATCGGTTTGAATTGCGTTAAGTTTTTGATATGTATTTTTTATAGTCTCATTACCTTTCATTTCCTCCGAGCCAATGTTTAATAATGCTACCTTTGCCTGATCATGTGGATATAGTGATTTGTAAATGGCAGATCCCATAATTGCAAAATCTATTAAATTTTTGTCACTACATTCGATATTTGCACCAAGGTCTAAGACGACACTCATACCAATTTTATTGGGCCAAAGTGCTGATAAAGCAGGTTTATCTATATTTTCTATCATTTTAAGATTTAATTTTGCTATTACAAGCAAAGCTCCTGTATTTCCTGCAGATATGACAATATCCGCTTTTTTATTTTTTACACTTTCTATTGATAACCACATACTAGTATCCTTACCTCTTTTTGCAGCCTCTAAAGGAGTATCAGACCCTTTTACATAGTTTTCTGTATGAATAATTTCGTACAAATTTTTATCAAAAGATTTGGGCAATAAACTTGATATTTTGTTTTTGTCACCAAAAATAATATAGCGAACATTAGATGATATTTTATTATGTTCAATTATACCATCTATAATTTTTTTTGGTGAGTTATCCCCTCCCATTGCATCAACAGCAATTCTAATTATATTAGACATAATAAATAATTATATGATATTTAATCTTTAGGGTCTAAGACTTGTCTACCTTTATACATGCCAGTTTTCAAATCTAAATGATGAGAAAGCCTGTATTCTCCACTTTTTTTATCTTCAACTATATTTTTTGTAGATACTCTTATATGAGATCGCCTTTTTCCAGCTCTTGATTTAGATGTTTTTCGTTTAGGTACTGCCATAACTATATTTTTGTTTTAATTACACTTTTTATAAACAAATTAAAAGGGTTATTTTTTAAAAAATTTATATATTTATCAAAGTATTCTAATAATTTATCAAAATTAATATCTAAACCTATATAATTTTGAATAATATGATTTTTATCACTAATTGTAACAGCCTCCCATTTTTCTACATCCAGAATTATTGAGTGGAATGTGTTAATATAAACTTTCATTTTTTTATTAATTGTTTGATCTCCATATCCTATTTCTCGCAAGCTTAATTCTAATTGTCGAAAGAAATAATCGTATATATTTTGTAATTCTTCTTTATTTTGCTTATTTTTAAAATTTTTCAAAAAAAATGCAAAATGAAACATCAATATTATTAATCTATCTGAAAAACTGTCATTTTTTGTAAACATAGAGTATATATCTTTATTTCTAGAGAAATTTACTAAATTGTTATAAATATTGATATATTGTTGATTCATGAAATTTTTGTTTATTATATTATTCTTTTTTATTTTAAGTTGCAGCACTAATAAAGTAGTAAAACATCACGGGGTTCATTTTTTAGAGAAAAAAAATGAAAAACTTCTTATAAATACATCCAATAAGAATGATGTATTAGAAATTCTTGGTATGCCTTCTACAAAGAGTGCTTTTGATAATGATGTTTGGATATATATTGAGAGAAAAATTACAACTGGATCTATCTATAAACTAGGTAAAAGGAAACTTACTGTAAACAATGTTTTAGTTCTTGAAATTGACGATAACGGGCTTCTTGCTAGTAAAAAGTTATACAAAAAGGATGATATGAAAAATATTCAATTTGATGAAAACACAACATCAGGGATTTATTCAAAGAGATCTTTTGTCTATGACTTCTTATCAAGTATGAGACAAAAAATAAATGACCCTCTTGGAAAAAAAGCCAAAGTTAACCAGCAATAACAGCTAAAAGTAATAACGCCACTATATTTGTTATTTTTATCATTGGATTTACTGCTGGCCCCGCTGTATCTTTGTATGGGTCTCCAACTGTATCTCCTGTGACAGCAGCTTTATGTGCTTCTGAACCTTTACCACCATGATTACCATCTTCTATATATTTTTTTGCATTGTCCCAAGCTCCTCCACCTGCGGTCATAGATACGGCTACAAATAATCCTGTTATGATTACCCCAAGCAACATTGCACCAACCGAAGCTAGTGCAGCAACCTGTCCACCTATAAAGAATATTATAAAATATAAAACAATTGGAGATAAAACAGGTAATAATGAAGGAATAATCATTTCTTTTATTGCTGCAACTGTTAATAAGTCTACAAGTTTTGCATAATCAGGTTTTTGCTTTCTTTTCATAATTCCAGGAAATTTTTTAAATTGTCTTCTAACTTCTATTACTACAGCACCACCTGCTCTACCTACAGCTTGCATACCCATAGACCCAAAAAGGTATGGCAGCATTCCACCTATTAAAAGACCTACAACAACATAGGGATTCGATAAATCAAAAGTGACGACAATACCTTCAAGTTTTGATCCTGCAACTTTTGAAAAATGTTTAATATCCTCAGTATATGCAGCAAATAAAACTAATGCACCTAACCCTGCAGATCCAATAGCATATCCTTTTGTAACAGCTTTTGTTGTATTACCTACGGCGTCTAAAGCATCAGTGGTCTTTCTTACATTGTTTGGCAATTTTGACATTTCTGCAATACCTCCTGCATTATCTGTTACAGGACCATAAGCATCTAAGGCAACAACCATTCCGGCTAAGGCCAACATAGTTGTTACAGCAATTGCAATACCATAAAGGCCAGCAATATGATTTGTTAACAAAATACCTCCAACAATAATAATCGCAGGTATTGCTGTAGCTTCTAATGAAATAGCGAGACCTTGTATTACATTTGTACCATGACCTGTTGTAGATGAATTTGCCACACTTCTTACTGGTCTGTAATTTGTACCAGTATAATATTCAGTCACCCAAATTAATAAACCAGTTATAATCAATCCAACAACTCCACAATAGTATAAACTTAGACCTGAAAAAGATTTGTTATTAAGGTTAAAGGAATTTTCTAAGCCTAGTACATAATCTGTAACTGGATATAATATAGCTAAAGAAGTTACGGCTGAAACCACAAAGCCTTTATAAAGAGCATTCATTACATTTTTGCTTTTTCCCAATTTAACAAAAAATGTTCCAATTATAGAAGTTAATATACACGCTCCTCCAATAGTTAAAGGGTAAATCATCATTGACATATCTCCTGGGAAAAATATTGAAGACAAAACCATTGTTGCTACAATCGTAACAGCATATGTTTCGAATAAATCTGCAGCCATACCAGCACAATCACCAACATTATCTCCTACATTGTCAGCTATCACGGCTGGATTTCTTGGATCATCTTCAGGAATGCCCGCTTCAACTTTTCCAACTAAATCTGCACCAACATCAGCACCTTTCGTAAAAATACCCCCACCTAATCTTGCAAAAATTGAAATTAAAGAAGCTCCAAAACCTAAAGCAACTAATGCATTAACAATTTCTCTTTCATCAACATTAAATTTTAGTAACAAATAATAATATACCGCTATTGATAGTAATGCTAAACCAGCAACCAACATTCCAGTAACAGCTCCAGATTTAAATGCCACTGATAAACCACTTGCTAATCCTTTTCTTGAAGCCTCTGCAGTTCTTACATTGGCTTGTACTGAAACTAGCATTCCTACATAGCCAGCTATACCAGATAATGTAGCACCAATTAAATATCCCATTCCAACTAATACACTGAAAGCAATACTAACTATGATTAAAACTACTAAACCAACTATTGCGATAGTTTTATATTGTCTTGCTAAATAAGCTTTTGCACCAATTTGAATTGCTGATGCAATTTCTTGCATTTTTGCATTACCCGCACTCGAATTTAAAATATTTTTTCCAGTAAAGTATCCATAAACTATTGATAAAAATCCTGCAAAAATTGTATATAAAAGTATAGTTTCTATGTTTGAATTCATAATGACCTTAATTAAGTTATTGGTTTAATATTAAAAAACGGACAATACAAAAAAAGCTAAAAAAGGCAATAAATAACTTTAAAAACGATGAGCATATCCTTTTAAATTAAAGGCAATTTTATTCCCATTTTCATCAATTATACTTGATTTCTTTGAGTGGCTATAAATTTTTCCAATTCTTGTAATTTTTATACCAATTTTTTTAGCAGTTTTTTGAATGATTCCTGACTTAGATGGTTGTGCAGTAAATAGAATTTGATAGTCATCACCTTGTGAAATAACAGATTTTTTAATTATTTTATTTTTATTACTCTTTAATAGTAACTTTAATCTATTAGATATGGGGATGGCTTCTAGATTTAATTTATATGATAATTTTTGTTTATTTATCAATTTTTCTAAATCTGCAATAAGACCATCAGAGATATCAATGGATGTGTTAGCAAAATTAAATAATTTTTTTGTTAAATTCATTTGTAAAATGGGACAAAAATATTTTTTTATAAAATATTTTTTAAAATTTTTATCTAAAAAAATTTGGTTTTTTAATACTTTTAAACCAATATAGCTGTCACCAAGATTTCCAGTAACATATATATCATCATTTATTTGAGCTTTGTTTCTATAAACAATTTTATTTGAATAACCTATAGAGGTAATAGTAAAACTGAGTTTGTTTGAAAAAACTGTATCTCCCCCACCTAAAATAATATTAAATTTTTTTTGTTCTTTTTTTAAAGAGGATGATATTTTTTGTAAATTTTTTGGTGAAAAATTTTTTTTTTTACCAGAACCTGAAATAAAATAATATTTTGGATAAACACCTTTGCAGATAAGATCAGATATAGATGATCTTAGAATTTTTTTAATTACCAGTTCAGGTTTTTTAAAATTTAGAAAATGGATTTTGTCAACATATGTATCTACCGAAATAACTAAATTTTTTTTTCTGTCAAAAAAAACATCATCATTAAGATTTAAAGACGGTAATTTAGATCCTGTTAATATTGAAAAATATTTTTTTATAATTTCAAACTCATTCATCAGATATTCTTAATTTTTTAGCAATATTGTCTAGAATAGCATTTAAATATTTTGTTTGGCTATCATCCAAAAAAAAATTTGATGCATTTAAATATTCCTTGATTATAAGATTAATAGATAGGTTTGGTCTATACAGAATTTCATATGTTGCTGATTTCAAAATTATTTGAAAAACTTTATCAAGATTTTTAAGATTAAAATTGTTCCCAAGTTTATTATCAAGTTCAATACTTATTAGTTCATCTCTCTCGATTGTTCCTGTTACAATATCCTTGATAAACTTCTTAAATCTATGTTTTGGAAATGTCAATGTTTCGTCTTGATTTAAATATTTGCCATAAAGTTTTTGAATTATTATTACTCTAGGATTATTTTTTGGACTGTAGGATAATTTCATTAATTAAGCTTCAGTAAGGAAATCACAGCTTTTGTTGCCTCTTTACCTTTACCTTTATCATTATCATCATTTAAACCAGACCTGGCAATTGCTTGATCCATATTTAATGAAGTTATAATACCGTTACCTATAGGTTTTTTGTGTTCTATTGTCATTGTCATTATTGCGTCAAAAGTTGTTTTAGAAATAAAATCAAAATGAGGAGTTTCTCCTTTTATAACACATCCTAATGCAATGAAGCCGTCATACTTTTTAATATTTTTAGCTATAACAACTGGTATTTCAAAAACACCAGGTACCTTAATTTCATCATATCTTATCTTGTTAATATCTAAAATTTTTTTTGAATCAGCAAATAAACTGTTTGTAATTTTTTCATAATAATTAGCAGTAATAATTAAAACTTTTTTTTTCATTTTAAAATTTCTTGTTTTTTAATTTTAATTCCATAACCATCTAATCCTACAACTTTTTTCTTTGATCTTGTAACTAATATCATATTTTTAATTCCTAATGATTTAATAATTTGGGCGCCAATACCATAATTTTTAATTAATTTATCATGTCCTTTATTATAAAATTGTTTGCTTTTATATTCTTTAAGAGTTTGTGTAACAGATTTAAGATTTGGATCCCTTATAAATATTAAAACACAGTTGTTAAATTTCTTAAAATAATTAATAGTCCTATTAAATGAATTAGGAAGTTTTTGATTTATTAGATAATTTTGCACTACATTTGATGAAATCACTCTTAGCCTAGGTGTTATTCCTTTTTTTAAACTACCTTTTATAAGAGCAAAATTTTCTGATCCATCTAATAAATTTTCAAAAATTTTGATATTATATTTTTGCGATTGTACTTTAATTTGAGTAGATTTTTTTAATTTTATCAATTTTTCTTTTTTTAATCTGTAGGCAATAAGGTCCTCAATTTTTCCTATATTTAAATTATGTTTCTTTGAGAATTTAAATAAATCATCTCCTTTTGCCATTGACCCATCCTCATTCATTATTTCACAAATAACAGCAGCTTGATTTTTTTTTGCCAGCTTTGATATATCTAGTGAAGCTTCTGTGTGACCTGCTCTAACCAATACACCACCGTCTCTTCCAATAATTGGAAAAACATGACCTGGGGAAACAATGTCCTTTTTCTTAACATTTTTTTTTGTGGCAACTCTTATTGTATGAGCCCTGTCTTTGGCTGATATGCCTGTCGATATTCCTTTTTTAGCCTCTATTGATACTGTAAAAGCAGTTTGATTTCGCGATTGATTATTAGGAGACATAAAATTTAAATTAAGTTTTTTTGCTTGATTGTTATTTAAAGTTAAACAAATCAGCCCCCTACCATATTTAGCCATAAAATTTATTTTTTTTTGATCTACATCAGAGGCACAAAAAACGATATCGCCTTCATTCTCCCTATTTTCATCATCTACAAGGATATACATCTTACCTTTTTTGGCAGATTGAATAATTTTTTCTATTGACGAAAATTTATTATTTTTTGGCATATTTTTTTACATACTTAGATAAAATATCTATTTCTATATTTACTAAGTCATTCTTTTTTAGATTTATAAGATTAGTTAATTTTAAAGTATGAGGGATAACCCAAATTTGAAAATAATTTTTAAATATTTTTGAGATTGTTAAAGAAACGCCATTGACTAGTATTGATGCTTTATTAATTAAATCATTCTTATATTTATTTGGTATTTTAAATTCATATACATTTGATTTACCTTTTTTAAAAATTTTATTTACAATTGCTGTAGTATCAACATGTCCTTGGCAAATATGACCTGATATCTTTTGACCAAACTTAAGAGGTAATTCTAAATTAATTTTGTCCTTTACTCTTATATTCTTAAATTTGGATCGATTGATTGTTTCTTTAGATAAGTAAAATTCGCAAATGTTATTTTTATATGAAACCAAAGTTAAACAAACACCATCACAAGCAATAGATAATCCAAGATCTTTTTTAGAAATTTTTAGTTTTGATTTCAAAAATAGGTTTATACCTTTTTTTGAGTCATATATTTTGCTTACTATTCCTTGATTATAAATTATTCCGTTAAACATAATTAAAAATAATGAGTAATTTTGTCCTTATCAGTATATGTATCTAAAATTTTACAATTTTTAAAGTTCAATGGAATTTTTTTCAATATTTTATTAATATTTATAAGACCCTTTTTTTTAAGACTAATAAAGCTTTGAAATAAGAAAAATTCATTAAAAAGTTTTAATTTTATAAAATTTTTGGTTAATTCTTCGCCTCCTTCAACTAATAATCTATATACTTTTTTTTTGAATATCTGATCTAGAGTATTTTTTAAATCTAAAGTGTTATTTGTATTCATTTTTGCTCTTATAAGTTTAATTTTTCTTGCTTTAAAGTATTTAATTTTTTTTTTATCTGTTGAATTATGTAAAATAAATGTTTTATTTTTATTTTTACTTTGAAAAATAATCGAATTTTTTTTGGATTTCAAATCTTTATCCAAAATAAAACATTTTGGTGAAAATTTTTCTAAACCACTAATCCTACAATTTAAAAGAGGATTATCATCATTTAAAGTTTTATAACTTATTAATATACCATCATTTCTGTACCTCAAGAGATGAGAAACATTTAATGAGTGATGATTTGAGATATATTTATTGTTTTTTGACTTAATAAATTTATCTTTAGAACATACAATTTTTCCTGTCACATATGGTCTACTTTGATTTTTACAAAAAAAATATTTTTTGTACAAATCATGAGCCTCATTTTTACAAACATGTCTTTTTACTTTTATACCTTTGGATTTTAATTTTTTAAAAGCTTTGAAGCGTGTCCTTTTATCTGTATCCTCAATAGCATAAACAACCCTTTTAATTTTTTTTTTTACTATAAGATTGGTACATGGTGCTGTTTTTCCATAATGATCACAAGGTTCCATGGTTACATATAAAGTAGATCTATTAAGTTTTTTTTTTGAATTTTTTAACGCGTTAAATTCAGCATGCGGTCTACCTTTTATGCTTGTTAAACCGGTAGAAATTATTTTATTGTCATTTGTGATAACGCAACCTACAGATGGATTTTCATCAGTTAATCCCTCATTTTGTCTTGCAATACTTAGTGCAAGTTTCATAAATTGGATATCTTTTGATCGTGTATTATCTTTTTTTGAAGACATCTATTTTGTCAACAAACTGTATGAAATCTTTTTCTTCTCTAAAATTTCTATATACTGAAGCAAATCTTACATATGCTACAGGATCTAAATCTTTAAGACCCTCCATAACCATAGTTCCTATAGTATTTGAATTAATTTCATTTTGGCCCAACTCCTCTAAAGATCTTGATATTTTTGTAATAAACTTTTCAACAGTATCTGTATCGATTGGTCTTTTTTTTAATGCTATGTAAATAGATTTCGAGAGTTTATCCCTGTCGAAAGGTGATTTTCTTCCATTTTTTTTTACAACCATTAATTCTCTTATTTGAACTCTTTCAAATGTTGTAAATCTTTCACCACAAATACATAGTCTTCTTCTTCTTATTGCAGCTCCATCCTCTGTTGGTCTGGAGTCAACAACAGAAGTTTCTCCTTTTTTGCATATTGGGCATATCATTAAATTTTAACCTAAATGTTTATAGATTGGAAACTTGGAGCAAAGCTCTATAACTTCATCTCTAACTTCATCTTCAGTCTTGCTGTTATCGTTTGGATTATTAGAAAGACCTTTTATAGTCTTAGTAATAAGTTTACCAACTATTTCAAATTCCTTAAGGCCAAAACCTCTAGTGGTGGCTGCTTGTGATCCTAATCTTATACCAGATGTTACCATCGGGCTTTCAGTGTCAAAAGGAATACCATTTTTATTACAAGTTATATTTGCTCTGCAAAGGCTTTCTGATGCAAGATTTCCTTTTACATTAAAAGGTCTAAGATCAACTAACATCAGGTGAGTATCTGTACCTCCTGAGTAAATTTTAAACCCATTATTTTTTAAAGTTTCAGCTAAAATTTTTGCATTTGAGAGAACTGATTTGATGTAATCTTTAAAGTCAGGTCTTAAAGCCTCTAAAAATCCAGCGGCTTTAGCTGCTATGATATGCATGAGTGGTCCACCTTGATAACCTGGAAATACAGCTGTATTAAATTTTTTTGCAAGATCTTCGTGATTAGTCAGAATTATTCCACCTCTAGCACTTCTAAACACTTTATGGGTTGTTGATGTCACTACATGTGCATAATCACATGGATTAGGATAACCTTTTCCAGCAACAAGGCCTGAAAAATGTGCCATATCCACCATCAAATATGCTCCGACTTTATCCGCAATATCTCTAAATCTTTTAAAATCTATGACTCTAGAATATGCGCTACCACCAGCTATAATAAGTTTTGGTTTATGCTCTAATGCAAGTTTTTCTACATTGTCATAATCAATTAGCTCAGATTTTTTATCAACATCATATCCAATGGCATCAAACCATTTTCCTGACATAGAGATTTTAAGACCATGAGTTATATGACCACCTGAGTTAAGGCTCATACCCATAAATTTATCCCCAGGTTTTAATAAAGCTAAAAATACTGCACCATTAGCTTGTGCTCCTGAGTGCGGTTGAGCATTAGCAAATTTACAGTTAAAAATTTTTTTTAGTCTATCGATTGCAAGGTTTTCTGCCACATCAACATGTTCGCACCCATTATAATATCTTTTTCCAGGATAACCTTCGGCATATTTATTTGTTAATACTGATCCTTGAGCCTCTAACACGGCTTGAGAAACAATATTTTCAGAAGCAATTAACTCTATATGTTGTTGCTGTCTTTTAAGTTCATCACTAATAGCTTTAAAAAGCTCAGGATCAGTTTTTGAGAGTGAGTCTTCAAAAAATCCCTTATACTGATTGTTTAAATAATTATTTTCACTTGACATATTAATTATATTTTATTTACCCTTCTTTTATGCCTTCCGCCTTCAAATTTTGTTTTTAAAAAAATATTGATAAACAATAAAGCATTTTTTTTTGATATCAACCTTGAACCTAGTGTAATGACATTTGCGTCATTATGCAATCTAGATAGTTTTGTTGATTTTGCACTAAAACACTGTGCTGCTCTTATTTTTTTATACTTATTAGCTACAATATTCATGCCATTTCCTGAACCACATATCAAAATACCTCTATGATTCTTATTTTTTGAGACTTTTTTAGCTAACTTATGTGCAAAAATTGGATAATCAACACTTTTATTATTTTTGGGTCCTAAATCCATATAAGCAAACTTTTTTCTTGATAGGTGTTTTTTAATAATCTGCTTCAAATTAAATCCTGCATGATCAGACGAAATAAAAATTTTTTTCAATTTAATTAAATTTATAATTTAATACACATGCAACTAAATGAACCCTATTTTCTTCACCACCATTAAATGCATTATGATATTTAGTATTGTTAGTTATCCAAACTGACCCATCAGCTGGAAGGTGCTTTGCAACATGATCAACCACCATAATAGCTCCTGGATTAGTATATATAGGGATGTGTAACCTTGGTTCTGGATCCCTATGCCAACTAAGTGTTGATCTAGGTTCTTTTAACAAAAGTCTTACTCTACCAAGTTTAAAATTTTTACTCAGCTCATTATAAACATGATGAAAATAAGTATTTTTAAAATCTTTAACAAACTCGGTATATTTTGATTCATCAATACTTGAATCTCGAGTAACTTCTTTTCCAGAGCTATCAGGTCTTGTCCAATATACACCTCTAATATTATTTCCTTTCACTGAGTTAGGATCTCCAGGTATTTGATTTAAAGAAATACCTGCAAAATGTGGTACACCTAAAGATGTGTTAAAACCTCTAATTTTGAGAACTTGATCACAAGCTTGTCTAAGTTTTACGATGTCGAAAGTAACATCTTGCTTTTGAAAATCATCAAATGATAAAGTCATAAAATTATTATTAGCTTATAGACTATTATATTATATATAACTATTGTCGCATATAAAAAAATATAGATGATTACAACAGGAAAATATCCAAACCTAAGACTAAGAAGAAATAGAAGCCATGATTGGATTAGAAGAGTAGTTAAAGAAAATACATTATCTGTAGATGATCTCATTCTTCCAATCTTTATTGTATCAGGAAAGAATAAAAAAATTCCTATCAAAAGTATGCCCGGTGTTTACAGATATTCAATAGACCGTTTATTATCTTTTGTAAATAAGGCAATTAAATTAAAAATACCGATGATAGCATTATTTCCGTGCATAGATAAAAAATTAAAAGATGATATAGGATCAGAAGCTTTAAATAAAAATAATTTAATTTGTACAGCTACTCGTGAAATTAAAAAAAAATTTAAAAATAAAATTGGTATTATGTGTGATGTAGCATTGGATCCTTACACTAGTCATGGACATGACGGTTTAATAAAATCAAGAACAATATTAAACGATGAAACAATTGATACATTAGTTAAACAAGCAACTATACAAGCCGAAGCCGGCTGTGATTTGATCGCACCATCAGACATGATGGATGGCAGAGTTGCTAAAATTAGACATGCGCTTGATAAGAAAAATTTGAAAGAGGTAAAAATATTATCATACGCTGTTAAATTTGCTTCAAATTTTTATGGGCCATTTAGAGATGCTGTGGGCTCAAAAGGAATTTTAAAAGGAGATAAGAAAACCTATCAGATGGATTTTCGAAATAGTCACGAAGCAATTAGAGAGGTAGCTTTAGATATAAAGGAAGGCGCAGACATGGTTATGGTTAAACCCGGTATGCCTTATTTAGATATAATTAAAATCATTAAAGATAATTTTAAAATTCCAGTTATAGGTTATCAAGTTTCAGGTGAATATAGTATATTGATCAACTCAATGAAAAAAGGAGTTTTAAATAAAGATATTATAATTGAAACACTAATTAGTTTTAAGAGAGCTGGAGCAAATGCTATTATTACTTATTTTGCAGATAAAATAGCTAAGGACTTATAATTTATTTAAGAATATTTATAAAATCAATTCTTTGATTTGGATGATTTAGATTATTTGGATTTAAAATATTTTTATCAAGGTAATTACTTAATAAATTATATCCTTTAATAAGTTCATTCTTATCAATATCTTTGATATCTTTATCAACAAGAAAATTTGGAACTATTTTTTTTTCACTTGAGTTTTCAACAAAATATTGAGTTTTATTACCAATCATTGTTTTTGATACAAGTTTTTCTAAATTTAGGTCATAACCAGATAATTTTAATAAATCTAGTTCCCAAAATAAATATTTTTTAATCCATTCTTCATCTTTTAAAATATGAAAAAAACTTTTTATAAGATGAAAAATTTTTTCATTTGATTGATTTTCAGCAGTTAATAACTTTATCATACTCATTGCTGAAATAATTGAATGTAATTTTTTTCTGTCATTGAAATAAAAAGGTGTATGAGCCTGGATAATTTCAACTTTAAGAGATCCTAATTTGTTTTCATTTTTTAAATTACAATTTATTTGAAATAGATTTCCAACTTGAAGATACCCTTTAATTTTTTTTGAACTTGCACCAAAAATAATACCAGAAATTTTACCATGATTATTTGTATAAAAGTCAGCTATAATAGAATTTTCACTATACTTGATTTTAGATATTAGAAAACCTGTATCGTCCCAATTCATTTAATATTAAGTTTTTTTATTAGTTTTGTTGCAGCGTCTTGCTCAGCATTTTTTTTTGAGTATCCTATCCCCTCAACAAATTTTGAACCCTTTATTTTTACATTAATTTTAAATATTGGTTTATGCTTAGGACCAGAGTTTTCAACAAATTTATATATTGGAAGGTTTTTAAATTTTTTTAAAGAATATTCTTGAAGTCTTGTCTTTGAGTCAATTTGCATTTCACGAGACCCTTCGATACTTTCTCTCCAATAAGTTTCTATAAATTGTTCAGCAACCTTGAGCCCTTGATCTAGAAAAATCGCACCAATGAGAGCCTCACATGCATCTGATACTATCTTATCCTCAATTTTATAATTATTATTTTTTATTGTGCCAGTTTTTATAAGCTTATCCAGTCCTAATAATTGTGAAATTTTTAAACACATTTGTTTATTGACTAATGAAGCTAATTTTTTATCTAAAGAACCTTCACTATCATTTGGATAAATTTCTAATAATTTTTTTGCGATAACAAAGCCTAAAATTCTGTCGCCTAAAAATTCAAGCTTTTCATTATTATAATTTGAGTCAGAACTTTTATGAATGAAAGCTAAAGCTAGCATTTTTTTATTTTTAAAATTAATTTTTATTTTTTTCTCTAATGAATTAAGCGACATAATTTATATTATTTTTTTAAAAAAACGTGAGAACCTTAAAATTTCTTTATAATTCCAAAATTCAAATATACTTCCTTCTCTTATATTTGATGAAAAAAAAATAAATCTTGCTTTTCCTACAAGATTATCTTTATGTACATAACCAACCGATGATAAGTATCTACTATCTTTTGAACAGTCCCTATTGTCACCTAAAAAAAAATAATAATCCGGTGGAACGATGTATTTATCTGAGTTTTGATACGAGTAGCTTTTGCTATATACAGTCAAAAATTTTTTTCCATTTTCTAATTTTTCCTCAAAAAAATTAACATCTAAAATATTATCACCACAATATATTTGATCTTTGTTTTTTTTAATATCTTTGAAAACCTGCAATTCATTTATATACAAATTACCATCTATAAACTGTATTTTATCTCCAGGTAGACCAATTAATCTTTTTATGTAGTCTGTTCTATTATCGGCTGGAGTCTTAAAAACTACCACATCACCCCTTTGCGGTTCGTTAAAAAAGAATCTCCCCTTGAAAATTGGTGGACTAAATGGAAAAGAATGTCTGCTGTAACCATAAGAATATTTTGTTACAAATAATCTATCTCCTACTAATAAGTTTGGCTCCATTGATGAGGAAGGTATATAAAAAGGTTGAATAATTAGCGATCTGATTATTATCGCAATTATTAATGCGTAAAATAGTGTTAATATGTTCTCTATTAAAAATTTCCTCATTTTTAGACTTTGTTAATGATAACATATGCTATCGAATACTTTGACTCATCTGCTAATGACAAATAAATATCAAATTTTTTTAATTTAAATTTTTTTTTAATTAATAACTTAATTTTATTATTGAGATGAATTTTCGGCTTTCCTAAATTATTATTTTGAACAGATATATCTTTAAAATTAATACCGGCTCTAAATCCTATTCCTAGAGATTTTACAAAAGCTTCCTTTGCGGCAAATCTTTTTGCAAAATAATTTACCTTATTTTTAATATTTTTTGATCGATGTATTTCTTGTTTTGAATAAATTCTATTAATAAATTTTTTATTTTTAATTGATTTTTGAATTCTCGAATTATCGATTATATCAACTCCATTACCTATTATATTCATTTTAATTACAAATAATTTTAAATTTTTTAATTACGGTTTTTAATCCTAAAAATAAAGACTCTCCTATTATAAAATGTCCAATATTAAATTCTTTAATTTCTTTAATTTTGGATAAAATTTTTGCTGTTTCAAAATCCATACCATGGCCAGCATGAACTTCTAATCCATTTTTAGACGCAAAATTAGCACAATGTATAAATTTTTTTAATTCCTTATTATGTTTTTTCTTAATTTTAATAAGTCTTGAAATTTTTCCAGTGTGCAATTCTACACATTTTGCATTTATCTCCTTCGAAAGTTTAATATCTTTTTTATTTGGATCAATAAACAGACTAGTTCTAATTTTTTTATTATTCAAAATTTTAATAATTCTTTTTAATTTTGAATAATTTTTTTTTATATTGAGACCACCTTCTGTTGTAACTTCACTTCTTTTTTCTGGCACTATACAAACAAAATTTGGTTTATATTTAAGTGCATTTTTTAGCATTTCGTCACTTGCAGCAATCTCAAGATTAATTGGTATTTTTTTTATTTTTGATAAATTTTTAAGGTCGGTATCTTTTATATGTCTTCTATCTTCTCTTAAATGTATTGTAATCAAATCAGCACCATAATTCATTACTTGTTTTGCGGAATAAATTAAATCAGGATGATTTTCACCTCTTGCATTTCTAATTGTTGCTATATGATCAATATTTACACCTAATCTTATCATTTTAACCGTCTACTCCCAGGACTAGTCACGGGTATTTTTTTTAAAAAAAAAGGCAAATTATTTCTATTGTAAGTAGGTGCATTAATTTTAACTTGAGAAACAATTTTTTTATTTTTTATCTTTAGTTTTTTTTTACTAGTTCTATCTATAATGCAAGCAAAACCTAATAAATACGCTTTAGATTTTTTTATAAGCTTTACACATTCCATGCTGGACTTACCTGTGGTAATAACATCTTCCACGATCAACACTTTAGACTTTTTAGGAATCAAAAAACCCCTTCTCAATTCAAACTTTCCGTTTACTCTTTCACAAAAAATTGTTTCTTTTTTTAAAAGCCTTCCGATTTCATACCCAATTATAATGCCACCCATTGCTGGAGCTAAAATAATGTCTATATTTTTAAATTTTCTTTTTATTTTTTTACTTAAAGAAATACAAATTTTTTTGGAAAGATTTGGAAAGCTTAAAAGCTTAGCACACTGTACATATTTTGAAGAGTGTAAGCCAGATGATAAAATAAAATGTCCTTCTAATAAAGCTTTAGTTTTTCTTAAAACCACCAAAGAGTCTTTTGAAGAAAGCATATTTTTTATTTTTATGTCTTATTATTTTAAAATTATATTCTTTTTGTTTTAACTCACTTATCAATTTTGTAAAGTTCTTCAAATCGTGTATTATTAGATTAAACCGAAAATTTATCGAATTAATCGTTTTTTCTGTCATTTCAACGCTAGATATATTTACATTATTGTGACCAATCATTGAAGTTACTTCTCCTAACTTGCCAGGCTGATCTGGCAAAGAAAGCCACAATGTCGTATTATATTTCTTTGTTTTAATCGACTTGGTGTTTTCTCTATATTGCCAATATCTTCGAATGGCTGCTCTGGCCTTACCAGTTTTAGTCAATGTCAACCAATGAAGTGATGGAGATACTTTTTTTGAAGTAATGATTTTAACAACATCACCATTCCGTAATATTGATTGCAAAGGTGACTCTTTTCCATTAATTTCAGATCCAATTGCTGTATCACCAATTTGTGTGTGAACAGCATAAGCAAAATCTATTGGGGTAGCATCTTTTGGTAACTTAATTACTGATCCTTTTGGCGTGAAACAGAAAACATTTTCCTGAAACATTTGAAGCTTAGTGTATTCATAAAAATCCTCAGGATTTTCATTTTTATCTATTATCTCGACTAGGTCAGCTAGCCAATCATACTCTTTCCATGTAAGTGAATTAAATTTTTCAGAAGACTTATATTTCCAATGAGAGGCTACTCCCCTTTGAGCAAACTCATGCATTGACATTGTTCTAAATTGAAGTTCTATAGGTCTTTGATTGGGCCCTATTATTGCCGTGTGAAGGGATTGATAATTGTTTATTTTAGGTGAAGAGATATAATCTTTGAATCTTCCAGGTATACAGTTCCACTTACTGTGAAATATTCCTAAGGAATGATAACAACTTGAGATATCCTCTAATATTATTCTATATCCCATTATATCTGTAATCTGCTCTAGAGAAATTCTTTTTTTTTGAATTTTTCTCCATAATGAAAATGGAGTTTTTTCTCGTCCATATATCTTTGCATTTAAATTATTTTTTTTAAGCAAATCAGAAAATTGGTCAGCAACAGAATTAAAATTAAGTAAATTATTTTCTTTAATTATATCTAGTCTATCTTTTATTAATTTTCTTGCTTTAGGATTTAAAACTTCAAATGATAAGTCTTCAAGTTCATCTCTAATTCTATTCATACCCATTCTGTCTGCTAATGGTGAATAAATTTCCATTGTTTCTCTAGCAATTCGCTCTTTTTTTTCATTATTTTCAATACCACTTATTGTTCTCATGTTGTGTAATCGATCGGCAATTTTAACTAATAAAACTCGAATATCTTTTGAGGTTGCCAATATTAATTTTCTAAAATTCTCTGCTTTCGAATTTGTTTTTGCCTGGTTTTCTAGAGCTGAAATTTTTGTAACACCCTCTACTAAATCAGCAACTTCTTTACCAAATTCCTCTTTTATTGTTTGATACGTTGCATATGTGTCTTCAATAGTATCATGCAGAAGTCCTGTAGCTATGGTTGCGCTATCTAGTTTGAGCTCTGTTAAAATATTTGCGACAGCTACTGGATGAATAACATAGGGATCACCAGAGTGCCGTTTTTGATTTTCATGTGCTTTTACAGCGAAATTATAGGCTTTGTTCAATGTTTCTGGGTTAAGAAACTTGTTATAAGATTTGACCTTATTTATTAAATCATCTGATTTAAGCATAAGGAGTTATATCATATTATTATAAAATTTTAATAGATCTTAAATTGTCCGGTTTTAGATTATTAATCAATATGGCTATATTTTTATTAAATTTAGGGTGAGACCAGGTTTTTGAAATCTCATATAATGGTAATAACACAAAATTTCTTAGATGTAATCTTGGGTGCGGAATAGTTATTTGGTTATTTTTATAAGTTATCTCAATTTTTTCACCATTATAATCTATAATATCAATATCACAGGTTCTTGGAGAATTTTTTGGAGCAACAGTTCTTCCTAAAAGTTTTTCAATATTTTTTATAGTTATAAAAAGATTTATGGGAAATAATGTAGTTGAAATTTCAATAACTATATTTAAAAAAAAGGGTTTCTTTTTATCTGGCCAAGATTCAGTAATATAATAATTAGAAACTTTTAAAATTTTTATAGATGGATTCATTTCTAAAAAATATTTTGCTAATTCTAGGTTTTTTTTTTTGTTTCCAAGATTTGAACCTAATGACAAGAAAGCTTTTTTAACTGGATTTTCTAACATATCTTGCTTTATCTCTATTCCAATCTCGTGTTTTTTTAGTTTGCCTTTTATCATATTGTTTTTTTCCTTTGGCAACTGCAACTTCTACTTTGACCTTTCCTTTTTTCAAATAAAGTTTTGTGGGGATTAAGGTAAGGCCATCTCTGTTAATTTTACCTATCAACTTATTTATTTCTTTTTTATTTAATAGTAGCTTTCTTTCATCAGTTGGATTGTGATTAGAATAACTAGCTTGTTTATATGGAGGTATATGCGAATTAATAAGAAAAAGTTCACCATATTTTTCAATTGCATAGGAGTCGGCTATATTTACCTTTCCCTCTCGAATTGATTTTATTTCTGAACCTTTTAAAACTAAACCAGCTTCATAAATATCTTCAAAAAAGAAATTAAAACTGGCTTTTCTATTTATTGAAATAATTTTTAAACCATTATAGGTTTTTTTTTTCATTAATTAATAAGCTTAGCTGATGATAATGCCTTTTTAACCTGATCTTGTGTTTCTTTTTTTATTTTAACCAAAGGAAGCCTTATTTCATCAGAACACAATCCCATTAATTTAGCCGCATACTTTGCTGGAGCAGGATTGCTCTCTATAAATAAAGCTTTGTGTAATGGTTGGAGCATCTG
>MDTD01009415.1_pt1 | contig 20264 bp, 20 predicted proteins | sample 811221 | NCBI WGS metagenome assembly MDTD01 (sample SAMN05326646, study PRJNA326480) | marine metagenome | isolation source: seawater | place: Pacific Ocean: South West | collected 2011
AATCAATTTGTTCGAAAATTTAATATTTGTCTCAAAAGTAGGTTCATTTAAATACTTATCAAAAATTCTGTATGGAATATTTTTTTTTTCTTCCAACATTTTTGTTACAATTAAAGCAGTAGACTTCGCACCATATAATAAAATTTTCTTGTCTTTCTTCATTTTTTTAGCTCAATTAAATTCTCATTTTCAAATTGATATATTCTATTAGCATATTGAATTATAGATTGTCTATGAGATGCCATTATTATTGTTTTTCCTTTAAACGCTTCTAATAAATTTTTAATAAAACCTTCCTCAGTTTTTCTATCTAGAGCACTAGTTGCTTCGTCAAGAAATATGATGTCTTTTTCACGATAAAGAGCCCTAGCAATAGCAATTCGCTGTTTTTGACCACCAGATATTCTAAATGCTTTTTCACCCACAGAGGTATAAATTTTATTTGGTAAAGAGTTTATAAAATCTTTGAGTTCACAAATTTCAATAATTTTGTCTACTCTTTTTAAATCTATATCATTTTCATTAACTCCAAAAGCAATATTAGCTAAAAGTGTTTCTTCAGCTAAATAAATGTCTTGTGGTACGACAGAAACTAATTTTCGCCATTGAGATAAATTGTTATATATTTCTTTACCATCGCAAAGTATATTTCCATTTTGAGGTTTTAAAAATCCTAATAACACATTAATAAGAGTGCTTTTACCACAACCACTACGTCCTAAAATCAGAATAAAATCCCCTTTATTTATTTTTAAACTCAGGTTACTTAAAACTCGATTAGATTTAGAATAAGAAAAATTTAATTTATTCACTTCAATATTTTCTTTAAATTTTAAAATATCTTTGTCATCAAATTTTACATCCTCGGAATTTTTAAACCTTTTGATTTCACTAACTAGCGATTCTGTGACAGGTTTATGAAATTTAAGTCTATGAATAGCACTTAGTATTTTATGAACTGATGGCATCATTCTAAAACCTGCTAAAGCAAACAAACTTAAAACAGGTAAGATTTCATTTAAATCGTTATTACCTTCTTCAATATTAAAAAAAACTAATAGAACAACTATTAATATGCCTGTCACCTCGATAAAAGATTTTGGTAATGAGTGTATTGCATCTGATTTATAGCCAATTTCTGCTATTTTTCTTATGGTTCTATTAAAAATCCTTAAAAAAAAATTTTCTGAATTTGTTATTACAATATCTTTAAATGAGTTAAAGCCATGATTAAGACTTTTAAACTTTTCTACAACTAATTCATTGTTAGCTCTACCATATTCCTCTAATTTTTTTTTAAAAATATGATAAAGAATCATTCCAGATATTGAAAAAACTATTGAAAAAATTATTGTAGCAAGAGGCTGAATATAAAATAAAACAGAAACTAATATTAAAACTATAAATGTCTCGGTTACAAGTAATGTAATTTGTTTAAAATAAACCTCAAAAAATATTCTGATATTTTCTACCACATTTCTCATAAGCTCTGAACTGTTTTTAGATGTAAATTCTTTATAATCTAACTTTAGATATTCACTAAAAAAATAAGAAGTCATGTTGTAAATTGCGAAATGAACAAGTTTAGCTTGTAATAAATTTATTAAATAAATTGAAATGTTTTTAAATAGGAATATTAAAAATAAACCAAAGAAAACTATTACATTGATTTGTTTAAAATTTAGATTTGAAAAATCAATCAATGTAAATCTATTTTCTAAATAGCTTGGATCTACAAATGTCTTGATGACCGGGAAAATAGAAACAATGCTAAGAGATTCAAAAAAAATTGTGAAAAAGGATAAAGCTATAATAATCTTTAATCTAAATTTTGTTTTTTGGTCTATACTATTAAATACTGAAAACATCTTAATATTAATGAAGCCTTTCTATAAACAAATAATTAAAAATATCTATCTTTTTTTACAATATCAAACCATCTAATTATCTTTAACAAATCATCATCAAATTTTCTTGTTATTTTATAGCCAATAAATTTTGATAAAAGTTTATTATCACCATGCGTTTTGTAAACATCTGCTTTATTTTTTTTTATTTTTTTAATTTTTAAATTTTTTTTATAAAATCTTATTTTTTCTATCAAATTTTTAATAAATATAGGTTTATTGGAACTAACATTTAATACGATATTTTTGTTCACTCTTTTTTTAATAAGCTTTAAGGAAATGTTTTTTACATCCTCTATTGAAGTAAAATCCCTATAATGATCACCTCCGTTATTAAGTTGAAATTTTTTTTTATTGTAGTCAGCATTTAATAATTTTAATATTAACATATCGGGTCTTCCCCATACACCATAAATTGTAAAAAATCTTAGACCTATAAAGGGAATTTTATATTTATCAAAATAATACTTTGCTAAATTTTCATTTACTACCTTTGAGTAACCATAAATATTTTTTGGATTCAAAATTATATTTTCATTTGTAGGGAATTTTTTCGTATCTCCATAAACAGAGCTTGAAGACGCGTAAATGATTTTTCTTATATTTGATTTATCTAAACTCTCAATTAATTTTGTAAATCCATAAATATTAGTATTTATATATTTTTGAGGATTAATTAAAGAATATCTAACACCTGCTTGAGCAGCTAAATGAAAAACTATATCAAATTTTTTTTTTTTATTATAATTAATAATTTTATTAGAGGTAATATCAACTTTATCGAAAAAAAAATTTTTATTCTTTTTTAATATTTGAACTCTTTTTTTTTTAAGTCTTATAGAATAATAGTTATCAAAATTGTCAATTCCATAGACTTTATTAAGTTTATTTTCTAGCAATTTTTCAGCTAAACTAAAACCAATAAACCCCGCGACACCTGTTATTAAAATTCTCATTCCGTAGTAATAATTTTTAATATTAAAAATAAGGTTTTTTTTTGTTTTAAATTTTTTTTTATCAATTTTTTATAATCTTTTATGATTGAATATGAATTTTAAAATGATGGTAAGTAGCACCATAAATTTATTTTGATTGTTATCTAGTCTTATTCTAGTACATTCAACTAAATGATCAAAAAACTTATGTTGGCTGGAATAACCTCCTCTTTTAAAGTGACCAAATAATTCATTTTTTTTTGTACCAATACCTTTCAACTTATGTTTAACAATCATTCTATAAAAATAATCATAATCAGCAGAAAATTTATATTTTAAATTGTATTTTCCAACTATTTTTGCAGCTTCTCTCTTGATATAAAAACCAGTAGAATGACTGGAATAGAATCCCCAAGTAAAAAAAATTTTCCATCTTTTATATCCATGTAAAATTCCCCAATGCTTTTTTACTGATCCAAAGAAAAAATCTGCATCTTTAAATCTATTATAATAATCTACTAAATACTCCAACGAATTTTCTGTTAACAAATCACCTGAATTTACAAAACCAATTAAATCTCCATTTGCTTTTTCTAGGCCTTTATTAAAAGCATCGTATATTCCTTGATCTTTTTCTGATTGCCAATAAGAAATTTTCTTTGAGTACTTTTCAATAATTTCTTTTGTATTATCTGTTGAATAACCATCTATAATTATATACTCAATATTTTGATATTTCTGGTTCAAAATACTTAAAATGGTATTTTCAATATTTGCTTCATCATTTAAGACGACTGTTATAATCGTTATTAAAGGTCTTTTGTTTGACTCTTTATTAATTATTTTCATTAAAATTATTTAATAATATTATAAATTTTTTTTAAAATTTTTTTTTGTTTAAATTTCAATTTCTTATTACTTTTTAATTTTTCTATAAACAAACTTGATAAACCGAATCCTGATACTAAAACAAAATTTTTCATACTATAATTTGATACTTTTTTTACATAATAACATTCTGATTGAAGTAAATATCTTTTATTAAAATTGGTTTCTATATCATTTAAATTTACATCCATATTAGCAGAGTTATTTTTTGATGTTAGATTTAAATCTCCATAACTTGGAAATAATGTGTATAAAAAATAATTTTTTTTATTCATAATTTTATTTATCGACGCAAAACTTTCTGCAAATATTGGATTATTAATATTTGCCTCAATTTGAACTAAAAAAGGATCAGAGCAACTTAAAACTGAATTTAAAACACTTATTTCTAAACCTTCAACATCAATTTTTATCGCATCTGGTTTTGATAATTTATTTATTTTTAAAAAATCTTTAAAACTGTAAATAATTTGTTTTTTTGGTTTTAAATTATAATATTTAGAATATTTTTTTGATTTTTTATTATTTAAAGCAAAAGTTGATGCTGTTGAAATTCTACTTTCATAGTACTTTTGGATTTTTGTTTTATTAGATATTCCAATTTGGAATTTTAAAATATTTTTGTAATCAGAAAAATAATTTTTGAGTTGATTAAAAGAATAATTAATATTATTGTTTGGATCTACTAAATGTATTTTTGAAACCCCATCAAAATTAATAACTTCTGGCAATATTCTTTGACCAGCACCTATATCGTAGATATTTATCTTACTATTTAATATTTCTTTATAAAATTTACAAAGTTTAAAACTTTTTTTTTTTAATTGTAAAAATTTTATTTTTCTTATTAATCTCTTTTTGATGTTTTCAAGTCTCATTATGAATATTCATTAGTAATTTTGTAAAATATATAATAAATATATAAAAAAATATGAAATACCTAATCAATAAACCAAATTTGTCAAATTTAGAAAAAAAATATGTGTTAAATGCGTTGAAAACCACTTGGCTTTCATCAAATGGATCTAACACGAAAATCTTTGAGAGTAAATTTTCTAAAATCACAAAAAATAAATATTCCTTGGCGGTTCAAAGTGGAACGTCTGCTTTGCATTTAGCACTAAAAAGTCTAGGCGTAAAGAGGAATGATAAAGTTATTGTTCCCAATTATACATGTGTATCTAATTTATCAGCAGTTTCACAATGTAATGCAAAAGCAATATTAGTTGATGTCGAAGAAGATACATTTGGTCTTGACTATAATTTGGTTTTAAGAGCTATAAAAAAGTTCAAACCAAAAGTTTTACAGCTTGTTCATGTTTATGGTTTTCCAGCAAGAGATACTTATAAAATTATTAAATTATGCAAAAAAAAGAATATAAAAATTATTGAGGACACAAGCGAATCATTAGGTGCCAAAATTCACAACAAAATACTTGGTACATTTGGAGACATAAGTGTAACATCTATTAGATCGGAAAAAATGATAGGTGTTGGAGAGGGAGCAGTTATATCTACAAGTAAAAAAGATATCTTTGCAAATATTAGTTTACTTGCATCTAGAGCAGCACCATTTAGAAAATCAAGCGATCCATACTGGAAAAAATATTATGTTACTGGCGAAGGATATAATTATCTTATGCCCCATCTTCTTGGTTCAATAGCTAGAGGTCAAATTGAGAGATTTAATAAAGAATTATTGAAAAAAAAGATTAATGTTGGAAAAAATTATTTAATACTTTTAAAAAAAAATAATCTTAATTTTGGGCAAAAGCTTCTTAAGAATTCAAAACCTGTATTTTGGTTAAATTCAGTTTTTTTTAGTAAAAGTAGTAAGGAAAAAGTTAGAGACTTAGGAAAAAAGTTAAAAAAAAAGGGTATAGAAGTAAGGTCTGGGTTTTGGCCACTTAATTCTTTAAAAAATTTTAATTCTCAATATGTCACTGACAAAGACATTACCAAAAAAATTTTTGAAAAAATAATCATCTTACCTTCTTCATATGATTTAAGTAAAAAAGATATAAATTATATTATAAGTTGTATTAAAAAAGAAAATTTTTAGAACAATAAAAAAATATTTTTTAGAATAATAAACTAAGATTAAAATAGGTAATCAAACTTATTAAATCTTTGTACATATTGCAAAAATACGAGAGACCTTTCGCTCTTATTATTGAAAAGTGTTCTCCTATGAAAACCATTTGTAAAAGCTATATAAAGACTATTTTTTGGAACACAAACAGTTTTACTTTCAAAATTAAAATTTTGAAAAAATTTATCAGTTTCGTCAAAATTTTTTGCCTCTAAGTAAAAATTGATAAAATTATCATTTATTTTATGTGAAGATAAAAGATATTCTAATGGTGCATCATTGTTTGTGATATCATAAGGAGTATAATAAATTTTAAAGTGAGGTAAAAATCTGTCTGTATGTAAATAAGTGGCCCCTTTAGTTTTTTCCTCTTTCTTTTGATTATTTTGCTCAAGATATCTGAACTGAACTGTTGGCTCAACTATTTTACCATAAATTTCATTTGAAAATTGATTGCTTAAATGACTTAATACTTTAAAATTTTGAATTCTTGTTTCACCCATGATTTCATTTATCTCGTTAAAAAATCCAGGGTTATTTGGCTCATTAATCCATCTATCCTTTTTAAATTTTTTTTCTTTTAAATCATCAAAAAAATTAATAATTTGATTTCTTTCTTCTTCAGGTAAGGCATTTTCAAGTATTAGCAATCCATTACTTGAAAGTGAGTTCATCATATCCTCTGTTAAGTTACGATCTGCATTATTTTCAATCGTATAACTCAGCCTTTTGTGGTTTTTATTTGGCTCTGAAAAAAAGTATTTTTGAAAGGATTTTTTGTTTCTTGCTCTTTTTATCCAAAAATTTATATGTTTTTTTCTTTCATTAAAGTTCTCATTTTTTACTAAAAACTCAACTCCTGGTGTTCTTAAAATTCTATTATTAATCAACTTTCTGAATTTTTGAACTAAATTTCCACTAAAAATCATTTTTTTTATCTATCATATTTATACTATACTTTTTTGAGAAAATAAACTTTTCATATTTAGACAATATATCCAGATGTTGATCATATTTAAAATTTTTAATCCACAGATCGTAAATCTCCGGTGTATAAATTATTTGTCTCTCTTTCTTAAATTCAAAAACATTTTCTTTAATATTTAAAAAGAAATTATTTTTTTCTTCATCTAGATATTTAAAATAATGAAAATAATATAGCTCCTCTAAGGAGGTTTTATACTTTTTCTTGTTTAAATTTAGAATTAACTTTTTATAGTGATTTTTATTTTTTGGATTGACACAAAAATTAAATTTCGAATAAGGAGTATTTTTTGAACCATTTATAACTTTAATATTATAAAATGCCAATTCTGATGAAATTGTTCCAAATACAGTTAAAGCGTAATCAATATTAGATTTTGCTAACATTTTGTTTGAAAAATTTTTTGGTAAAACATTAATATTATTATCTTTTGCAAATTTAATTACCTTTTTATTTGTACTGGAACTACCCATAGGATGAATTTTTATATACCAATCATAATCAGTTTTTTTAATACTTTCAGATAAAAACTTAAACCATTCGACAAAATCTGGAAAAAAATGATTTCCGTAAATATGAGGACTATCTGTAAAATCATGGGGAAATATTACCACTTTTATTTTTTTTGATTTTTTAATTCTTATTACCTGATTTGTTCTCCTAAAGCTGCTTTGCTTTAAATAATAATATTTTTTCTTTCCTAATACATAATTTTTAACAATCTCTTTTCCCTTTGCTTTTATCTTTTCTTTTTCAATTTCATCTAAATATTTAAATCTTTCTTTATAAAAATTTGTATGAATATCAGTGGCATTTATCTTTTTTTTAAAAGATATATATGACTGAAGGTTAACGAGAATATTTCTAGAAAAAACTAATGATGGTAAGTTTTTTTTCGATGCAATTCTGATTGGGATACCAGATGTATAAACTGAATGGGAAACAATGATACCTTTCACATTATTTTTTTTAAAATAATTGTCCCAAAATAAAAATAAACAAATTGTGTGTTCAAAAAATGATTGAAATTTTTCACTTTTAAAATCTATAGTATGATAAGAATATTTTTTTAAAAAAGAGTCATATATTAAGTCTCCAATCCATACTCCATTTAATACAAAATTTTCAAGTTTTTCGAGATTTGGATTTAATTTTAGAAAATTTGTTGATATCTGTTCTGCTTTAAGTTTTGTTTTAAAGTCAAATTGTGGAAATATAAATTTTGAAACTCCTATAGATTTAAATACTCCAAAATATTTCATACTTAATAAAATTCCTAATTGCCTACGAATTTTTTCTAAAAAACTACTTTTCTCTTGAAAAATCTTATAATTTTCAAATGCAACTATACGACATTTTTTTTTTGAGAATATACTTGCTACATAACTATATAATAAATGGATACATTGCCATCCATGAAATTCCATTAAAAAAATATCTGACCTATTCTCATTTTTTCTAATATTTAGATATTTGTTATTATGATTAATAATTTTCTTTATTGATTTTCTTTCATTAACAAGATTATAAAAAAAATTAATCATTTTTTTTTTTTACAATGATCCTGAACAAAATTTCTAATTTTTTCAAAAATATATTTTATTTGCCTGTCTGTTAATTCATAATAAATAGGCAAACTCACAGAATTTTCATGATAAATTTTTGAATTAGGAAAATTTTTTTTTTTTATTTTTTTATAAAATTTAAAGTTATAGATTGGAATATAATGTTGTTGTCCAATTATATTTTTTTTCAACAAATATTTTAAAAATTTATTTTTATTGGTCCTAAGATATTTGAAATTAATATTTAGTATGAATAAATGCCAAGATGAATAAATTGATTTATTTGCATTTCTTACATTAAAAATTTTACTATTTTTAAAATAATCAATATATTTGTTTGCTATCAAAGTTCTTTTTTTTACAAAAAGTTTTAACTTTTTTAGTTGAGAGCATGCTAATGCTGAATTAATATCACTTAATCTATAATTAAACCCAGGGTAATCTAACTTAAAATCCCAATGGTTTAATTTTTTTTTAAATCCATGAGATCTTAAAGTTTTAATTTTTTGGTACAATTTATTATTATTTGTAGTAATAAGACCACCTTCCCCACTGGTAATAGATTTAAGTGGGTGAAGGGAAAAAGTACAAATATCACTATGTCTGCAACTTCCAATATATGTTTTCTTATTTTTATAATTATAAAAAGCCCCAAGAGCATGACAAGCATCTTCTATCATATAGCAATTATATTTTTTTTTTATCTTAAAAAATTCATAAACATTATCTGGACTTCCTCCTAAATACATTGTTACAAAAGCTTTTATTTTTTTTATATTATTTTTTTTAATACAATTTTCTAAAGTTTTTGGTGTCATTTGACCTGTGAACATATCAACATCAGCAAAATATACTTTTGCATTGATAAAACTTATGACGTTACTGGCTGCAATAAAATTTACTATTGGTAAAATTACGATATCGTCTTTTTTTAACTCAAGAGATAAAAAAGATAAGTGTAGAGCTGCTGTGCCACTACTACAAGATAAAGAATATTTTACTTTAAACTTTTCTTTTACTGAACTTTCTAATTTTTTAACGTATGGCCCTGATGTTATAAACTGATTTTTTAAAGACTTTACTACAGAATTAATGTCATCTTTATCTATAAAGCTTTTTCCATAAGGTATTAATTTTTTCATTTAAAGTATGGTTTATTATATTTAAAAAAGGCAATAAAGTGTCAAAAAAAATTCTATGAAAAAAAAAAACTTGTCTTTTTTTAGGGTACAATTCAAAGAAAACTAAACTTATCAACTTTTTAAAATCAAAAAAAATAGTAGTCACCCAGCATCGAAATAAAATATTATCTAAAAAATTATTAAATAAATATGATTTTGTTATCTCTTTCGGTTATAGAAAAATTATTCCAAGAAAAGTCTTATCGTTTTCGAAAAGACCAATCATAAATTTACATATTTCTTATTTACCTTACAACCGAGGTGCATATCCAAATTTTTGGTCCTTTTTAAAAAGAACTCCAAAAGGAGTTTCCATACACGAAATTGATGGGGGAATAGATACAGGGGATATATTGTGTAGAAAAAAAATTACTTTTAAAGTAAATAAAAATACTAGTTTTAAATCAACGTATAAAATTTTACTCATTGAAATGGAAAAACTATTTAAAAAAAACTATAAAAGTATAGTAAATGGTAATTATAAAAAATTTAAACAAACATCAAAAAAAAAATTAAATTTAAAAAGAGAATTACCTAAAAATTTTAGTTGGAATACATCAATTTTAAAATTTATAAAAACTTATAAATCTTGACTTATAAATTGTCATAATTTAAAACTTAATTATGAATAATAAGAGTTCAAGTTATAAAAAATCTCTAAAATTAATATTACAAATTCAAAATATAAGAAAAAAAAATAATGTAAACTGGATGGACATGCTTAGACTTGCTTTTAAACATGATCCAAAAGCTGCTGCAAAAATTATGTCAAATATATATACTGATGACCAAAGGGTAAGTAATTTAGTGAATAAATTAATCAAATCAACAAAGTAAAATAATAAATAATTCATAATACTCGATTTATTCAATTCAAATAATGAAAACTTCTCAGATCCAAACTTACAAAATTAATAAAAAATTAAGACATCATCAAAAAGTTTTAATAGATATGATATTAAAAGAACATGGAAAAAATTTTACTGGAGATATTTTAGATATAGGCTGCGCCGCAGGTACTTTAATTAAAGAACTAAAAAAAAAGGTAAAGAAATCAAATTTCCTAGGTGTTGATACATCGTCAGAATTAATCAAAATTGCAAGAAAAAAACAAATACCAAATTGCAAATTTTTTAAGAGAGATTTTATGAATTTAAAAAGTAATTTAAAATTTGATATAATTATAGCAGGAGGTGTTTTGGCATTTTATGATAATTTTGATATAGCAATAAATAAAATGATCAGTCTTCTAAAAAAAAATGGTTTTCTTTACATAATTGGAACATTCAATAGCGAAAATGTCGATACATTAGTAAAATTCAGAAATAATTATACTAAATCTAGATGGGAAAAGGGATTAAATTCATTCTCTATTAAAACAATCACAAAATATCTAAAAAGGAAAAAACTCAGATTTCAATTCAAGAAATTTAAAATACCTTTTTTATTAAAAAAAAAAAAGAATCCTATTTTAAGTTATACTATTAAAACTCAAAATAACTCTTTAATTTTGATTAATGGAGCAAATATTAGAATGGAATTGTTTTACTTATTAATAAAAAAATAATATTTAATAAATTAAATGTACAAAGTAGTTTATTGCAAATCATGTGTTTACCCATCAACTAAGCCCCATATTGAATTCAATAAAGAAGGTATATGTTCTGGTTGTGTCGCTTATTCCAATAGGTCAATAGTCGATTGGGATGAGCGAAAAAAAAAATTTATTGGTATATTAAAAAAATATAAAAAAAAATCTAAAAACTACTATAATTGTATTGTTCCAAGTAGTGGTGGGAAAGATAGCCATTATCAGGTTATAAAAATGTTAGAATTTGACATGAACCCTCTAGTCGTGAATGTTATACCTGATAAATTAGCAGATATAGGGAGATATAACATTGAAAATTTAAAAAAATTAGGGGTTGATACGATTGAAGTATCTCTTAATCCAAATATAAGAAGAAAAATTAATAAGTTTGCTTTAGAGACTGTCGGCGATATTTCTTGGCCAGAACATAATACAATATTTACAGTTCCTGCTAGATTTTCAGTAAATTTAAATATTCCACTTTTAATATGGGGTGAAAGTGCAGAAAATGAAAATGGTGGACCTTTGGATACAATAGACCGGGTAGAGTTAGATAGAAGATGGTTAGAGGAATTTGGAGGTTTGTTAGGATTAAGAACAAACGACTTAGAAGATATTTTAAAAATTCCAAAAAATAAACTTATTCAATATACATATCCATCTTCAGCAGAATTAAGACGAGTAGGAACTATTGGTCTTTTTTTAGGCCAATTTCTTCCTTGGGATAGTCATGAAAATGCTGAGATTGCTGCAGCCCATGGATTTAAGTATTTTAAGAATAATGTTGAAGGAAACATGGTTCCTTACGAAAATTTAGACAATGTTTATATGAGAATTCATGATTATTTTAAATTTTTAAAATATGGATATGACAGGATTACAGACTGGTGCTGTTGGAACATAAGAAGGGGAAGAATCACTAGACAAGAAGCTGTCAAAATAAACCAAGAAAAATCTGGAAAATTTCCATCAGTTTATTTAGGTTATCCTTTAGAGGAAGTACTTAATGAGATAGACTGTTCTAAAGAAGAATTTAGCAATATATGTGATAAATTTACAAATAAAAATTTGTTTAGATGTAATAATAATGATCGACTTATTAAAGATGATGAAGGAAATCTAATTTTAAAAAACAAAAATTATGAGTAATTACGAGATTGTAATCGTCGATTACAACACTGGAAATGTAGATTCATTATTAAAAGCGGTGAAAATTACAAATAAAAGTGCACATATATCGAATAATAAAAAAGATATACTAAATGCAAAAAAATTGATTTTACCTGGTCAAGGAAGTTTTGATTATGGAATGAATCAATTAGAAAGCCTAGAAATAAAAAAAACTATCTTAGACAAAGTATTAAATGACCATACACCAATTTTAGGTATTTGCTTAGGAATGCAGTTATTCGGCAATTATGGATATGAAAATGACTTAAAAACAGAGGGGCTTAACTTAATTAAGGGAGAAATTAAAAAAATTCCGTCTAAAGTTAAGTTACCACATATCGGTTGGAACGAGGTAAAATTCGTGAAAAAAGATAAAGTATTTGAAAAAATAAAAAATAATAAAGATTTTTATTTTGTTCATAGTTATTATTTTGATTGCCTTAACAAAACAGATATTTTAGCAACTACTGATTATAATTTTAAATTTCCTTCTATAGTAAAAAAAAAAAATATTTATGGTTTTCAGTTCCATCCTGAGAAAAGTTTAACTAATGGTCTAAATTTATTAAATAATTTTTTAAACATTTAATGCAAAAAATTAGAATTATACCTACACTTTTATATAGTCACAACCTTGTTAAAGGAAAAAATTTTAAAAGTTGGAGAGTTGTTGGCAATCTATATCAGATGGTGAAATTATATAATCTGCGAGAAGTGGATGAATTAATATTTCTAGATATCGATGCAACTGAAAGAGGAAGGATACAACTATCTTTAATCGATGAGTTTGCAGATGAGTGTTTTGTACCTTTAACAGTTGGAGGAGGTGTCAATAAAATTCAAGATATTGAAGATTTACTTAAGGTTGGTGCAGATAAAGTTTGTATTAATACTGCTGCAATAGAAAATTATAAATTTCTTAAGGACGCAGTAAAGAAATATGGCTCTCAATGTATTGTTGTATCTATAGATTATAAATTGAATAAAGAAAAAGAATTAGAAGTTTATAAAAATTCTGGAAACAAAAAAACAGGAATTCTTTTAAAAGACCATTTTAAAAAAATTTCAGAGCTAGAGCCAGGAGAAATAATTTTGACATCAATTGATCATGAGGGATCTATGAAAGGATATGATATAAAAAATATCACTAAAATGAATTCTATAAGTAGCTCACAAATAATTGCATCTGGAGGTGCAGGAAATTGTGAAGATATCTATCAAGTGATAAAAAAATCAAGTGTAAAAGCAGTCACTGCTTCAAGTATATATCATTTTACCCAAACTACTCCATTAGATGTAAAAAAATATCTAAAAAAAAAGAAAATATCTGTCAGAATTTAACAACTAATGAAAATATTAAAAAAAAAAAATAACATCCTCTTAGCGGAATTTGAAAAAAAATTCATTACAAAATCATTCATTAAAGCTTTAAATAATAAGTCAATTAACAAATTTTTAGATGTTAAAAAAACCAGACAAAATAAAAAAACAGCCGTAAAATATTACGAGGAAAGAAAAAAAAATGGAGATAACTACATAGCTATATTTTACAAAAAAAAAAATTTAATCGGAACTATTACATTAAGAAATATCAAAAAAAACACCTTTAGTATTGGTTTTATGATCTCGAAAAAAAAATTTTTTGGAACAATATTCAGTAAAATTGCATTTCAAATGGGATTAATTTTCGCAAAAAAGAATCTTAAAGCAAAAAAAATTTTAGCTAAAACAGAAAAGATCAACATTTCATCAAACTTCAATTTAATAAGAAATAACTTTAAATTATATAAAAAAACAGATAAGTCTTTTTTCTTTATTAAAAAACTTTGAAAATGAATGATATAAAAAAAAAATTAGACGAAATATTTTATGTAGTTTTAAAAGTTCCAAAATCTAAAAAAAAAACACATTTAAATTTTAAAAATGTAAAGAAATGGGACTCCTTAAATCACATCAATTTGATTTTAGCTATAGAAAGTAGTTTTAAAGTTAAAGTAACACCCGAAGAAAATTTAGAATTAATTACATATAAAAAAATTTATACTTTCCTTAATAAAAATTTATGAAAGATAATTCAATAATACCCTATATTGAAATTTTAAAAAAAATTCATAAAAAAAACAATAAAAATTTAAAAATAAAAGTTTATTCACTTTATAATTTTAATTCTCAAATTTTACAAAACTATATAGATTATTTTTTACAACAACATAAAATAAATGTAAGTTTCTTAGGTAGTGAATATGATCAAATTGAACAAGAAATTTTATCGCCAAATTTTTCTCAAAAAGTAAAAAAATCGAGATTTTTAATTATTGGATCAGATATAAATAAAAAAATCTTTTTCAATATTGATCTAGTTGATGATTATCTGCAAAATTTAAAAAATAATTTAACTCAATCTTTACTTAAAACTAAAAGCTTAAAAAATTTTGATATCATTTTTTTTAATTGTACAATGCTCTTAACAAGTTGTTTTAGTTCAAATAGAAATTTTGAAAAAATTCAGGAAAAAATACAAAAATTTAACAATTATTTAACGGACCAATCAAAAAAAAATAAAAATTTAGTTTTAGTGGATATAGATAGATTGACAAGGTTGGTTGGAATAAATAATTTTTACGATGATGCAAATTTTTATCTATCAAAAACTCCTTATGCGGAGATCTCTAATATTTCTATTTCAAGAGAAATATCAAAAAAAATAGTAGCTGAATGCAGAGCAAGAAAAAAATGTTTGGTTTTAGATTTGGATAACACTATTTGGGGTGGTGTTCTCGGAGAAGAGGGAATAAACGGCATAGATCTAGGGAAAACTTTTTATGGTGAGTGTTTCAGAAATTTTCAAAGATATCTCAAAATTTTACAACAAAAAGGGATTATTCTTGCGATTTGCTCAAAAAATAATCTTAAAGATGTTAAAGAATGTTTTTCTAAAAACGATGAGATGATCCTTAAATTAGATGATTTTTCGTCATTTCAAATTAATTGGGAAGAAAAATTCGTTAATATAAATAAAATTGCGAAGGAACTTAATTTAGGTAAAGACTCAATTGTTTTTTTTGATGACTCAAATTTTGAGAGAGAACAAATGAAAAAATTCAACCCTGAAATAATAACATTAGATGTTCCAAAAAATCCGGAAAATTTTATTGAAGTAATAGAAAATAGTTTTTCTTTTTATCAAAATAAAGAAACAGAGGACGACAAGAAAAAAAAATATCAATATGATTTAATGAGAAAAGCTAATAATGCCAAAATAAACTCAAAAAATATAGAAGATTTTTTAAAAAATTTATCTATGAAATTAGAAATATCATCTATTAAAAATTCAAACTTTGATAGATCGGTCCAACTTACAAATAAAACAAATCAATTTAATTTGACTACAAAAAGATTTTCAAATTCTCAAATGAAGAATTATTTAAAATCTAAGAACCAATTATCTCTGGTAGCTAGACTAAAAGATAAATTTGGAGATCACGGTATTACTGCTTTAATAATGTCAAAAAAAAAAAGTGAAGACTTATGGACAATTGATAATTTTCTTCTTTCATGTCGAATTTTTGGAAGAGGTATAGAGAATATTTTCTTACACGAATTATTAAAGAAATTGAAATTAAAAAAAGTCAAAAATATTGAGGGAAAATTTATTAAATCTGAGAAAAATTCAATGTGTAAAAATTTTTACTTGAATAATAAATTTAAGAAAAAAAATGGTGATTTTATTTTTGATTTAAAAAATTTAGGTAAAATAAAAAAAAATTATATAAATGTAAAATACATAAAATAAATTATTTCATTTATAATATTATGGAATTCAAAATTACTAATAGAGATGGTGCCATATTTTCAAAAGAAAGTGGGGATACGAACCCAATTCATTTAAATGATTTAGATGGTTATAACTCTATATTCGGAGAAAAAATATGTCATGGTTGTCTGGTTTTGATTAAATTTCTCAACAAAATTGATATTGAAAGAAAAATTAAGAAAAGAGATCAATTTCTACTAGATATGATCTTTTATAAACATTTCTCTTATGAGAAGAAAATAATAGTTCGCTACGAAAAAAAATTTATTTTTTATCAATCAGGTAACGTCATTGCTGAATTAAAAATTAATTTCTTAAATAAATATGTTGATGAAAAATTAATTCAAAAGAAAATTTTAAAATTGAAGAAAAAAAAAATTCAAATTAGTTCTGAAATGAATAATCTTGATTTAATATTAAAAAATCTTACAAATTATGTTGGTACAACTTATCCTGGAAAAAACTCAATTATAAGAGATATCAAAATTAATTTTAATGAGAAGCATGCTTTTTATAATGACAAGATGATTATTTCATCCAAAAAAAAAGATAAAAGATTTCCTATTATAAATAATTCAATAAAATTTAGAAATTATATTGTGAATTTTCAAACCTTAATAAGACCAACACTAAGTTTGAAAAAAATAAAATTAAATAAAGAAATAAAAAATGAAATCAAAAAAACTAGGGGTAATATTCTTATATTAGGTGCTAGTTCGGGTATAGGAAATGAATTATTAAATATTTTTAAATTAAATAAAAAAATTAATATATTTGCTAGTTATTACAAAAATAAGATCAAATTAAAAAGAAATAACGTATTAAGATTTAAATTAGATATTGAGAAAAAAAAATCTATTAAAAAAATACTTAAAATTACAAAGAAATTTGATAATTTGAAAATCTTTTATTTTGCCACTCCAAAAATTGACATAAATACTAGTGATAAAGAAACCTATTTAATTTACAAAAATTATTATATTGATTACCCTTTAAAATTACTAAAATTTTTTAAAAATAAAAAATTACAATTTTTTTATCCTTCGACTATATTTATAAATCAAAGAAATTCCGCATATTCAAAAACCAAAAAACAAGCTGAAAAAAAATTGAAGTTAATCAAAAATAAAAATGTTAAAATAAATATTTTACGGATAAATGAAATTAATACAAAACAAAATTTATCCTTAGTTCCAAGAAAGCTTCCATCCTTTATAGAATTATTGATGAAAAATAAAATCTACCAAACTAAGGTTTTTTTTAAAAATTAATCAAAATAGATGCTTTAGATTTATTGTGTCATGTTTTTTCAAATTCCTTCTAGATTTTTTTCCAATTATCTTAAAATAAAGCTCAGGTTCAACTTTATTCGCCGGTCTTCTTATTATAATATGTTCTTTTTTAATAATTTCATTTCTACCTAAATCTTTAATCATATAAATACCTTTTCTAAAAAACTTTTTACTTTTTTTTTCTTGTTTAGATGGTTCTATTTTTCGTTCTCCAGGTAGTAAACTTATTGACTTAGCATAATCACATATTATCTTTAAATCAGTTGGGTCTGCAGAAAGTGAGTGATCTAAACCCTTTCTGTTTTTATTTAATGTAAAATGTTTTTCAACAACTTTTGCTCCTAGGCTTAAAGCATGTATTGAAGCTTCAAAGCTTTTACAATGATCCGAGTATCCAATTTCAAAATCTTTAAATTTTTTTTTCAATGTTAAAATTCTATTTAAATTTGCATTTTTAAATGCACAAGGATAAATAGAAACACAATGTAGAATTGCAATATTTTTGTTCTTCAATGTTTTAAGGGATTTAGATATTTCATTCAAATTTGACATTCCAGTAGATAAAATTACGGGTCTTTTTAAAAGTGAAATTTTGGACAAAAGTGGGATATCAGTGACATCTGAAGATGCAATTTTTATTGCACTTAGATTTAGTTTTTTAACTAATTTCAAACTTTGAAAATCAAAAGGAGTACATATAAAATCAATGTTTAATTTGATTGATATATCCCGAAGTTTTTTTAATTTTGTAAAGCTTAATGCTACTCTTTTCCAAATATTCGAAAGCTTCTCTTTTCCTGCAGTTTTTTCCTGAAATTTAGTTTTTTTTGATTTATCGACTGCTAAAGTATTTGGTTCAAACACCTGAAACTTAACAGCATCAGCACCAGCTTTTTTTGCCTCAATAATCAGTTTTTTTGCAGATTCAAAACTTCCTTCATGATTAATTCCTATTTCAGCAATTATGTATGGCTTCTTGAGATTTTTAAATAACATACATTAATATTTTAAAATATTTGATATTTTTAAGTCTTTATTTTTAAGTTTCAATATTAAAGATGAATAACTTTTGAGAGTTTACTGTCTTTAAAGACCCCTCTAGTATCAATAATTTTTTTTGACTCTTTTATAATCTTTTTATAATCAAAATTTGAGTGATCTGTGCAAATTATCAAATAATCATAATCTTTGTAATTTTTAATTTTTTTACTAAAATATACTTTTTTTTTATAACTGAAACTTTTTATATATGGATCTTGATAATCTATTTTTACTTTTTTTAATTCGGATAATTTTTTAAATATTTTCAAAGATGGAGATTCTCTTAAATCATTGATGTCTGCCTTATAAGCAACACCAAGAATTAAACACTTCTTTGATTTTTTATTTTTAATCATTTTTTGTATTTTATTAATTGTCCAATTTGTAACTTGAACATTCATTTTAGATCCTAAATCAATAAATTTAGTTTTGTATTTATATTTTTTAGCAACCCATTTCATAAAAATTGGATCAATTGGAATACAATGACCACCTACCCCAGGACCTGGAGAAAATTTTTTAAATCCAAAAGGTTTCGATCCAGCTGCTTCAACCACGTCATGGATGTTGATTTTCATCTTATCCGTCAAAATTTTCATTTCATTAACAAGCCCAATATTTACTGCTCTAAAAATATTTTCAAATATTTTACTTGTTTCGGCAACCATGATTGATTTGCAAAGATAAATATTTTCAAAAATAGATGAATATAATTTTAGAATTTTTTTTTCACATTTTGTCGTATAACCTGCCACAAGTTTAGTTATTTTTTGATAATCTAATTTTTCTGTATTAACGGGTTTACCTGGGTCTATTCTCTCAGGTGAGTAAGTCAAAAAAAAATTTTTTCCAATTATAAATTTTTTACGCAATTTTTTTACAAATATTTCCTCTGTTGCGCCAGGATAAACACTGCTCTCTAAAATTAAGGTTTGGTTTTTTTTTAAGAATGGATAAATAGTTTCAAATGCATTTTTAACATATGTCATATCTGGATTTTTATTCCTTAAAGGAGTAGGCAAACACAAAATCAAAAAATTACATTCTGGTATTTTAAATAAGCTATCTCTAAGATTAAAAAAATTTTTATTTTTAATCAAACTTATTTCTTTATTTGATATATCAGAAATATAAGATTGATTTTTTTTTAAAAGGTCAATTTTTTTTTTATCAATATCAAACCCATATACTTTGAATTTCTTATTCATTAAAAGCAGTAATGGTAAACCAACATATCCTAAACCTATGACTCCAATAATTTTTTTATCTTTTCTTTTCATGTTAATTTAATCTTTGAAATCCACTTTGACATACAGGTCCATCTAAATATTTATCAACAGACAATGATCCGTTTTCAAAATTAGAAATTTTTTTGAATATATCGTCTAAAATATTGAAATAATTATCTAAAATTTTATCATTATGCTTAGTCGATAAGAATATTGCATTTGCAGCAAGATATTTATTTTTTAGCATTTCTTGAGTTAAAAAAGTTTTGTACTTTAGCCAACTTTGTGAATTTATAGTAAATGACGAAAGAGCAGGTATCCCCATTACATTAATTTTAAGATTATTTCTTTCAGCTAGAAGTTTCCAACTCTTTTGAATTTTTAAACCTTTATTTGTTATAATTTTCCATGATTTAATTTTTTCCATTTGTTTTAAAGTTTCTAAAGCAGCCACAGGTCCAGATCTTTCTGTCCAAAAAGTACTACTCATAAACGAATCTTGTGCGTGATCCATTATTTCACGTTTTCCAATAATTGCTGCAATGCTATATCCATTTCCCATAGCTTTACCGAA
>MDTD01074064.1_pt1 | contig 20261 bp, 18 predicted proteins | sample 811221 | NCBI WGS metagenome assembly MDTD01 (sample SAMN05326646, study PRJNA326480) | marine metagenome | isolation source: seawater | place: Pacific Ocean: South West | collected 2011
GACGATGGCAGCGGCGGTGGAGATGTTAAACGTCCCTGCGTGATCGCCCCCCGTGCCACAGGTGTCGATGGCGGTGAGTCCGTCGGGGACGGTGACCTTGGTGACCTTGTCGCGCATGACGGTGGCAGCGCCGGTGATTTCCTCGACACTGGCGCCCCGCTGCTGGATCAGAGCAAGCAACGCCCCCACCGCTGCAGGTTCGGCCTGGCCGGTCATGATCTGCTCAAAGACCTCCGTCATCTGCTTGCGGCTTAAGGTCAGTTCGTTGAGTAGTGCTGAGAGGATTTCTTTCATGTTGTTCAGGGAATAGGGAGTAGGGAGCAGGGAATAGAAAAAGACACGATGCAATGATCACACTGGGTTATGTCTTCTCCTACTCCCTACTGCCTATTCCCTACTCCCTCTCCTATTCACAAGCCAATGATTTCAGTGAGGAAAAGTAACACCGCTGCTGCCCCCGCCAGGACGCCGACGATCTGGCCGGCAAGTTTGAGGCTTTGCACGGTCATGACCGCCAAACCGGGTTGGGGAATTTTCACCGCCTTGTAGACCACCGCGATGGCCAACACCAGCGGGAAAATCAGCAGCAGCCAATACCGGTCGATCGGCATGGGGTCCAGAAACGGACGCCAGGCCAAGGTCACAGACATCAGTTCACCGAGGTTAATCATGCGCGGGCCTCCTCGGCGGATTCCTGTGGTTCACGATAGCCGTAGATGCCACGGTCAAAGACATCATAAAAAATAAACAAATTCAGCAGACCCGCCAAAGCCGTGTAAAGAATGCCGATCTCGTTGGGGCGGCCGAAACTCGGTTCGTAGTCATTGGGAACCTCGGGCGTCCCCAGATAACCATCCGAACCGACCTTGGCGTTGGGGTTGGCCATCATGGTTTTCGCACGCACGACCGACAGAACCACCGCAGGCCCGTTGGACAGCTGTCCCAGGAACCAGGCGCGGTTGAGCTTGGAATCCACGACACCCACGCCGCCGATAAGCAGGCCCGAGAGAAACAGGCCCCAGATGGTGATCCCCAGAATCAGACCACGTCTGACATCCCCCATGAGCACATGTCCCAGGCCCGGGCACAGCCACGTTAACCCCAGGTAAATGGGCACCATCGCAGGCTGTGGCGGCAGTTTTTTTTCACTTGTTTGGCCAGCTTGGGATTTCGTCATCAAGTTCTCGCAGGCATTTAGCCGAAATCATTTTTCGACATGGAAGTTTTGAGCATTGACAAACGCTCATTGCTCGATAGTGTAACGGCGCAAGTTCACCTCGCCAATTCGGAGAGGTTTGATGATTTGACATCCGTTAGCTGCACTTGGATCACGTTTTGATGGAGATTTTCCCAATGTCTGACTGGACCCGGAAGCACATGGTCAATGCCGGCTTGATAGACACAACCGTTACAACCGTTAAGCCCGACTGGCAAATGGCGTTTGAAGAAGAAGAAGAGTTTGAGGACATCGACGAACTGGACGATGAAGATGATGACTTCCTCGATGACGACGATGACGATGTCGACGATGACGACGTCTTTTTCGATGATGATGAAGAGGAAGACGAAGATTTCTTCGACGACGATGATGACGACGACGATGACTTCGATGACGATGACGAAGATGATGATTTCGACATCGATGAAGACGACTGATCACGGCTGGCAGGAACCCTGATTCTGCTGGCCCAACCGCCAGGAGAACAGGCTATGTCTGAGAATACAGAGCAAACCGAACAGCGTTACGAAGGGCCCGATCGCCGTAAAAACGTGATCAACAACCGCACGCACACCACCGGTTTGGAACGCCGCCGAGGTCCGGGCCGCCGCCGAAGTGACTTTATCAAGTCCGCTGAAGAAGGCGAAATGTCCCGCGAACAGTTCCTGTTTGTCTGTGCGATTGATGCCTACAAGAAAGCCAACAACAAGCCGTATCCGTCCTGGACTGAAGTCCTGGAAGTGATCCGCAAACTCGGCTACCGCAAGACTTGTGCGATGATCGTCGATTTGGACAACTGCGAAGACTGGTCCGAACCAGCCGACGCCCCGGCATTCCCCAATGCCACCGAAGCCGCATAATAAGCCAGATTGGGCCAATGCAATCAAGGAACACCTGTGTTGAAAAACGCGGGTGTTTTTTTGATTTCGGATGTCGGCCGGATTTTAAACCGCTTGCGGTTTAGCGCGTCTCGGAAATTCGAACAACCGCAAACACCCGATCAATTCAAGGATCGCCAAACCGCAAGCGGTTTTTAAAAATCATCCTACTCCCGACGCCAAATTCGAAATCCCTTTACCCCTTCGCTATCATCCGCCTATGAGCAGTTCCACCCCCCATACGCCCTTGCCCTACCGCATTGCCTGTCTCTGTTACCTTTTCGACGAAGAAGGCAATATCCTCCTGCTGCACCGTCGCAAGGAGCCCAACTTCGAACTCTACTCGCCCATCGGCGGGAAACTCGAACAGGATCTGGGTGAATCCCCCACTGCCACCGCCATCCGTGAGATCAGCGAAGAGGTCGGCCTCACCGTCACGCCCGAGCAATTGCACCTCACCGGCATTGTCTCGGAGACCGGCTTCGGTGATGAAATGCACTGGCTGATGTTCCTCTACGAACTGACCGTCCCCGCCGACGTGCTCGAAGGCACCTTCGACGAAGGTCGCCTGGAGTGGCATACGCGGGACAACCTCATGAACCTGGCCATCCCCGACACCGACCGCCATGTGATCTGGCCCCTTTTCTGGCGATACCGTCACCAGTTTTTCATGGCACATATCAACTGTCAGAACCAGCAAACCCAATGGCGCATCGAACAACCCCCTGCCGACGCCACCGACTGGTCCACCGACACCGCACAGTAAAAACCGCCTGCGGTTTAACGCGGTATCAACCAAACACAGAATCAGCGACACGCAGTGTCGAAGCTATTTTTCAAGTCGTTCGTGAAATACACAGTAATAGCTGCATCACTGCTGTGATGCTGTGACATCGAAGATGTCAGATGTGATGTAAAAAATGTGTATGAATCTCACTGATTCCGCGACAGTGGCACGATCAACGCATCGGTGTAACCCATCTGCTTCTGAGCATGAGCAGCGGACGCAAAATCCGTAAACCGACCCACATGCACGCGGTAATACGTGCCGCCCTGTGATGAATGAGTGCGCGTGATCTGGGGCAGACCCACCCGCAGGTATTGCGTCCGGTTGGCCACCTGCTTCACACGATTTTGAGCATTGGTCTGTGATCGATAGGCTCCGACCTGCAGCGTGAACCCCACGGTTTGAAGGTAGTTGTCGATCTGCTTGCCGATGGAGGCATCACGGTTGTAACCCCGCGCCAAGAGCAGGCTGCTCCGCGCTGCGGGCCAGAAGCCGAGTTTCTGCTGGGCGATCCCGGCCTGAAAATAGGCGTTGGCACGGTCCTGGCCTTTAAGCCGTTGACCGGCATTGGAAAACGCATCGGCTGCTTCACGAAAACGGTTCTGACGGTTGTACAAAAACCCAAGCTCCGCCCACGCATCACCGGCCAGCGAAGGGTCCGTGCTGCTTGCAGCCTTGGTCAGATAGGACTGAGCTTCCACGTCCTGACCCAGCCGCCGAGCCGAAACACCGGCCAGGTATTGGCCCTGCGTTGCGACATCCTTGTTCTGAGCCGATGCCACGCCTTTGGCAATGCGATAGGTCTTCTTGTAATCCTGTTGATCGAATGCTTTCTGCGCATCGGAAAGCTGATGCATTTGATGATTCGTGCCACAACCCCAGAGGCTTGAAGCAAGCAGAAAACCGGTCAACACCATCCCAATCAAACGTCCCACAGCCAACTCCCTTTGCTTTTTCGGATCGCCCCATTGCATGCCCAGCAGCAATGGATCAATGCATTGTACGCTTTTTATCCAGCAGGCGATGCGAAGTTTTTCAAAGGCATTTTTACCGCAGAGGCGCAGAGAACGCAGAGGTTCAAGACAGAGATGCAACTTTTTTCAAGGTTGTCCCATGCTCAACAGCACCACACAAGCCGCCAGATGAATGACCAACGGGAATGAATCTGACGGGTATCTGCACACGTTAACCGTCCGTCAGATTCGACCAAGGTCTCATCTGGCGGCTTGCGTGGTGAGTTCGTTGTCAGTGATATGGGATTGCGATCAGATCATCCAGCGATCGCGCAACACCGGGAAGGCCTTGCGGTATTCGCAGAGGTTGTCCTGATCCAGATCAATGTTGATGACGCCTGGCTCTTTGCCTGCGTCTTTGACGATGTGCCCCAGCGGATCGACGAGCAGGGTCGAGCCACAGTAGCTGGCATTGGGGTCCGAGCCGACGCGGTTGACGCCGAGCATGTAACACTGATTTTCGATGGCACGGGCGACGAGCAGACTCCGCCAATGGTGATCGCGCTTGGCTGGGAAGTTGGCAATGCAGATCATCAACTGGACATCCTGTTTGGCTGCCAGTCGGAAGGCTTCGGGGAAACGCAGGTCATAGCAGACGAAGGTTGCAATCCGCCAGCCTTGCCAGGAGAAGACTTCCGGGCCGTGACCGCGGTGAAAATGGTGATGCTCGCCGACCGGGGAAAACGGGTGGAGTTTGGTGAACCGACTCAGCGCTTTGCCGTCGGGTCCCATCGCCAGCGCCTGGTTGAGTCCTTTGCCGGATAAGTCATGGGTGACCACCCCGCCGATGACACAGGATTCGGTGTCCGACGCCAGCTGCGCCAGATACTTCTCTGCAGCACGATCCGGCTCCTCGGCCACGGCCTTGAGGTTGAAGCTGAACCCCGTGCTAAACATCTCCGGCAGGACAATCAGCGACCCCGGGCAAATCGCCACATGGCGCAGCAAATGGTCGATCCGCCTGAAGTTCTCAGGCTTGTCCTCCCAGGCAATGTCGTATTGGCAAGCGAGAATCTGCATTCTTCCCATCTTAACAGCCGGTGATGAGATTGCTGTCAGGAATTAGGGCTGATGCGATGAAATGTCACAGGGGTGACCCGTTGCACAGGTTTTCAACAAATTATCCACAAGATGTTGTATGCTGTGTAAAACGGTGCCACCAGACAGATCCAAACCTTGTCTGAACCGTTATCCACCGTGAAGATCCGATTCAAAACCAGAACATCGTTCATCGGATACGGGCGATGGTGAATCGAAAAATTTTCACCAAACCACTACATCTGGTGTAGACTGAAAATCGGATTGACTATAAGTTGTGCCAAGAGACATTCAAAGAGGATGCCAAAGCGCTTAAATCCTTGTTTTTTCAGGAAAAAAAATTCAAGAAAAATGGGGTGAGGGTGTTGTTGAGTGTTGTGAAATGGGGCGAAGTGGGGTATCATCCCATGCATTGGTCAGCCCATGTGGGGAACGATGCGTGGTCTTCACAGGATTTTATGAGCACACAATTGATGCCAAGAACCGTCTTGCCATCCCGTCGGAGATTCGCAAACAGCTCATCGCTGAAGCGAATCGCCGTGCTTCGGATGGCGAAACTGACGGCACAGTTGTGGTCTACGTAACACCTGATCCCAAGACCAACGCATTAATGATCTGGCCCGAAGCACGCTTTGCTGAACTGGCAAAGATGCTCGACCAGAGCCCACGTTCGCTGGCGGAAGTGTTGCCCTTTGAAAGGACAATGTTTCCCTTGACGGCTCGCTCGGAGATGGACAAGCAGGGACGCATCCGTTTGTCAGATTTTCATCTCAAACAGTTGGTCAAGCTCGATAGTGATGTGGCGGTGATCGGCGTGAACGATCACCTGGAAGTCTGGTCACGTGACGCCTGGATGGCCAACCTGACCCAGACACTGGAGCAAAGCCCGCACCTGCTGATGCACCCACGCGAAGCACTGCGGAACGAGCCCACCCCCGGAAGCACCGCCCCCGGAAGTCAGGAGAATCCCCAACAGGATGATCCGTCTTCCAACTGGCACTGATTGACCTCAGTGTCACGACAAGGGCACGGATTACGGACGCAAGCTTGCACCGGCACATCGGACAACTCATTTAGGATTCGATCAGGATCCCATCATGTTTGCTTAACGCTTCGGCGTTGCGATGGGACGAAAGGGGATTTGACAGGCAAAGCCATTTGAAAGCAATGTTCCAGACAGCTGACCGGGTGACATGCATCTCGCACCAGTTGTGCCCGGCGAGCCAAGGAGGGTTCACTCAACTGCTCTGGAACAACACCGCTTTCAGCGAAGGCAGAACGGACTCGCGCTGACGAACATCCAAGCATCACAAGCCACGGGTTGATTCACGGACGGACCTCCCTCTGAGCAGTCGCCAGCCACGCATCGGTGATCGGATGCCCGAAAGGGTATGGCCATCTCCGGACTGGCAAGATGCGGATTGACGGAAGCACCTTCGCTGATTTTGCCTCAGACAGCCAACATTGTCCTGTCCGTCAGACATACCCCCAACCGATAGAGTCTGTTGCAGTCCCACCCCGCTGACAACAGACGCCATTTTCCGAATAAACCACCAGAGCAACGCTGGTGGTTTTTTCATGCCCATTACGTGCATCAAACATCACACCATTTAGCCGCATCGCCTGCAATGCGTTGATTCAATCACATCCAACCCCGTCGCGCATCGCAAGCGATGCGGCTAAATACAAACACCGTGATATCATCTCTATGTTTTGCATCCCAACCCATCTGGCTTTAACTTGATGGTTCCATCACTTAACTCTCAGCCCAATATTCCAGGAGCATATCATGAATTACACATCCCTCGGCCGCACCGGTTTACAAGTCAGCCCGATCTGTCTGGGCACCATGAATTTCGGTTGGCATACCAACGAGTCCGACAGCTTTGCGATCATGGATGCAGCGCTGGACGCAGGGATCAATTTCTTTGACACGGCCAATGTCTACGGCGCCTGGAGTTCGCATGCTGGTTCCTGTGAAGAACTCATTGGTCGGTATCTTGCACAGGGCGGACGCCGCGATCGCATCGTGCTTGCCACCAAGGTCTACAACCAGATGAAGGGGACCGGCGGTGCTGAAATCAACAACGACGTTCGTTGTCTGTCTGCGATGAAAATCATGCGTCACTGTGAAGACTCGCTGCGTCGTCTGCAAACCGATGTCATCGACCTTTACCAAATGCACCACGTCGACCGCAACTGCCCGTGGGAAGAAGTTTGGCAGGCGATGGAAACCCTCATCCGCCAGGGCAAGATCATCTACGTCGGTTCATCGAACTTTGCAGCATGGGATATCGCGCTGGCCAATCAGGCAGGCATCAGCCGCAACCTCGTCGGCCTGGTCAGTGAACAATCCGTCTACAACCTGCGCACGCGGACCATCGAACTGGAAGTCATCCCCGCATGTCGTGAGCTTGGTTTGGGGCTCATCCCCTGGTCACCGGTTGGGGGTGGATACCTTGCAGGTGCTTTGGAGAAATACGATCAAGGCCGTCGTTCGGGCCCGAACTTCGATGCAGCGGTTGCCAAGATGCGCCCGCAACTCGAAGCCTACGAATCGCTGTGCAAAGACATCGGCCATGCCCCCGCACAAGTCGCCCTTGCCTGGCTGCATCACAACCCCGTGGTCACCGCCCCCATCATCGGCCCGCGCACCATGGAACAACTCACCACGTCCATCCAAACACTGGACATCCAACTCAGTGATGAAACCTTAACCAAACTCGACGAAATCTGGCCCGGCCCCGGCGGCGAAGCCCCGACAGCATATGCATGGTAATTCCCGCTGAGAATCGTTAAGCTGCATCAACCTGCTGCTGCCAACGAATCACGGAGCACCCATGATGTCTCGAAACAAGCGTGTCCTTGCCTTTGAATTTCAAAGGATGCTTGCCCTGTGTATGCTGTTTGCGATCATCAAACCTGCCGTCAGTCTTGCTCAACTCACCAACCTCACGGCAATCAGCAACGCACCTGCAACGCAGAAAATGGTCGAACAGATCGGCCAATGGCAATTCACACCCGCACGGTCCGCCAGTCAACGACAAACCGGTCGATTCATCGTCTACACCCCACCGACATGGGATGGGATAACCAAACTCCCGATGCTCATCTTTCTGCATGGCGCTGGCGCACGCACGGAACGTGAAGACACGATTGAGGCCTTGTACAAAGAGTTTTTCCCAACACTCATTCGCCAGGGCAAGACGTTTGATGCCATCGTTCTCTGCCCGCAGGTTTCGGGTTATTGGGGGGATGAAGGTGCACAGTTCATCGATCAGGCGATTGACTTTTACAAAAATCAATTTGACCACGACCGACTCTATCTCACCGGCTTGAGTTCCGGTGGCGGAGGCACCTGGCGTGCTGCTGTTCTCAAACATGATCTGCTTGCAGCAGCGGTGCCGATCTGTGGCATTCGTACATCAACTGAGCATGATGACCAACTGGTCAATCTGCCAATCTGGGCTTTTCACAACAAGCACGACCCCTATCAAAAAGTCCAATACACCCGCGATCATATCCATGCTATTGGCAAAGCCGGTGGGCAATACATCCGTTACACCGAATACGATCAGACACCGGGTAAATCACACACAGGTAAAGACGGCCAACCTGTGTTCCCCAAGTGTCACCCCCATGCATGGGAGGCAGCCTACAGCGATGACACACTCTGGCAATGGCTCTTTGCCCAACAACGCGGCCAACCCCAGCGCGCTTTAACACAGCATGATTGACCATTGATAACCAAACAACTTCAAGCACACGACATCACGGCGCGTGTTTGTTTTTGCGCAAACTTGCCCATCACCACCGACACACCTGACCCAACACCCAAACCAATCAGATGAGCCAACGGCAAAGCAACGATGCCTGCTGCAACACTATCCATGAACACCGTCTGATGCGTGATCAATTCATATGCAGTCTTGGCAATGAAACTCAGTAAAGCAAACCAACCCACCAGATACCAAAAGCGATCCGACTCCTGCTGGGCCTGCCTGATCACATGCACGATCACCACGCCAAACAAAGCACAATCCAAACCGGATAAACCGCGAATAACAACCATCTCCGGCTGCAACCAATAGAGTCCGACGGAGATGGCCACGCTGCTAATGAGCAAACTCAATACCGTATCTTTGAGATCAAGGCGTACCGCCCACAGCCCCAACACCGCAAAGGCCAAGGCATCGAAAAAAAGATGATCCGCTGACCAGTGACACCAATGCTGACTCACCAACCGCCACAATTGCCCATGTGCAATCGCAAAGCGGTTGTACTCCAACAGGCCAACTGCATCACCAAACAACGGCAAAACCAAGGCAGGCAGTAAACACAATCCGACGAAGACAAGTTGTTGCTTGAGTGATTTCATGATGTGGTTCTATCAATATTGACGTCAATGAATCGATCTTTCATTTAGCCGCATCGCTTGCGGTGCGTTGATCATTAACGTGATGGTTTAAAAATTCGGGACAGGCCAACATACACGCGATGTTGCACCTGTCCCTGGGTGACGTCTGTTTCACAAGTCCGGTGCATCCGACTTGATGTTGTTTCGTGGTGGGATCAAACCCTCGTCACCCATCCCAACGCGGAGCCCTTTCTATCGTTGCGTTGGGATGGGTGTCCTTGATCCCCTTGCCCCCGGCCCCGGAAGTTCCCCGGAAGCTCCCAGAAAGAGCCCGCAAGAATTCCCCCGGATGACTGAGCCCGGAACGCTCAACATTTTCCCCACGGAAGTGTGAACCAAGTTGACCAAGGACGTGCTCCTGACCGCAGCTGACGAGGGAAGTTTGGTTTATCTTTGCGGTCATGGCGGTGATTCGAGAATGGGACATTAATCATCAATGCGTCTTGCAGCATCCAACGCGATGGGCTGATGCTTGAGAATTTCAATCGCGGCTTTGCGTTGCGTGGGCGTTGGTTTAAACGCATCGATCAGAAGCAAAGTCACATCCACTTGTTGAGCTTTGCCGACTTCTGCCATAGCCTGCTTGTCCCATTTGCAGATCAGACGATCCACACCCGTTTGCTGCTTGATCAAAGGCAGGGATGACTGCACATGTTTGAGTATTTCATCCACCGGCTCGGTGCTGAAAGCCTGCATATGCAGCTTGGTTTGCTGAGCCTGACCCCATGCTTTGAGCTGCTCAACCCTGGCGGTGTCACCGTCTTCAACCGCCTGGGCATAGGCCTGATGATTGGCGGTGTGAATCGGCTGGACATGCTGTTTATATGCAGGCGAATTCACAAAGGCGATGGCAATACTCCGTGAGTCGTAAACACCAACCCGCTGCGGGTCAATGGCCTCCGCGCTTTGCTCGGGCTGGGGTTGACAGCCGGTCATTGGAATCAAGACTATGAGCAGACAAACGGTGAGTAACATGTTGTGAATCAGCCAACGTGAATCGCCTGGTAGCATACGTGACATAATGAACTCCTTGCGTAGATGCATTGATCAGAACAATCAGACACAACGACGACAGCGAGACACACGGTAGATGGCCAAGGCACCGAGCAGGATCACCGCTGCTGCTGAGAGCGGATCAATCGCACCGCCGCCGCCGCCACCCACCGGGAGCTTGAAGTCAAAGTTACGTTTGCGGCTGGGAGCAGGACTGTTGCCCTGCGGGCGCGATACCTGCGGAGCACGGGTTTGAGGCGTCGGCGTTGTATTCACGTTGGTCGGTGCAGGGGCAACATTCGTCACCGGCTGCGGGGTCGGAACCTTGGGTGTATTGGCCATGGCAAACTGCTGCATCGCCTGTTGTCGAAGCTGTGAGAGCCGTTGATTCACTGCATCCCGCGCTGCACGGTCACGTTGAATCCGGATCGCGTTTTTACGGTCAATCTGCCAACGCTTGTATTCCGCATCATTCTCAAGGACCAGGAAGCTGGTGTACTCGGTGACGATGGAATACGCTTCACCCAGGCCGACCACCTTTTCGATGTTGGCCCGCGAGTTACCATCTTCAAGCAGACTTGTAATGGCATGCGAGGCCCACATGCGTTCGATCTCTGGGTTACCCATATCCTTGTTGGGCAGTTCAATCGGGGCAGTCTGGTTAAACGCCTTGCCCATGATGTTGGCGGAGATGTTGATGTTGGTGTTTGCAGATGCATTGCGATAGCGACCGTAAACGCGAATCGGCTTGCCATAGTAGAGTGCGGGTAACACCTTCGGCTCGACGTCGTAGACATCCGCATCGCTAAAGGCAATCTTCAAATCCGTTGCAGCAGGACGCACGAGTTTGCGGCGAAACGCCTGGGCCTGCCGTTGAAAATCATCACCCTGTGAAAGGAACGCTGCAAGACCGTTGGTCTGTTGGGCCAGTTGGTTAAGCAGGGGACGATTGACTTCATTGCCCACGCCGATGGTGAAAATGCGGGCGTTTTCAGGGCGTTGACCGATCAGGGCCAACAGTTCACTGCGGGCACTCTGTTCGGTCATGCCATCGGAGAGAATGACGATGTTCAACTGACGATCGGGATTCGCATAGGTGTAAGCAAAGTTTAAAGCAGGTGACAGGTTTGTCCCACCGCGAGCGCTTTGCTGATCCAGAAACACTTTGGCTTGATCAAGATGATTGCTATCCGCAGGATTGAGTTGTTTAAACAGTGGCACGGCTTTGACATTGAAACTGATGACATCAAAGCGATCCTGATCGGAGAGTTCACTGATAAAAGCCATGATGGATTGCTGGCTGATGATGAGCTTGGAGCTGTTACGCATGCTGCCCGAGGTGTCGAGCACGAAGACATAATCCATGGGTTGATCGAGCTGCGCCAGTTCCTGGCCTGCAGTGAGACTGAGCATGAAGTAACCATCTTCGCCCTTGGGTTTGGACGTGATGACATCAATCCCGGTCCGTGGGCGATTCAGATCAAAGTTAAGCACGAAGTCCTGGGCAATGCTGCCTGCATCGGTTTCGTAGCTGGCTTCGTAGAAGTTGTCATTGTGTTTGGCGATGACGAAACCATCTTTGTGTGAAGGCGATTGCATGTTGGTGATCGGGATTTCGCTGAGGACACGCAGGGTCATGGCCAGCTTGCCGGTGGTAGTTTGATTGATGTTGTCCCGCGTGATCGTTGCAAGCGGATAGACATAGTTGACCTGGTTGTGGTCAAAGTCCATTTCCTGGTAGTAGGTCACCTTGACGCGTTGCTGGGCGTTGGCAGGGATGGGAAAAATGCGCATCTCAAACGTTTTGTAGTCGACCTGTTCAAGCAGCCCGGGGTCGCGGTTCACGCGTTTGTAGCTGTTGTAGATTTCACGAGCGCGTTGCTTCTCGACGACTTCGCCGATCATTTCCTTGCCGTTGATCCACATACTGAAGTTCGAGACGCTGGCATTCTTGGGGACGGGAAACGTGTAGAGCGCTTCGACCTGTCGGTTCTCGGTGTTAAGGAAAATCTGATCGACTTCGGTGACTGCGATGCCGTTGTTGATGGTGACGTTGACGGTCTGTTCCTGAATCTCGAGGACACCCCCGAAACCGCCGTCTGCGATGAGCAGGCCTGCTGCGTTGGCATTGCGCGTCATCATGGGTGCGAAGACAGCAAGGAGTCCCGCGAGCACTGAAAGCACAAGCTTGTTGCTGCGAAAGATAAACGGGGGCAGGTCAGGGCGCGGGGGTCGGGGTTGCTGGGGTTTGCCGGATGACATGGTTGGGCTCCATTGAAAAAGGTCAGGTTGCTGGCGGTCTGCCATAACCTGAAACAACGTCCATGCCAGTTGAAATTTTGAAGATAAAATTGTTTTCAGAAAGCAGCATGTCAGATCATAAAACATTATTTTAAAAACACTAACATCTCAATCATCTTTTACAATGACGTCTCCATGTTCAAGGAATGGTGTACATCTATTGAACATTGATGTACATTTTTTGCATGGCCATCTTCACCCCATCTCAGCGTAAAAAAGCCACCGTCCTGGCGCAGATCACCTATGCCAACCCGTTTGACCCGGCACGCATCCGCATCGAACGCCAGGCACTGGGCAAGCTTTTCAAAGGCAATCATGCCATCTGGTCCTACCTCACCGACAGCAATGACCTGCACAACATCGACGCACTCAACGAGATGATGACACAGGTGGTCAATGACGCCCGCAGCAATATTCTCGAAAGCAAAACACGCAACGACGATGACCTGCGACTGTATGAAGACATGGTCTTCTACCTGCTGTACGAAGACACGCGAGACGGCTTGGAACAGATGCTCGCTAAACCTCAGACACTTAACGATGCGTCATTCATGCAGCGACATTACGCGCGCTTCAAAAAACAGTTTGACCATTACCTTTCACTACCCGACATCACCATGCCGTCCGGCCATCTCTCGCCGCATGTCTATGCGGTCTTCTTTCAGATTCGTCGCGCGTTTGAGAACATCTTCAACTGTCTCGTCGGTCAATCCCAACCCATGGCAAAACTCCGGCAAAGTGTCTGGCAGTCCCTCTTCACCCATGATGAACGGCTCTACGTCCGCGGACTCTATGCACGCATGGCCGACTTCACCACACTCATCACCGGCCCGTCGGGTACCGGCAAGGAACTTGTCGCTCGCGCGATCGGTCAATCGCGTTACATTCCCTTTGACCCACGCCACAACCAATTCACCGAACACTACAGTGAATCATTCTTCTCACTGAACCTTTCTGCCATGTCCCCCACCCTCATTGAGTCTGAACTTTTCGGGCATAAGCGGGGCACATTCACCGGCGCGACATCCGACCGCAAAGGTTGGCTGGAAGTCTGCCCTGCACTCGGTGCTGTCTTTCTTGATGAGATTGGGGAACTGGACTTGACCATCCAGGTCAAACTCCTGCGCGTGCTCCAATCGCGCACGTTCCAACGCTTAGGTGAAAGCAAAGACCGGCACTTTGCAGGCAAGATCATCGCAGCGACCAATCGCGATTTACCCCTTGAAATGCAGTCTAAAACGTTCCGTGAAGATTTGTACTACCGCCTGTGTTCAGACATCATCACCACGCCGTCACTTGCTGAGCAACTCAGTGATGAACCCCAAGACTTGACGCGATTGGTCACGTTTATTCTCAAACGTTTGCTTGGTGATGATGCGCTGGATGCCTTACCCAAGGTGTTGGCATGTATCCATGAGCAACTGGGTGATGAGTATCCCTGGCCGGGCAATATCCGTGAGCTTCAACAATGCGTGAGTAACATTCTGATTCGTGGCTGTTACCAACCGCGAACCTGCGTGCAGGATGTCGATCCCAGAGAAGCCCTCAAAACCCTCACCGAACAAGGCACGCTCTCTGCCGATGCTTTGCTCAATCGCTATTGTCATTGGATGTATGAAAAGCTTGGTAACTACGAAGCGGCTGCAGCACAACTCGGATTGGATCGACGCACGGTTAAAAAACGTGTCGATGAAGCAGCGTTGGAACATTAAATATATTGCGACACAAAGTCATGAAATCGTTGTGATTTTTTATCGTCACTCCCGCGCAGGCGGGAGTCCAGTGATAAGTGCAAGCGTCAACAGAATACCATTGGATTCCCGCCTTCGCGGGAATGACAGAGAGATAAAACGAAGGCATTCTCACATCAGACATGTCATCAAACGCAATTAAAACATCAAGCACCACCACTCACCGCATCGCCGGTTGTGTCGTTGCCCACTGAGCCATTTGTGCGTATTCCCGCTGCTTGTCTTCGAAGTACTTGGCGCGATTGGTATTGTTGAGCTTGCGGTAACCCGCTGCAACAATCTTTGCCTGTTCGGCTGCAAGCTTGAACTGCGCGTTGTCATACAGCACCCACGTGTAAAGTTCATGCGCATCCAGATCCGCCCCGCCGGTTGCAATGCATTTTGCCCCGGCATCCGCAGCTTTTTCTGTCAGATATCCCGCGCGATAGGATCGCATGGCAAAGTAATATCCCTTGGCTTTGTCTTTGATATCCGTGAGTTGGGCAGCATACTGCATGTACGCATTGCCGGACTTCTCGTATTTTTTGAGTGTGTTGTAGGCGTTGCCCTGTGCCCCGTATCCCGAAGCTGCATCATCCTTGAACGTTCGGATGTAGGTCTCAGCGACCATGATTGCCTGCCAATTGAATGTCTCGCGGGGTTCGACTTTCTGCAGCGCGTTCATCTGAATCCGAAGCAGACTCCGGTTGGACACGTGCTTGATATCCTGCATGAGATAATGACAAGCTGCAGCAAGTAACGCTGCATTGTCCGGGTAAGTCGAAGCGCGCCCGAGTTTGAGAATGCGGTTGACCGGCTTGGTGAAGGTGTCGAACGTTGAACTGCCCAGCTGTTTTTCCAGACGGTCCCGTTCGTTGGCACAGGCCAGTTCGTCGACTTGTTCAGGCTTGATACGATCCGTCGCACGACCTGCTGCACCGGCGTTGTACTCCAGCAAGGCCATGTCCAATTGCCCCTGTTTTTCAAGGAGTTTTGCTTTGAGCAATCGCGCTTTGGGTTCATAACCCCACTGTCGAAAGACCTGCTCAAACAAACGATCATCGGGTTTGAGTTCGTCTTGCTTCTGCTTGTTCAACAGTTCCAGTGTGTGAATGTGATAGGTGACATAACGCCCCTTATCCATGAGTTTGGCAAACTGATCAAAGCTCTTTTTATCACCATTCTCCAGTGATTTGATCGCAAAACCAAAGAGCTGTTGCTGCATCCATTTTTGGATCGATGTGTCATACACCAAATCGTTCATGAACCAGCCGTAACCGTTAGACCGCTTGTACAGATCCATCTGCGTATAGGCGTCGGCAGCGGCGATGGCATCCTCGGCTTTGATGCCATCATAAAATTGATCAACGAGTTTCTGCATGGGCGGTTGCTTGCCTGCCTTGAGATCAGCGGTGTGTTTGACCATGCCCAGGGCTTCAAAATAGGTCCCGCCACGCGGTTCGAGAAACTTGTCGCGGTTGGCTTTTTCATGGGCGAATTCGTACGCTGCCATAATCAGGCTGATCGCTGCTGCTTGTTGCGCTTCGTCGATTTTGCCCTGCCTTAGCAGCATATGCGCGCGATAGGTGTTGGCTTTGGCTGAGGGGAAAAGTGCTTCCCATGGCGTGATGATGTCGGTCACCTTATCCCACTGTGACAAGAGAACCAACTGCTCAAGTTGATCTTCCATCACCCACGACTTGGGCAGTTGGTCGAAGGCTTTTTGGATTGCCGGTTCAAACGTCGGCTGCTGCACCCAATACACATGACGATCAAATGTCTGATTGGCAATCAGGTCGGTACGCTTGAACGTTGCATGATTGGCAACAAACGCGATGACCGCATCAGCAAGCGCTTTGCGCTTGGCGGTATCTGTTGGTGCAGCCGCATAGCTGTCAGCTAACGCTTTGAGATCGATATCACGATTGGGTTGGGTTTGCGGCTGACTTTTGGGCGCAAGTTGTGCGATCTGCGCCTGGACCATCTGCTTCATTTTGGCCTTGGTGTCGTCAGGCATGTTGTAGTTTTCAACGTTGGCCAGCATTAATTTGGCAGCTTCCAATGCCATCGCTCGTTCACCGGCGCGCCCCATGATTTCCATCGCCTGCGAACCGTAGGCCGGATCATCGGGCACCGCTTTGAGCGCTGCGAAGATGGCTTTGCATGCCTGTTGTTTTTTGTCCTGCGATTCATAAACTTCAGCAAGCTTGGCCAAACCTGCTGCCTTAAGCTTGATCGAATCGTTGCGTCCGACATAGGTCAGCAGCAACTTCTCTGCTGCCTCAGGTTTTTTGATCGCGGTCAGCAGTGTTGCCTGCATGCCGATGACATCCGGATCGTTGGGGTGCAACTTGACCATCTCACCGACACGTTTGAAGCAGTCACTGGTTTGACGTTGGCCCAACTCAATATTGGCCATCTCGATATTGGCATAGGCGTGATTGGGATCAATGGCCATCGCCTGGTTGAGCAGCTTGACCGCTTCATTGGTGTCGCGCGACAGTCGCTTGAAATGGCCAAGCACCGCGAGCATGGTCGGATGCTGTTTGTGCATGACCACCATCTGTGCCAACTCCTGATTGGCGCGCTGTGAATTGCCCATCTGAAAAAGTATCTCAATGCGCTTGGCTTGCTGACGGATCTTGGGGGACGGGTCAGCATCCTGAGCGAGAGCAACCGGAAGTGATGTCAAGATGGTAAGACAACTGACAGCCAGAGCGGTCAGCATACGCAGGCGGGAGTGATTCATGAGGGACCCCGAGGGTGCGAAGATTGTTATTTGTTTCAGTTTCAGTCCAAAAGACCGAAATCAGGCGACTTCTGCCATATTTTATTCATCTTTTGTACCAAATTGGACACCGACTGTCACATGCATTTTGAGATCGCAAACCAATGGCTTACCAGACGCCGATCTCCTGTAATTGCTTCGTTGCCATCCCCGGCCAATCCTTGTTGGCAAGGGGGCTGGCCGGTGACGGGTGAAGTATCCGGCCGAAGGTGACCGGCGCGTCTTCGCCCAAAGTCTCGATCGCACGCTTTTGAGCAAACGCGCCAACACCAATCACAAACTCCGGCTTGAGGCAGTCCACCAATGCGCGCAAAAACGTATCGCAGATTTCAAAGAGCGGTGCTGATTCAGAGACCGGCAACTTGTCCGGCGTGCGGTTGCGCGAACTTGCCTCCATGAACACCAACGGGCAATAGTTGGTGATGAAGTGATCCTTGAAAAACGCTTTGGGGGTTTGATACTTCTGACTGAATAAACCCCAAAGTCGTCGGCCACTGACTTCGCTTTTGGCACAGGCAAAGCCTTCGACGATGCGCTTGGGATGTTCGACGGGCGGCTTGCCGATGGTGGCATTCTTTTCGTTGATATTCAGAAAATCCGTCACCGCATTGATCTCACCGAACGGTACGCCGGTCTGCGCCATGCCGAATGGACCGGGATTCATGCCGATCATGAGCACGCGCTTTTTGCTTGTCGCGTAGAGTTTGAGGTATCGCTCGTGCGCGCTCCATGCATAGTCCAACGGGTTGTAAACGTAGGCGGTCGGTTCACTGAAAGACAGTTCGTTGACCGCATCTCGAAGTCGGGCGGCCGCAGCAATGACTTGGTCGGAGGTTTGACTCATGGGGATATGATAGCAACTGCAAAGCCGTGACTCTCCTGAGTCACGGGTTGCTTCGCGCATTGAAGTCATCAAGGCAACCCGTCTCTCGGGAGAGAGACGGCTTTAGGGTGGATTAACACAACTGCGTGAGATGGTAGAGACACACGGCACCAGCGACACTGACGTTCAGTGAATCGGTGTTAAGGGACATGGGGATCATCGTGTGTTGCTGAACCTCTTTGAGCGTGTGTTCGTCAATGCCGTGCGCTTCACTGCCAAGCACCAGACTCACCGGCGTGTTGCGTTTGATCTGAGATAACGGCAGCGCCTGATCACTGAGAACCGCTGCGATGTGCTGCATGTGATACTGCTTGGTGAGTTGTCTCATCAGTAAAACCAGATCATCACTGCGGACAATCGGCAGCGAAAAAACCGTGCCCATCGACACGCGGACACTTCGCCGGCTGAATGGATCACAAGCCTGCTGTCCCGTCACCAAAGCGGTCACGCCAAAGCCTGCAGCGATGCGGATCAGCGAACCCATGTTCTCCGTGTTGCTGACGTTTGGGCAAAGTAACAGCGTGGCGCGATCTCCATCCCGTTTAATCAGCGCATCCAGATCAGCGTTGTCAGGCTTGCGTGTGCAGGCAAGTAAACCCGCATGAAACGCATAGCCAACGATGTTGGAGATCACCTGTGTTGGCAGACTCAACACGTCGGTCTTCTCGATGACGTGTTGGGGGACAAGGTGTTGATGCTTGCGTTCGACGACAACCGAATCAATCAGCCAATGGGTCTCAAACAGACGTTGAACGTTGAACTTGCCTTCGATGATCATATGCACTGGATCACGATCGAGCTTCTGGGAAGGCAGATCGCGATAGCATGCCAGGCGCGGATCATCGAGTGTGTCCAGTTCAATCAGTGGCATATTTCATCTCATCAGGAATCGGCGCGATCACGTCAATGTCATCAAACTTGATTCGCTGAGCATGCAGTAGCGTGCGCGTGTTGGCAACGGGTGAACCGTAAAGCGTATCACCGACAACGGGGTGGCCAACGTTAGCCATCATCGCGCGGATCTGATGCAGGAATCCGGTTTGCAGGTCGATGCTGATGTCCGCGACGTCATCCATCTGCCGCATGAGCGCAAAGGACATGGTGCAGAGTCGGGACTGGGGTGTGTACTCGCTGAGCACTTTGACCTTGGCGGGTTGATGTTGGGCGATGATCAGATGTTTGGCGAGTTTGGCGGACTCTTTTTTGAGTTTGCCATGCACGATCGCGCGGTAGCGTTTGAGGGTGTGACGTTTGTCGGTGATGGCATTGCGACCGCGTTCGTAGCCGGCATTGGTCAGCGCGACCATGAGCGTGCCGGTGGTGTCCAGATCGAGTCGATGGATGACACCGCTGCGGAGTTTGCCTTCGCCGACATCCTGAATCTGCGGGTATTGGGCAATCAAGCCGTTAAGGACGGTGGTGGTCTGCGTGGGGTCCAGTGGATGCACGCCCATGCCTGCAGGCTTATCAACGATGAGCAGATCGTCATCAGCATAAAGCACGGGAATCTTGGTATCCGGGTTGGGCAGGACGGTCTGCGAGCGGTTAAGCAGGCGGTCATCCACGACAACATGATCACCGACTTCAAGCGTGATGCCAGGCCTGGCAACGCTACGGTCGTTGATGGTCACCGCGCCCGCTTCGACGAGCTTACGCACCTGTGATCGGGAGAGTTTGAGTTGGTCTGCAAGATAGCGATCCAAACGTGCAGGGGCATTGGCTTCGGTGATGGAAAACGAGGGTGTGCTGTTGGACATGCGTAACAGGATAGCGATTGTTGAGAGGGTATGTTTTTTGAGGGTGGTTTTGTGTGGGAAGATTGTGATGTGAATAAAAGAACCCTGGGGTTAAAACCCCAGGGCTTTAATGTGTATGCGGTAGATAATTGGCAAGTCTCAAGCTGTTACTGGACTTGGTGGTCGGTGGGTTTGCGGTAGTCAGCCAGGTTGATGGACTTGAAATATTCAATCGTCTTAGCCAAGCCTTCTGCCAAGGGGATCTTGGGTTCCCAACCGAGTTTGTCCTGGGCGATGGTGATGTCGGGCTTGCGCTGAGTTGGATCGTCCTTGGGAAGCGGTTTGTAAATGAGCTTGCTTTTGGAGCCTGTCATTTCGATGACCATTTCCGCCAGTTGCTTGATGGTGAACTCACCGGGGTTACCGATGTTGACCGGGCCGGTGACATCATCGGGGGCATCCATTAACTTGATGAAGC
>MDTD01047139.1_pt1 | contig 20256 bp, 25 predicted proteins | sample 811221 | NCBI WGS metagenome assembly MDTD01 (sample SAMN05326646, study PRJNA326480) | marine metagenome | isolation source: seawater | place: Pacific Ocean: South West | collected 2011
GTAATTAGCTTAAATAATTTTATTAAGTTAATAACTCAAAAAATTAATGGATTTATCTTTTACAGGTAAAAAAAATATTAGGAAAAATTTTGGTAAGCTAAAAGAAAGCTTGTCAATTCCAAATTTAATTGAAGTTCAAAAAAACTCATACAGACAGCTAACGGAATTAAATTCAGAAATAGAGGCTCATCTTATAAAAGGCTTTGATAGAGTCTTTAAAAGTATTTTTCCAATAGAAGATATTAATGATAAAGCTACTCTTGAATACGTAAGCTACAGATTTGATAAACCTAAATTTGATGTTGATGAGTGCATATCTAGAGGCCTAACATACTCTGCTGCTTTAAAATGCACATTAAGATTAGTTGTTTATGAAATAGACTCTGAAAATAATACTAAAGAGATTTTATCAGCCAAAGAACAAGAAGTTTATATGGGGGAGATACCCATGATGACTGATAGTGGTACATTTATAATAAATGGTGTTCAAAGAGTTGTAGTTAACCAAATGCACAGAAGTCCAGGTGTATTTTTTGATCATGATAAAGGAAAATCTCATGCAAGTGGAAAACTATTGTTTAATTGTAGAGTTATACCAAACAGAGGTTCGTGGTTAGATTTTGAGTTTGATGTAAAAGATCTTTTATATTTCAGAATAGATAGAAAGAAGAAAATTTTAGTTAGCACTCTTTTGCTTGCGTTAGGATATACTAAAAATGATATTGTAAATGAATTCTATGAAAAAGAAACTTACTCATATGATGAAAAAACAAAAAAATGGAAAACAAGGTTTGATCCAGAAAATTATAAATCAAAAAATTTTTCTGAAGAAGTAATTGATGTTAGAAATAATAAAGTTGTAATAAAAGCAGGTGAGAAAGTAAATTTTCTCAATGCTAAAAAACTACAAAATGATGGATTAAAAGACATCTTCGTATCAAAAGATTCATTATTTGGCAAATTTCTTCATAAAGGAGTAAATATTGAAGCTACTGATGACAAATTTATTATTGGAACTGAATTAAACGAAACTATTTTAGATAAATTAATCGAAAATAATATTTTTCAAATTGAAATATCTAAAACAAATCCTATTAATAAGGGACCTTATCTTTTATTAACATTATTAAACGACAAAAATGAAACAAAGATTGATGCTATCAATGATATTTATAAAGTTCTAAGACCTGGGGAGCCACCTACAATAGATATAGCTTCTCAAATCTTTAATAATTTATTTTTTAGCTCAGATAGATATGACCTTTCTGATGTCGGAAGAGTCAAAATGAATTCAAGGCTTAACTTGGATTGCTCCGACAAAATCACAATTTTAAGAAATGAAGATATAATTTCAATTATAAAAAAAATGTTAGAGTTAAGAGATGGAAAAGATGAAATCGATGATATTGACCATCTTGGCAATAGAAGAATAAGATCTGTAGGAGAACTTGTGGAAAATCAAGCAAGAATGGGCGTATACAGAATGGAAAGAGCTATAAAAGAAAAAATGACAACTATAGATGTTGAATCTGCAATGCCTCAAGATTTGATCAATGCAAAACCTTTAACTGTTTCTTTAAAGGATTTTTTTGCAACATCTCAATTGTCTCAATTTATGGATCAAACAAACCCACTATCTGAAATTACACATAAAAGAAGAGTATCTGCACTTGGACCTGGTGGTTTAACAAGGGAGAGAGCAGGTTTCGAAGTAAGAGACGTACACCCAACCCATTATGGAAGAATATGTCCAATAGAAACTCCTGAGGGACCTAACATTGGATTAATTAATAGTTTGTCTACTTATTCAAAAATAAATAAATATGGATTTATTGAAAGTCCTTATAAGAAAGTTGAAAATGGGAAAGTAGTTGAGAGTATTGAATACTTATCTGCTATGGAAGAAACTAAATTTACAATTGCTCAAGCTAATTCGAAATTAGATAAAAACGCAAAGTTTACAGAAGAATTAGTTTCATGTAGGCAAAATCTAAATTTTATATTAGCAAAGCCTGAAAATGTTGATTACATCGATGTATCACCAAAACAGTTAGTTTCAGTAGCGGCATCGCTAATACCTTTTTTAGAAAATGATGATGCAAACAGAGCTTTGATGGGATCCAATATGATGAGACAGGCAGTACCATTAATGAAGCCAGAGTCTCCTCTTGTAGGTACAGGTATTGAGAGCGATGTAGCACTAGACTCAGGTGTAACAATAGTAGCTAAAAGAGATGGTATCGTAGATAAGATTGATGGTAAAAGGATAGTAATAAAAGCTTCAGAAGAGAAAGACTTTTCAAAATCAGGTGTAGATATTTATAATTTACAAAAATTTAAAAGATCTAATCAAAATACGTGTATTAACCAAAAACCTTTAGTAAGGGTTGGTGATAAGGTTAAATCAGGCGATATAATAGCAGACGGACCTTCAACACAAGTAGGTGAGTTAGCCTTAGGAAAAAATGTTACAGTAGCCTTTATGCCATGGCAAGGTTACAATTTTGAAGATTCAATTTTGATTTCTGAAAGATGTGTAACAGATGATGTTTTCACTTCAATTCATATTGAGGAGTTTGAAGTTATGTCTAGAGACACTAAACTTGGAGAAGAAGATATAACAAGAGATATTCCAAACGTAAATGAAGAAGCTCTTAAAAACTTAGATGAGTCTGGAATTGTTTATATAGGAGCAGAAGTTAAGCCTGGAGATATTCTTGTAGGAAAAGTTACCCCTAAAGGAGATTCAGCATCTGGACCAGAGGAAAAATTATTAAGATCAATATTTGGAGAAAAAGCAATAGATGTTACCGACACTTCTTTAAGAATGCCTAGTGGAAGTGGAGGTACTGTAGTTGATGTCAGGGTGTTTAATAGACACGGTATTGAAAAAGATGAAAGATCAATAATTATCGAAAGATCTGAGATTGAGAGTGTTCAACAAGATAAATTAGTTGAGGAAGAGATTTTACAGCGAAGCATCAAACAAAGTGCAAATTCTATTCTTTCCGGTCTTAAGAGTGACAAGAAAATCAAAAACCTAGAGGAAGGTGCAACAATTGATGAAAATAAAATTAATGAGTTGACTATTAGTGAATTATTTAAATTAAATGTAAAAGATAGCAAAGCTTCAGATGCTATGGATAAATTAAAAGATCAGTTCAATAGCGCTAATCTTGATATACAAAATAGATTTGAAGATAAAGTTCTTAAAATACAACAAGGGGATGACTTACTTCCAAGCGTAATGAAAATGGTTAAAGTTTTTGTTGCTATGAAAAGAAGACTTAGACCTGGAGATAAAATGTCAGGGAGACATGGGAATAAAGGTGTGGTGAGTAAAATTGTGCCAGTTGAAGATATGCCTTATTTAGAAAGTGGACAACCTGTGGATATTGTTTTAAATCCATTAGGTGTTCCAAGTAGGATGAATGTAGGGCAAATTTTAGAAACACATCTTGGTTGGGCATGTTCTGAACTAGGAAATAAATTGAAAGTACTTATTAACCAAACAAGCAAAAAAATTGAAAAAAACGATCAGATCAAGAAAGTTCTTACAACAGTTTATGGTGATGATTTTTATAAAACTACTATTGATAAATTATCTAATAATGAATTTATAGATTATGTAGAGAATATGAAAAATGGAATTCCAATAGCAACACCAGTTTTCGATGGTGCTAAAGAATTAGATGTGACAAGCATGCTTAAAACAGCTGGACTACCAGACTCTGGACAAACTTTTCTTTGGGATGGTAGAACAGGAGAAAAATTTGACAGACCAGTAACTGTTGGAACTATATACATGCTTAAACTTCACCACTTAGTAGAAGATAAAATTCACGCACGATCTACCGGTCCGTATAGTCTAGTAACACAACAACCTTTGGGTGGAAAAGCACAAAACGGAGGACAAAGATTTGGAGAAATGGAAGTATGGGCGTTAGAAGCATATGGTGCATCATATACATTACAAGAAATATTAACTGTAAAATCTGATGATGTTGCTGGAAGAGTAAAAGTTTACGAAACAATTGTAAAAGGAGAGGAAAATTTCGAGTCAGGAATTCCCGAGTCATTCAACGTTTTAGTAAAAGAAATTAAATCATTAGCATTAAATGTGGAGTTAAATTAGTAATGAGTAAAGAGTTATCAGATTTATTTAAGGAAAAATCAGTTACAGAATCGCAAAATTTTAGCAGCATAAAAATTTCTCTTGCTAGTCCAGAAAAAATAAAATCCTGGACATATGGAGAAATAAAAAAACCTGAAACAATCAATTATAGAACTTTTAGACCTGAAAAAGATGGTTTGTTCTGTGCTAGAATTTTTGGTCCAATAAAAGACTATGAGTGCCTGTGCGGTAAGTACAAAAGAATGAAATTTAGAGGAATTATTTGTGAAAAATGTGGTGTTGAGGTAACGAAATCAAATGTCAGAAGAGAAAGAATGGGTCACATAAACCTAGCAACTCCAGTAGCCCATATATGGTTTTTAAAGTCGTTACCAAGCAGAATCTCTTTAGTAATTGATATGAAACTTAAAGAAGTTGAGAAGGTTTTATACTTTGAAAACTTTATTGTTATAGAGCCTGGTTTAACAGGTTTAAAAAAGAATCAATTATTAAGTGAAGAAGAGCTAATAAAATATCAAGATCAATATGGAGAAGAGTCTTTTACAGCTGGCATTGGTGCGGAAGCAATCTTAGAAATTTTAAAATCTATTGAGCTAAAAACGGAACGAGAAAAACTTTCTAAATCAATAAAGGAAACAAAATCTAAAGTTACTGAGGAAAGAAATGTAAAAAGATTAAAATTAATTGATTCATTTCTTGAGACTGGGAATAAACCAGAGTGGATGATTTTAACTACAATACCTGTTATACCGCCTGAACTAAGACCATTAGTACCTCTTGATGGAGGAAGGTTTGCTACATCTGACTTAAATGATTTGTATAGAAGAGTAATTAATAGAAATAATAGATTGAAGAGGTTAATAGATCTTAAGGCACCTGATATTATCATAAGAAACGAAAAGAGAATGTTACAAGAGTCAGTTGATGCTTTGTTTGATAATGGACGAAGAGGTAGGGTAATCACTGGTACTGGTAAGAGACCTTTGAAATCACTTGCTGAGATGCTTAAAGGCAAGCAAGGAAGATTTAGACAAAATCTATTAGGTAAAAGAGTTGATTATTCTGGAAGATCAGTAATTGTAGTTGGTCCAGATTTAAAATTACATGAATGTGGGTTACCAAAAAAAATGGCCTTGGAATTATTTAAGCCATTTTTGTATGCCAGACTAAATAAACTTGGCTTAGCTTCAACTATTAAACAAGCAAAAAAACTTGTTGAGAAAGAAAGAGACGAAGTATGGGATGCGCTAGAAATTATAGTTAGGGAACATCCAGTCTTATTGAATAGAGCTCCTACACTTCACAGGCTTGGTGTACAAGCTTTTGAACCTAAGTTAATCGAAGGAGATGCAATACAGCTACACCCTTTAACATGTGCAGCTTTTAATGCAGATTTTGATGGTGATCAAATGGCTGTACACGTTCCTTTAAGTTTAGAGGCACAATTGGAGGCTAGAGTATTAATGATGTCAACTAATAATATTTTAAGCCCATCAAACGGGAAACCTATAATCGTTCCTAGTCAAGATATGATTTTAGGAATTTATTATTTATCTCAACCATCATATCAAAACGATAAAATAGAAGGATACTTTGTAAATACTGATGAAATTGTACAAGCACTTGAAAACGACAGTATAAAAATACATTCAAGAATAGTTTCTAGATTTGAAACTGTTGATGAAAAAGGAAATAAAAAATTTGAAAAATATATCAGTACTGCTGGAAGATTTTTATTAGCAAATATAATACCAAAAAATTTAAACAATAAATTTTCACTAGTTGATAGACTGCTTCCAAAAAGAGTTGTATCCGAAGTAATAGACCATATATTTAGATTTTCCGGTCAAAAAAATACTGTTATTTTTTGTGACAAACTTAAAGACCTTGGTTTTAAATATGCATTTAAAGCAGGTATATCATTTGGTAAAGATGATTTAGTTATTCCAGAAAACAAAGAACAACTAATAGATGAAACAAAAAAATTAATTTCTGAATATGAAAATCAGTATGCAGAAGGATTAATTACAAGAGGAGAAAAATATAACAAAGTTGTAGATGCATGGTCTAAATGTACAGATAAAGTTGCCTCTGAAATGATGAAGAGAATTTCTGCTACAGAGGTTACAGAACAAGGTTTAAAAATTAATTCAGTATTCATGATGGCAGATTCGGGTGCAAGAGGCTCAGCTGCACAAATGAAACAACTAGCTGGAATGCGAGGATTAATAGCGAAACCATCAGGAGAAATTATAGAAAGTCCAATTACATCAAATTTTAAGGAAGGATTAACTGCTTTAGAATACTTTAACTCTACTCATGGAGCTAGAAAGGGTTTAGCAGATACTGCATTAAAAACTGCAAACTCAGGTTATTTAACTAGAAGACTTTGCGATGTAGCTCAAGATTTAACCGTTGCAGCAAAAAAATGTAATAATCCAGGTTTTATACAATTAAGTGAAATTATCGAAGGTGGTAATGTAATAGTAAGTTTGTCTGAAAGAGCATTAGGTAGAGTTGTTGCTAAAGATATAAAGAATCCAATATCTGGGGAAGTGATTATTAAAAAAAATCAAATGATTGATGAGGAATCGTGTGAAAAAATAGACACCGCTGGAGTGAAAAGTGTTAATGTTTATTCAGTAATTACTTGTAGTTTACCAGATGGTGTTTGTTCAACTTGTTATGGAAGGGATTTGTCTAGAGGAATTTTGGTTAATGTGGGTGAGGCAATAGGAATGATTTCGGCTCAATCAATAGGAGAACCTGGAACACAACTTACTATGAGAACTTTCCACGTTGGTGGAACAGCATCGATTAAACAAGAAAGTCAAATAGTAACAAAATCAAAAGGGACTTTAAAAATAATTAATACAAACTTAATTGAAGACTCTAAGAAAAACCTAATAGTAATGGGTAGAAATACTCAACTATCTTTGGAAGATGATAAAGGTATGCAAATTGCTGTTTACAAAGTGCCATATGGTTCAAGACTGTTTTACCAAAATGGAGATAAAATAAATCAAAATACAAAAATTTGTGAATGGGATCCTTATACAACACCAGTTATCGCAGAAAAAAGTGGTATTGCTAATTTCGTGGATCTTATTGATGGAGTTTCTATAGCTGAAACTATCGATGATGCGACTGGTATTTCTACAAAAACTGTTGTTGATTGGAAAACGCAGTCAAAGAATACAGATTTAAAACCAAGAATAACTCTAAGAGATGATAAAGGAAACGTAATTAAAAAAGCTGATGATAATGAAGCAAGATATTATTTAGTTCCTGATTCAATTTTATCAGTATCTGATGGTCAAAAAATTCATGCTGGCGATGTGATAGCAAGGTTACCTAAAGAAACCTCAAAGACAAAAGATATTACAGGAGGATTACCAAGAGTTGCAGAACTTTTTGAAGCTAGAAAAGCTAAAGATAGTGCAATCATTGCTGAAAATGATGGAAAAGTAATATTTGGTAAAGAAGTTAGAGGTAAACAAAGAATTACAATTGAGGCCGATAATGGTGATAGCTCTTCTTATCTAATACCAAAAGGAAAACATATTAACTTTAATCAAGGTGAGAAGATCAAAAAAGGTGAGTACTTATTAGATGGTCAACCTTTACCACATGATATTCTAAGAATTCTTGGCATAGAAGAACTAACGGAGTATTTTGTAAACCAAGTCCAAGAAGTTTATAGATTACAAGGTGTTATAATTAACGATAAGCATATTGAGGTAATATTAAGACAAATGCTAAAAAAAGTTGAAGTAAAACTTCCTGGTGACTCAAATTTATTACCTGGAGAAATTATTGAAAAGACAAATTTTGATAAAATTAATTCGAAGTTAAAGGAAGAAGGCAAAAATCTAATTGTAGGTGAGAGGGTTTTAATGGGAATTACTAAAGCATCATTGCAAACTGAGTCTTTCATTTCTGCAGCATCTTTTCAAGAAACTACTAGGGTACTTACAGATGCCGCGATCAAAGGTAAAACAGATAAATTAAAAGGATTAAAAGAAAACGTAATCGTTGGGAGACTTGTGCCAGCAGGAACAGGCTCAATAAAAGTTGGTTGGAATACCAAGGCCAAAGAAGATGACAATAAGTATCTTTCAGAAAAAGATAAACAGGAAACACTAGAAAATCAGCCTACAAACTAAGAAAAAACCCCATATTTTAAGGCATTTTAGTTTGACAAATCAATTTTTTTAAGTATTTTGGCGATATTTTTTTGGTTGGAATGTAGTACTTAGTACTAAACGCTGCCAAACTAGCCGCTGATTAGTTTCTCCCAAAAAATAACTATTATGCCTACTGTAAACCAATTGTTGAGAAAGAAAAGGAACAGACCTAAAGCAAGAAATAAAGTTCCTGCACTAGAACAATCACCTCAAAAAAGAGGAGTTTGTTTAAAGGTTTACACAACTACTCCAAAAAAACCTAATTCAGCGTTAAGAAAAGTTGCTAGGGTAAGATTATCAAATGGTCATGAAGTAATTTCATATATACCAGGTGAAGGTCATAATTTACAAGAACACTCAGTTGTTTTATTAAGAGGTGGTAGAGTTAAAGATCTTCCTGGAGTTAGATATCATATATTAAGAGGAAATTTAGATACACAAGGTGTATCAGCAAGAAAACAACAAAGATCAAAATATGGGGCAAAAAAAGGTAAATAACATTTATGTCTAGAAAGAGAAAAGCTCCAAAAAAAGTTCCTATTGTAGATCCAAAATTTAAATCTGTAATAATTCCAAAGTTAATCAATTCAATTATGTTTGATGGTAAAAAGACTACTGCTGAAAAAATTGTATATGATGCTTTAGATAAAATTAAATCCAAATCGAAAGATGAACCTATAAATGTCTTTAATGACGCTATAAATAACATAAGACCAACAGTTGAGGTTAGATCTAGAAGAGTTGGTGGCGCAACCTACCAAGTACCAGTTGAAGTTAGACCAAAAAGATCTCAGGCTTTGGCTTTAAGATGGCTAATAGATGCATCTAGAAAAAGAAAAGATAAAACAATGTCAGACAAATTATTTAATGAAATTTTTGATGCATATAATAACAAAGGATCATCAATTAAAAAAAAAGAGGATACTCATAAGATGGCAGAGTCTAATAAAGCTTTTGCTCATTATAGATGGTAATCATTTATGGCTAGATCACATCAAATTGATAAGTATAGAAACATTGGGATCATGGCACACATAGATGCAGGAAAGACAACTACAACAGAAAGAATTTTATATTATACTGGTAAAAGCCATAAAATCGGAGAAGTCCATGATGGTGCAGCAACAATGGATTGGATGGAACAAGAACAAGAAAGAGGAATAACTATAACATCGGCAGCTACAACTTGTTTTTGGAGAGATCACAGAATTAATATTATAGATACGCCTGGTCACGTAGATTTTACTATTGAAGTAGAAAGATCTTTAAAAGTTTTGGATGGAGCTGTTGCAGTTTTTGACGGAGTAGCAGGTGTTGAGCCACAATCAGAGACTGTATGGAGACAAGCTGATAAATATAAAGTTCCAAGAATATGTTTTGTAAATAAATTAGACAGAACAGGTGCAGATTTTTTTAGATGTGTAGATATGATTAGAGATAGACTTGGTGCAAAACCTCTTGTTTTGCAAGTACCAGTAGGTATCGAGTCTTCATTAAAAGGAATTGTGGATTTAGTTAAAATGAAAGCAGTTATATGGAAAGATGAGTCACTTGGTGCAGAATTTGAATACCAAGATATTCCCTCAGATCTCAAGGATACATGCGATAAATATAGACAAGAACTAGTAGAGTCAGCTGTAGAGCAAGATGAAAAATTAATGGAAAGTTATTTAAATGGTGAGGAAATAAAACCTGAAGATTTAATAAAATGTATAAGAAAAGGTTGTTTGAACTTTGATTTTGTTCCTGTAATTACAGGTTCTGCTTTTAAAAATAAAGGAGTTCAACCTCTTTTAGATGCTGTAGTTGATTTCTTGCCAAGCCCTAAGGACCTAGGATCTATTAAGGGTACTTTACCAAACACTGAAGATGAAGTAGAGATGAAATTTGAGGATAGTGCACCATTTTCTGCACTAGCTTTTAAAGTTGCTAACGACCCATTTGTAGGAAGTTTAACTTTTATAAGAATATATTCTGGAACAGTTAAATCAGGAACAGGAATTTATAATACTTCAAAAGATAAAGAAGAAAGAGTAGGAAGAATGCTTTTAATGCATGCAAACTCTAGAGAAGATATAAAGGAGGCTAATGCAGGCGATATCGTAGCATTAGCAGGATTAAAAAATACAATTACAGGCCATACATTAGCTAATAAAGATAATCCTGTATTATTGGAGCCGATGGAATTTCCAGATCCAGTAATTGAAATTGCGGTAGAGCCTAAGAGTAAAGCTGACCAAGAAAAAATGGGAGAAGCACTAGGTAGATTAGCAAAAGAGGATCCATCTTTTAGAGTGACATCAGACGAAGAGTCTGGCCAAACAATAATAAAGGGAATGGGAGAGCTTCATTTGGATATCATTGTAGATAGAATGAAAAGAGAATTTAAAGTAGAAGCAAATGTTGGTGCACCACAGGTCGCCTATAGAGAAACAATTTTAAGTACTTCAGAAGCAGATTATACACATAAAAAACAAAGTGGTGGCGCAGGTCAATTTGCAAGAGTAAAATTACAATTGGAACCTTTAGAACCAGGTAAGGGAAGAGAAGTTGAGAATAAGATTAAAGGTGGCGCTATACCCAAAGAATTTATACCTGGTGTTGAAAAAGGCATTGAAGGCGTATCAGATAATGGAATATTAGCGGGATTCCCAATAATTGATTACAAAGTAACAATAATTGATGGATTACATCATGATGTGGACTCAAGTGTTTTAGCATTCGAACTAGCTTCAAGACAATGTTTTAAAGATGCTTGTCAGAAAGCGACATTAAAACTTTTAGAACCTATAATGAGGGTAGAGGTGGTTACTCCAGAGGATTACATGGGCGATGTAATCGGTGATTTAAATAGTAGAAGAGGACAAATAAATACACAAGAGCAAAGAGGAAATGCCACTGTTATTACAGCCATGGTTCCTTTGGCAAACATGTTTGGTTATATAAATGCACTAAGATCTATGTCTCAGGGAAGAGCTCAATATTCAATGTTCTTTGATCATTATGATAAAGTTCCACAAAATGTTCAAGACGAAGTAACTAAAAAAACAGGTACTTAAAAATGGATAAACAAAATATTAGAATTAAATTAAGGGCTTACGATAATAAAATCCTTGACCAATCTACTGAAGAAATAGTTAATACAGTTAAAAGAACTGGAGCTAATATAAAAGGTCCTATCCCTTTACCTACTAAAATAGAGAGATATACTGTTTTAAGATCCCCTCATATTGACAAAAAAAGTAGAGAACAATTTGAAACAAGAACACACAAAAGACTAATTGATATTATTGAACCAACACCTCAAACTGTAGAAGCTTTAATGAAATTAGATTTAGCATCAGGAGTAGATGTGGAGATAAAAATATGAGTAATTTAGTTTTATTAGGAAAAAAACTTGGGATGACAAGAGAATTTTATAAAACCGGTCAATCAGTTCCTGTAACAGTTTTAAAGATGGAAAAAGCAAGAGTAATTAGTCTAATAGAAAAAGAAAAAAGAGGATATACAGCAATTCAAATTGGATCTGGCAACATTAAAAACTCAAAAATATCCAAACAAATGAAAGGATTTTTTGCAAAAAAAAATACAGAACCTAAAAGAAATTTAAGAGAAATCAGAATAGAAAATCTAGATCAATTCAAAGAAGGCAATGAATTTGGTATTGAAATATTTGAAAATGTAAAGTTTGTAGATGTTAAATCTAAAACAATAGGAAAAGGATTTGCAGGAGCCATGAAAAGACATAACTTTAGTGGTTTAAGAGCTTCACACGGTGTTTCAGTTTCACATAGATCTCACGGCTCAACAGGACAGAGACAAGATCCTGGAAAAGTATTTAAGAATAAAAAAATGGCTGGTCATATGGGTGATAAATATAGAACTGTACAAAATTTGGAGATAATAAAAAAAGATTTAGAAAATCAATTGCTTTTCATAAAGGGCTCTATACCAGGATCTAAAAATAGCGAAGTTACAGTAAAGAAATCAATTAAAAATATTAATAAATCTACAATATTTGAAAAAATTGAAGCCATAAAGAAAGCAAAAGGTATTGCGGACAAGAAGAAGAAGTAAATTATGAAGATAGACAAAATATCACTTGATGGAAAAAAAAATACCCTAGAGATAAATGATAAGATTTTTGTTAGTAAAATTAATAAAAAGTTGATTAGTGAAATACTATATAAAAATATCGGTAATCACAAAGGTAGAAAAGCAAAGACAAAACAAAAAAACGAAATAACTGGATCTACCTCAAAGATATATGCACAAAAAGGTACAGGTAATGCAAGACATGCAAGCAGGAAGGCTCCGATTTTTGTTGGTGGTGGAGTTGCTCACGGGCCAAAAGGTGAGAGCTCTTATAAAACAAGAAAATTAAATAAAAAAGAAAAAAAATTGGGTTTAGCTACATTAATTTCAGAAAAAAATAACTTAAAAGATCTAATAGTTTTTGATGATTTTGATAAGTCAATAAAAAAAACAAAGGAAATGTTTTCAGTGTTGAAAAAATTTGAGGCTACAAATTCAATAATGATACTTGATAAAGCTTCAAATGATAAAATAGGAAGATCTTTAAAAAATATTCCAAATGTTAAAGTATCCGACATTTCAAATATAGCATTGTATGATTTAGTAAAATTTAAAAAAATTATATTTACAGAAACATCAATTAAAGAATTAGAAAAGAGATACTCGTGAAAAATAAAATAAATCAATATGATAATATTATCAGTCCGGTAGTTACTGAAAAATCTACAGGTCATTCAGAGCAAAATAAAATTGTATTTAAAGTAAATAAACTGTTTAATAAAAAACTTATTAAGAAAAATATTGAAAAAATATTCAAAGTTGACGTGATTAAAGTAAATATAATTAATAAAAAAAATAAACTAAAATCAACTAGGGGAAAAAAAGTAAGAGTACCTGGTTATAAAAAAGCAATTGTAACATTGAAAAAAGGTCAAAATATAGATCTAACTACAGGAATTTAAAAATTTATGGCATTAAAACAATTTAAACCTTACACAAAATCATCTAGATCGACTATTTTAATTGATAGGTCTGGTTTATGGAAAGGTAAACCTTACAAACCTCTCACAGCAACAAACAAACCTGTAAAAGGAAGAAATAATTTGGGACGTATCACTTCCAGAAACCACGGAGGCGGTCATAAACAAAAATATAGAATAATTGACTTTTATAGAAAAAAATTTGATGTTGTTGGATCAGTAGAAAGAATTGAATATGATCCAAACAGGTCATGTCACATCATGTTGATTAATTTTGATGATGGAGACAAAGCTTATTACTTAGCACCACAAAAAATAAAAGTTGGTGACAAGATACAAAATGGACCAAATTCTGAAATAAAAGTTGGAAATACATTGCCTCTTAAGGATATCCCCGTTGGTATTGATATTCATAACGTTGAAATTCAACCAGGTGCAGGTGGAAAAATAGCTAGAGCTGCCGGTGCGCACGTAACCATTTCCGGATCAGATGGAAATTACTCAATTATTAAAATGACATCAGGAGAAGTACGAAAAATTGATTCAAGATGTTTGGCAACTATAGGAGTTTTATCCAATCCAGATCAAAAGAATATTAGTATTGGAAAAGCAGGTAGATCTAGATGGCTTGGAAGAAGACCGCACACTAGAGGAGTTGTGATGAATCCAGTTGATCACCCTCACGGTGGTGGTGAAGGAAAAACAGCCGGGGGAAGACATCCTGTATCTAGAAGTGGACAGTCAGCTAAAGGTTTAAAAACTAGAGATAATAAGAGAACTGATAAATTTATTATTAGAAGAAAAGGTAAAAAATAATTATGGCTAGATCAATTTGGAAGGGACCTTTTGTAGAAGAAAGCTTAATTAAAAAAGTTGAAAAGGAAAAAAATAATCCTAACAGAAAGCCAATTAAAACATGGTCAAGAAAATCAACCATATTACCTGATTTTGTTGGTATAAGTTTCTTAATTTATAATGGAAAGAAGTTCATACCAATAACAATATCAGAAGACATGGTTGGTCATAAATTTGGAGAATTTGCTCCGACCAGACAATTTGCGGGGCACACACCCGCTGATAAAAAAGCAAAAGAGGAAGCACCAGCTGCTGCAAAAAAATAAATGAAGAAAGATACTAAAAAAAATATTGATTTAAAAACTGTTAAAGCAGTAAATAAGAATGTCAGATCTAGTACTAGAAAACTTTCACCGATATTAAGATCAATTGTTGGAAAAAAAGCGGATGAAGCAATAAGAGATTTATCTTTTTCAGAAAAAAGAATATCTAAAGATATCAAAAAAACACTATCATCAGCTGTTGCAAATGCAGAAAACAATTATCAGTATGATATTGATAAGTTGATAGTAAAGGAAGCATTTTGTGGAAAGCAAATAATAATGAAAAGATTTAGAGCTAGAGCAAAAGGCAGAGCAGCACCTATTATGAAACCGTATTCAAACGTAACAATTATTTTATCAGAAAAAAAACAGGAGTTAAAACAAGATGGGTCAAAAAGTTAATCCAATAGGTTTAAGACTAGGTATAAATAAAGGCTGGGATTCAGTTTGGTATGCCAGCAAAAAAAATTTTGGCAATTATTTAATTGAAGATTTTAAAATAAGAGAGCATATAAAAAAAACAGTAGTTAATTCAGGTGTGTCAAAAGTAATGATAGAGAGAACATCTAAAAAATGTTTTGTAACAATTTACACTTCAAGACCTGGGTTTGTAATTGGAAAAAAAGGGAGTGATATAGAAAAAATTAAAAAAAAACTATCTGACATAACTTCAAATGAAGTTGTACTTAATATTAAGGAAGTAAAAAAACCTGAAACAAACAGTTATTTGGTTGCAGAAAATATTGCGCAACAATTAGTTAAAAGAGTTTCATATAGAAAAGCAATGAAAAGATCTATGCAATCAGCAATTAGATTAGGTGCAAAAGGTATTAAAGTTGCACTAAGTGGAAGACTTGGTGGAAATGAAATTGCTCGAACAGAGTGGTTAAGAGATGGCGCAATTCCCTCACATACACTAAGAGCAGATATTGATTATGCAGAAGCAGAAGCTTTGACAACTTATGGAATAATTGGTGTTAAGGTTTGGATTTATAAAGGAGAAATTTTTAGTAAGGAGTTTAGTCAAGAAACTAATAAAAATTAATTATGCTACAGCCTACTAGAACAAAATATAGAAAAGCTCACAAAGGAAGAATACATGGAGTTGCATCGAGATGTAACCTGATGAACTATGGTGCTTATGGATTAAAAGCTATTCAGCCTGAAAGAGTAATATCTAAGCAAATTGAGGCTGCAAGAGTTGCGCTTACAAGACATATGAAAAGACAAGGGAGAGTTTGGACAAGAATTTTTCCAAATATACCAGTTTCTAAAAAACCAACAGAGGTAAGAATGGGAAAAGGTAAAGGATCACCTGAATTTTGGGCGTGCAGAGTAAAGCCTGGCAGAATATTATTTGAAGTTGACGGTGTATCAGAAATTGTTGCTAGAGAAGCTCTTTACAAAGCTTCTGCAAAATTACCAATTAAATGTAAGTTTATAAAGAGAATATAATGAAAAAAAAAGATATTAAAAAATTAACAGAAACAGAAATTATGAAAAATTTAGAAAATTTTAAAAAAGATTTATTTAATTTAAGATTTCAAAAAAATAACGGCCAATTAAAAAATCCATCAAAATTTAGAGAAACAAGAAAAAATATAGCAAGATTAAAAACTTTATTGAGAGGTAAGCATGCCTAAAAAAATATTAGATGGGGTTGTTGTGAGTGACAAAGGCAATAAATCAATTACTGTGATTGTAGAAAGAAAATATCAACATCCAATACTTCAAAAAGTAATTAAATCAAAGAAAAAATATCATGTACATGATGAAAAAAATTCATACAAAACTGGAGACAAGGTTTCAATTATTGAGACAAAGCCTATCTCAAAAACAAAAAAATTTAAAGTTTTAGAGGCAAAAGGATGATACAGGTTCAAACAGAATTAATGGTTGCTGATAACACGGGCGCAAAAAAAGTCGAATGTATAAAAGTTTTAGGTGGGTCAAAAAGAAGATATGCAAGCATTGGAGATATAATAAAAGTCTCAGTCAAAGAAGCTATACCGAAAGGTAAAGTTAAAAAAGGATCCGTTCATAATGCTGTAGTTGTAAGAGTCAAAAAAGGGATTTACAGAAACGATGGATCAAAAGTTAAATTCGATAATAACGCAGCTGTTTTAACTGATGATAAAGGAGAGCCAATTGGAACAAGGATTTTTGGTCCAGTAACAAGGGAATTAAGAGTAAGAGGGCAAATGAAAATAATCTCACTCGCTCCAGAGGTATTATAAATGATTAAAAAAGGATCTAGAGTTAAAGTATTAATTGGAAAAGATAAAAAAAAAGAGGGAGAAGTTATAGAAATAGATAGACCAAATAATAGAGCTAAGGTTAAAGGTTTAAATCTAATTAAAAAACATATGAAAACTACAAAAGAAAAAAAAGGCGGAATTATAACTAAGGAAAATTATATTAATATTTCAAATCTAGTAATTATGGAAACAAAGAAAACAACCAAAAAAGAAAAAAAAATTAAAGCATGACACCAAGATTAAAAGAGATTTATAAAAATAACATAGTTCAAGATCTTAAAAATAAATTTGGCTATAAGAATATTAATATGGGCCCAAAAATTCAAAAAATAGTAATCAATATGGGTCTAGGTTTAGATGGAAACGATAGTAAAATAATAAAATCTTGTGAAAATGATCTCGCATTATTAACAGGTCAAAAGCCAGTTATGACAAGGTTTAAAAAATCTATATCTAATTTCAAAACGAGAAAAGGAACTAATGCTGGATTAAAAGTAACACTAAGAAAAGATATGATGTATGAATTTTTAGACAGATTGGTAAATATTGCACTTCCAAGAATTAAAGATTTCAGAGGCTTGTCACCTAAAGGTTTTGATAAGTCAGGTAACTATACATTTGGCATAAAAGAGCACATTATATTTCCAGAAGTCAATTTTGACAAAGTAGAAAAAATACGTGGATTAGATATTACAGTAGTTATAAAATCACAAAAAGTCGATCATAGTGTAGAATTATTAAAACAATTTAATTTTCCATTTAAAGAAAAGGAGACTAATTAATGGCTAAACTCAGTTCAATAAATAAAAATAAAAGAAGAATTAAACTTTCAAATAGATTTTACAATAAGAGAAAGAAGCTTAAAAAAATTATTATGGATAAAAAAATCTCTTTAGAAGAAAGATTTAAAGCTCAACAAAAATTATCAAAGCTGCCACGAAATTCATCAAAAACAAGAGTTGTTAACAGATGTGAAATAACTGGCAGACCCCACGGTGTATATAGAAAATTAAAAGTTTCCAGAATTGCTCTAAGAAAATTAACCTTAGAGGGTAAAATACCTGGAATGGTAAAATCAAGTTGGTAAAGGAGAAGTAATGAGTTTAAGTGATCCAATTGGAGATATGATAGCAAGAATAAAGAATGCTAGTTTAAGAAATTATAAAAAAGTACAAATGCCATCTTCTAAATTTAAAACAAAAATAGCAGATGTCCTTAAAAATGAGGGCTATATAATTGATTATAAAGTTGAGGGGTCAGATGGTAAAGATAATTTAATGATTGATTTAAAGTATAATTCAGGAAATCCTGTTATAAACTCCATTCAAAGAGTTTCGAAACCTGGTAGAAGAATATTTTCTAGCGCTGAGAGTTTGCCTAAAGTTAGTAATGGGCTAGGAATTGCCATTGTGTCAACTCCTAAAGGAGTTATGACCGACCAAGATGCAAGAAAAAATCAGGTTGGTGGAGAAATTATTTGTAAGGTATTTTAATGTCAAAAATAGGAAAAATAAATATTGCCATACCCGAGAAAGTTAAAGTTTCAATTGACGGATCTCAACTAAAAATGGAAGGACCTTTAGGGAAAAATAATCTTGCACTAGATGTAAATATGTTTGATTTAAATATTAAAGATGGAAAAGAAGTATCAATAAAACCAAAGTCAATAAATCAAGAAACGAAAAGGTTATGGGGATTAAATAGAAGTTTAATAAATAATGCAATCAAAGGCATAAATGAAGGATATACAAAAACACTAGAATTATCAGGTGTAGGTTTTAGAGCAGCAATCAAGGGCAATGATTTAAACCTACAAATTGGATTTAGTCATGATGTAAATTTTAAAATACCAGAGGGAATTAAAATTGCAGTTGAAAAACAAAGTACAATTAATATATCGGGATCAGACAAACATCTTGTAGGATCAGTAGCTGCAAAAATAAAATCATTTAAAAAAACTGAGCCATATAAAGGAAAAGGTATTAAAGAAAAAGGACAATATATTTTAAGAAAAGAAGGTAAGAAAAAATAATGAAACTTAGCACTAAAGATAGAAAAAAATTCAGAATTAGAAATAAATTAAAAAAAAATAATCCAAATAAAAGGATGAGATTAAGTGTATCTAGATCATCAAAAAATATTTCTGCTCAGATAATCGATGATTTTAACAACAAAACATTAATTTCAGCTACATCAAACATTAAAACTTTAAAAGATGCAAAAAAAAATAAATCTGAACTATCAGAAATTGTAGCAACGAAATTAGCTGAGAAAGCTAAAGAAAAAAATATAACAAAAGTATATTTTGATAGAAATATTTATAAATATCATGGAAGAATAAAGATTTTTGCAGATACTTTAAGAAAGAATGGATTGGAATTTTAATTATGGAAAAAAGTAATAACGATTTTTTAGAAAAATTAGTTCACATCAATAGAATTACAAAAGTAGTTAAAGGTGGAAGAAGATTTGGTTTTTCAGCTTTAGTAGTAGTTGGAAATCAAAATGGACAAATAGGTGTAGCGCATGCTAAGGCAAAACAAGTTCCAGATGCCATTAAAAAAGCTAATGAATTAGCTAGAAGAAAAATGATAAAAATACCACTAAGAGATGGAAGAACTATTCATCACGATGTTTATAGCAAAGATGGCGCAGGAAAAGTGTTGTTGCGTTCTGCACCCAAGGGAACAGGTATAATAGCAGGAGGGCCAATAAGAGCAATTTGTGAGGTGCTAGGCATAAAAGATATTGTAGCAAAATCATTAGGTACGGGAAATCCACATAATGTTATAAGAGCATGTTTGAAAGCTTTAAAACTACAACACTCACCAAAAACACTATCTTATACAAGAAATAAAAAAATCTCTGAAATTGTTGAGAAAAGAGGTTAACAATGAAACTTAACTCAAAATTTAAAACAAAAGAAACTAAAAAAAGACTTGGAAGAGGAATAGGAAGTGGAAAAGGGAAAACTTCTGGAAGGGGAGTTAAAGGTCAAAAATCTAGAAGAGGAGTTGCCATAAAAAGTTTCGAAGGTGGTCAAATGCCTTTATACAGACGTTTGCCAAAGAGAGGTTTTAATCCAATTAGAGTAAATAAAAAATGTGCGATAATTAATCTTTCAAATATCCAATTACTTATTGATAAAAAAATTATTACATCCTCAAGCAAAATTGACTTAAAATTTTTAAAAGATCATAAACTAATTAAAAAAAACGTAACTAAATTCAAGATTTTAGGTAAAGGAGACCTTAAAGATAAAATTAATATAGATACTGATTTACTATCAAAGTCAGCAAAAGATAAACTATCAAAATCTGGTTCTACTTTTATTTCAAAAAATAATTCTTAATGAGCTCAAGTAATCAAAATGACTTAAGAAATAGAATTTTATTCACAATATTTATTTTAGCTATTTATAGGCTCGGAACCTTCGTGCCACTACCTGGAATAGATCCAAGTCAACTTCAAGTCATGATGGAAGGAAACCAAAAGGGTTTATTGGGAATGTTCAATGTTTTTGCTGGTGGAGCAATAAGTCGA
>MDTD01049320.1_pt1 | contig 20256 bp, 8 predicted proteins | sample 811221 | NCBI WGS metagenome assembly MDTD01 (sample SAMN05326646, study PRJNA326480) | marine metagenome | isolation source: seawater | place: Pacific Ocean: South West | collected 2011
AACAACGGCTGACATTTGCTGTCAGCCGTTGTCAAAAAGCGGGTGAACGGACTCGAACCGTCGACAATCACGTTGGCAACGGGGTGTCGTGGGTTGCAAGTGACGATATATACAATGGTTATACGGCGTACAATAAACGGTGCCGGATTCGGTGACATGGGGACGGTTTGCTTAAAGTACAGTTATAAAACAGTTTGTGGAATATGGCGTCTGAGGTCACTGTGCCTGGTTTGGCCCTAAGGCCACGACATTCGCCCGTGTGGCGTTCAAACGAGTTGGGTGGCCATGGATATACTTGTCGCACTCAAACGTTGTGACCAAACCAGCGTAGCAAGGCTTGACGCCCCAAGAAGCCACAGGCATGCTGTTGAACCCACAACTCGACGATAACGATGCCTTAAACATGTACAAGTATGCCCTGTTTGATGAGGTGGTCAAACTTCTGTTCTATCCGTCTCGGCATCTTCCCTCCTCGAACCAACATTCCCAACTCCATGTTAATCGTGAATGCCTGCTTGGTTAAGTTAGCCGAAGAAAGAAACAGCCACTTGCTGTCCGCTACGGCGCACTTCACATGAAGGATGCCAGGCTTGTTGTTGTCGCCTAGCTTCCTTTTTTCTTTCGGCCAGTAGTAGACTGAAGAGCAAGACTCCACCTCTGGACCGAGTGCTTGGATCGTGCTGTACTCCTTCTTGACGTCGAGTTTATCCGGTGTCTCCACAATAACTGTCAGCTTAACACCTCGATCGGCTGCTTTTACCAGAGCTTTGGCAATATTGGGGATATGGTAGACTGCAAAGCTGATTAGTGTGATACGATCCAGAGCCGAATCCAAAAGTTGCAATATGGCCTGTTCCGTTCGGCGGAATGGAAAGCCTTCAGACTCAGGGCCAGTCCATACCAATTCAGCACTTTGTGAATCCTTGTGCGTTTGCTCTGAAAAGGCAGCGGTTTGCAAGGCGATAGACACAGCTTTAGCATCAAGATCGGTTGCGTTTGTCTGCCAGCCAGCCACAAAATCCAACACTTGATCTTGGTGATTATGGTGCGGAACTTGCTTGACTATTTCAACGATGAGATTCGAATTTCCTGTTGCCAATATTACCTTCGAAACGATCTCAACCGTGCTGGTAGGTAAGCTACTTGCCAGCTTTGTTGCAGCTTCGACGATAAAACGATACGAGTTCATAAATCACCCAAAGAATGCTACGTCTGTTTGATCCAACGTAGGAACTAAAGTCGCACGATCCAGATACTTGTTGCCTCGTTCACATGATGTTTCCGGTAGGAACGAACATGCATGACATGAAGCACCATGCAATGTGTCACCACTGCCAACTTCGTGCTCCGAGCACAATGGGTCTGAAGAACACAGACTGACTTTCTCTAATGCTCTCTGTATGTGTCGGTTCAATTTGTCTGGTTCACCAAGTGCACAAAGACCGCCTAATGTTCCCTCGCTATCCGGTGCTGACGTATAGATCAACACACCGGCCATCGGTTGCCCATCATCAGGATTGCGAGAATAGATGCGCTCTGATATTGAGGCTGAAGTGTAACCGCACTCAATTGCCAGTTGCCGGATAAGTGCATGTGCGAACGAATGTATTAGGACAAAGCGAATGCCAGGATATCCAACTTCTGGATTTGGAATGTTTTTGGACGCTTTCCAACTATAATGTGCCAGCTCAAACTTTCGTTCGAAGGCTTGGTTCTTCTTGACCCATTGTTGAATCTTTGCTTCGCTGAACTGGAAGAATAAACCTTCTCCTCGGGTTTCACTTGCTGGCAACCACAAAGGCTTCTTTCGAGATATGTCGGCTCGTCGGTTCTCAGGCAGATCGGCAGGATTATCAAAATCCCGTGGTGACATTATCCGAGTGAAACCAACCATCGCCCGTACTTCTCGGAGTTTCTCAACCAGCACAATCTTGTCGAAGTACGACGTGAAGTCTGGCGGTAGATCAACGGTACGAAGTTTGAAGGATCGGCTTTCTTTGGCGTTTTCCGGATTAGTAAAGACTTTCCATTCAGGAGATTTCAAGTCGTCTGGGGCTTCATCTTTACTGGATGTGCCGGCCTTCTTCTCTTGGAGTTTTTGCCAAATCTGGTCAACAGTGTACTTGCTAAGGTCTTTTAACTGACCAATGTCACGAAATGCAGTTAGAACATCTAGGGATATAGCCTTTTCCAACACTGCCCAGTTTTCTTCAATCAATCGCCCCAGATCGTCGCTCGCTTGTGGTACCGACAGTGCCGAAATCACCACAGGAAACCATAGATTTGACGCACCGAGTGCTATTGGACGTACGCTATCACAATCACAACCTTTGGGGTCGTAATCTCGTAGGTGGGGGCGACGTGCATTGCATGACGGCATGTTCTTGGCACCCATGGGTCCAATGACTTCTGCCAATCGACGACGGCTATCACACTTGTCACATGTAATTGAGACATCGGCCATTTCACCTGACGGGCCGAATTCGTGCATACGCAGCGGTCCGTTGCAATCGGTCTTACCTCGATGGACAAATTCCAACCAAGGAAAATCATCAAGATGTCCATGATCACAAGTAACTAGAAATCGGGCCGGAATGACCAACGGCGAACTTCCTTGTGTTGTGCAATTATGGACATAACATGCACGGTCGGGACGATATGGGTGAACCTTTGCCTCAAACAAGCCTGATTTGAGTGGAGCGAGTAACCGGCATCGAGAACAGACCATCCAACGTGGAAATGGAGCAACTGGTATTCCGATCTGACGAGTCTCATCGAACCAATTGGTCTGTGAACCCAATGTTTCAGGCCCACGAGGAGGAGTAAGAAACCGGTTGACTTGTGGCCCCAGTATCGATTGTGCAGACAGCAATAATCGTTCTTCTGCAATCTCATTGGAATGTGATATTGGCCAATCATCTAAGCCCATGACAAGGACTGACATGTTGGGCAAATCGACAAGTGATCCTACACCATAGGTCGTCAGTGTTTGACTGGGACGAACCTCACCAACTTCCGACTTTCGCATTTGAGAGGAAGTACTCATTCTTGTTCCTCCTGTTGCAGTGTATCATCCGGTTTCACTTCTATTGCATCTTCATCGGTCCCATTTCCATCCAATCCACCATCACTGATGATAAATTTCACAGGTGGCTCAACTTCACGTAGTGAGTTCAGACATGTGAACTCTTCCCATCGTTCCAACCCTGGGCTTTGTAACAGACTAATAGTTGTACCTTTCTTCGTTCCCTGACCAAAAGGCTCTTTATACGTCAAGGTGCGGCCTCCGGATGTGTTCTGAGCTTCAGCCTGCCAAATATCCGCTTTCTTAAGCAACTCGGCACGGCAAAAGTCTCCCGTTCTTTTTCCATTTAAGTCAATCAACTCGGCACGCTTTACGATGGTGTCAATCGCATCCTGAACATACGGATTACTCGTTGTGACGCGTGACGCCGCATCGTTAGGATTAAACTCGACGCCCCGTAAGCGAACCATTGAAACCAGTAAACCCGCCAAACCACGCTGAAGTGATCCTGGTGAGAATGGTGTTACCGATAGTGGTTCGACATGCTTGTAAAACGTAGAGTGGTAATGTTCAAATGTTTCATAGTGAGACATATCCCGAGGACGTGCCCAGTTGAAGACGGTACAGACGAATCCGGGAAATGCACGACCAACACGACTGGTTGCTTGGATATACTCTGCCGTGGCTTTGGGTTGGCCTGCCACTACCATCAATCCCAATCGACTCACATCCACGCCCACTGAAATCATGTTCGTAGCGAGCAATACATCAAGGGGTTTCTTGGGAACGTTGCTGTAGTCCTTCTTCTTGAACGCCTGTTTGCGAAGCTCTTCAGCTTCGGGATCGAAGACTGATTCCAATTTATCCAGAATCTGAGGGATTTCCTCTGATCTCATGCGACTTGTTAATTCCGCAAGATATGCGCCGTTCAAATAACGCTTTGCCAACCCCCTTCGATCTTGTTTACGAGCCCTGGTGAAAATCGAATCATCTACCAGACGTCGCATCCCACCCAGTTCTCGCATTGAATTGAAGTAACCAACAACTGTCATCCACGGGTCAACGGGCCTGCCATATTTCTCGTAAAGTGCCTGTGCCGAACAAAGCAACGAAACATAGACCTGAATCAGTACAGCCTTAAGACGACGGCCAGGTGAACAGACACCTATATAGAGACGTCCAAAATCCTTGTCGGAAGGCTTTCGTTGGACTGAGAAGAAATTGTCACTCACATTTAAACCAGGCGGTGGAAATACATTCACTGTTCTCATAAACAAGTTCCACACCTGAACATCAGCATTTTTGATCGTTGCGGTTGACGCGATCACTTTGGGGCGCACGGATTTTCCGGCCACTTCCCATGTACAAAGCTTATCGATGGCAGTTTCGTAAAGCCCCACTAATGTACCCAAGGGACCGCTGATAAGGTGTAGTTCGTCTTGAATGATAAGGTCAGGTGGCCGCAGAGGTGTATGCTGATGTAGTTTGGCAGAAGGCAAGCCAGCCTTGGATCGAGGATGAAATGTCGAGTCTTCGATCTCAGGAGACTTAAACCCATGGCGATCGCAAATTCCGTTTACCTGACCAAACAACATTTGGACTTCACCCTTCCAAGGCATCTGGGCAAACTTGTCCACAGTTGCAATTAAGAGCGTCGGCAGACGGCGGTAAATCTCTTCGTCTACGACAACGACAGGTAAACCTTCATCCGGTGCCTGGCGACGACTGAAAAGACACTGACCAAACTTGTCGCCACAGTATGTTAATGTGCGTGCTGAACCGTGAGGATATGGTTTAGGATCGAGATGCTTTCCTGCATCAATGGTGCTACCGCACCATGGGCAGGTAGTTAATTGGTACGGCGAACCGATACCGGCTCCACCATACTGATTCCCTCGTAATTGTTTGATTGCTTCAGCAGCATCATCTGTGCGATTGGGTGTGGTGCGGCGACCGACCCACAGACCGATGCGGAACGGAGTCTTTCCCCAACGGTCATCTCCCTTCTCTAGAGACTTACGTCGGATGTCTTCACAGGCACAGATCAACGCAGTTGCTCTCTGGAACTGCTGGATCGTCAACAGTCGTAGCGTGTATCGCATCAGAACCGCCACACCTTCATCACCGATTCGACCGGCAACGACGCCTTGCAGCCGCCTAAGGCCCATCGTGTAGGCTGACAAGCCTAAATAAGCTTCGGTCTTACCACCACCCGTGGGAAAGAAGAGCAAATCAGCCAGTGCCCCTGCCCCTTCACCTCGGTCGGGATGATCAAGCTTGGTGACACCTGGCAGGTTTAGCAAAATGAAAGCGATCTGAAATGGACGCCAGCTTCGATTTTTGGGGAGATCGATATCTTTGTCGAAATCGGGTTGTCCGCTTCGGCGAACGGACTCGGAGTAGATCGAATGCGTACGTTGTAGCCACATAGCCCGGTTCATAAACTGGAATGCATCAAATGCCTGACTGTCTGTCTGTAGCAGCTTCAATCCAGCTTCAATACGTTCCAGCGTCAGACGACAGTTCTTGATGGCGACAGAAGGTGCATCTCCAAACTGCGACAGTCCTTCACTCGAATCGTTGAGTTTCTTTTCTTGGCTGTCGATCCATTCACCATAAGCGCTGACTAACGGCCCAAGCATCTTCGGCAGTTTTTTGGCATCCACCTCAGCCAGTTCCTTCATGTCAAGGACTAGACCCTTGAGTTTGCCGAAGGCCGGGTTCTGATCAGCACCATCCGCGGTCGGAGGAGCAGTTCTGGGAACTTCATGGCGGGGAACAAACTCAGTGCGGATCAGCGTGGCTCTGTCGGAGAAATCCTCGGAGACGTCGGCATGGACACTCACACCATGTCCCACCGCAAACTCAACCTGATGCCGGTACAGCATTGCCATCAGTTTTTCTTCAATGTCATCTTTCGATCCAACTGACATTCGTTTACAGAAAATCGGCTGACCATCGACTGCTTCGATTTTCAGTGTTGATTGAAAGATATGAGACTCGTCTTTTGGCCGGCCTTCCTCCTGAGCGTTAATCAGAAACAGCGTAACTATCCACAGTGATTCCCTTTTTCGGATTTGTCCCTGCACATAGATATCACTGAACTCAGCGTCAGGCGGAGTTGCCCTGACCGGACCGTTGGCCAATGGAATCTGTATCACACCACCACGTTTATATCGCTGCCAGACTCGTTTTGGTTTGCCACTTCCATCTTCAATCTCTTCACGCACTTCACGCTTGTATTGCCCCCATGTGGTCGTTACCTTGATTGCATGGGCCTTATCATCCACGCAGAACGTCATGCCGACGGTTGACGGTAAATGCCCGGCAGCAACGGGTACATCCTTGTCGGTCGAACCATCTTCGGCAGTATCACTGCCTCCATCAGCTAACTCATCTGGAATCAAAGGCGTCTCTTCGTCGTTCTCTTCTTCGGCTTCTTCATTCGCCGTTTGTTCCGCATCCCTCACCTCTTTCCTGGATGGTGCGAGCACGCCTACAAGATACCGATCCCGTACTGTTCGTTCGGTGAGTTCTTCACTTTCGCCGCCAGCAGGCCCCAGCAGGTCACCTAATACCATCGCTTCGAGTTCAGCACGAAGTTGGTATTGAGATGGAATCGGATTGGTTGAGGTCATGATTCCCTCCAGTTTGGATTGGTTTGATACGCCTGCTTGGGATGATTAGGATTGTCGGGATACAGCATCACAAGCTGACCGTCCTGAAACATTGGGCGAAGATGCCAGCGTTGCAGACCACCTGGCTCTCTCTTGAGCAACGTTGCCAATTGACGGAAGGTCAAGCTACGGCCTTGGCACAAAGTACGGATCAGTCTTCGCATTTCTTTCGGAGCAAGGCGTTCCTGATTTCGGGCTGGTTCGGCAATAGCCAGAAGAGCCGGGGTTTCCTCCGGTGGTCCAGTCATAGCTTGTTCGCTTGTGTCCGGAGTGATTTCCTTATGTCCGGAGTCCAATGCCGTTGTGTCTGGAGTTCCGTCGGCGTTATGTCCGGACCTGGCCAAACGCTCTGGGAGTCGATAGGAAGCCCATCGGCCATAGCCATCCTTGACCAAAAACCCTTTTGCCACAAGGTCTTGTAACATTCTGGTAATATCAGTGGTGTGATCGGTTGAAAACTGCTGGAGCCGCTGGTTGGTAACAACTCCTTCCACATCTGCCGTCACTAATGCCTGAACCTCACGAGTCCCCAAACCACCCAAGTTGTCACCTAGTACCAGCCGCAACATATCCAATGATTTTTCGGGCAACAGACTAACCATGGGCAACGTCAAACGCACCCGGCCAGGTTGGAGTTGTTCTTCGATCAATGGCCATCGCCACTGCTGAGATTCCCATCCCTGCCTGATTTTGTCGATGCCTGATCCCGCCTTGTCACCAGCTCCCATCATCTGGAACATCCGCTGAAGTGCCGGGTTCCGGCATTCACTTACTGCGCCTTGCTGCATTTGCTCAAACGATACGAGAAGGGTTCCAGGATTTGATAACACCATTCGATCAGGGAAACGATCAATGACGATCCCTCCCTGACCTCTATAATCAGCATGGATCAGCGCATTGACCAATGCTTCCTGAATAGCCTCGTGGGTAGGTGACATGCCACTACGCAATGGATCACTGAAAAGGGATGGTGTGTTGGTGGGTGATCTGTAAGCAAAGGGTAACTTCAACCCATCTATCAGTTTCGGATAAACCTTCATGAAGAACTGGAATAAATTCGGCACCCATGTTCCGTCAATGGTTAGTCGATCTGCCCAGCGATCTGCAATCTGATCGCTTACCCGCTCCCGGTAATCAAGATGAAAATTCACCCCTACAGCTGAATCGTTCACAGCATCTTCATTGCCGAACATTAGCAACCCAGCAACGGTCAATCCCTCTTCGCCAGTCTCCCGATTTCTAGCCCAACCACCGAGTTTGCGAAGGAAGCCCGTTGTATCCTCGCTGAGCCAGGCATGATTGGGGTTACGAGCTGAAAAGCGATTGCGATACTGCTTCACCGATTCAGTATCAAGATCATCCAACGTGAAATTCGGCAGGAAGCGACTATCAGCAGCGTGCTCGGACTGATCGGCCATCATCCGACTCACTTCATCAGGCGTGCATTTATAGTCACCTTCGTTGTACCGGCGATAGGTGCCATCAAGCGGATTCTGACCCACAAACACCGGGCGTTGCCGACGCTGTGCGCGTGGCACTTGAACAACCAACAATGTCTTGCCATCGACGGATTCCAAAAGAACATCGCTGTTGGCAAGAAGATTGGCACTGACCTTGCCACGGTTGTTGATTGTGTCCCAAAAGTTTTTTTCGATTCTCGCAGGATTGTCCAGTCCTTGAACTTCAAACTGCCCACTGTCGAGTTCCTTGATCCCCAACACAATTACGCCGCCATCAGTGTTAGCCATGGCGCTGTAGGTTTCCCACATCGAAGCAGGTAACCCACCCTTGGCAGATTTAAATTCCCAATCCTTGTCTTCTCGCAATTGCAAAGCGGTCAGCAGTGTTTGGATATTCATTGGATATCAGCCTTTCCACTACGAATGAAAGCACCCACCAGTATTGAGCAAATCTCCAGCCTCATCAATTCTCCATCGAATCAAATAGCGTTTCTTCATTCGTGCCGGCGGTACCCATCTCCAGTTGTTTGCAGAATAGAGAACCTTCCCCACCACTCAACGTTTCTTGTGTTACGCCCGAATCCTTTAAAACTTGAGAGGGTTCCGTTGTCGTGGTGACGATGTACTGGAAGGGAGTATTCCCCTCCTTGTCACGCATCAATGAATACGCCACTTCAAGCATTCGCTGATATAGTCGCTCATTCAGATCAGCTTCGCGGGGGCTATCATGAATCAAAAAACCGGGGTGACAAACCGAGGTGTTTGCACTTTCAATGAGAATGGCAAGATCAGCCAGCAAAACGGCCAAAGTCTCGTATGCTTCACCAGCTAGCGATCTTTCACGATTGATTCGAAAGAAAATGCCATCACTGTTGATTGCTATTGACCCTTTAAAGGATGTGTTGATTGCCTTTTGAACAATATCATTAAAACGTTGCCCGAGTTCTTTGGCTCGTTTGTTCTGTTGGGCCAGCAAATTGTTCAACTCATCAGTGAGACGCTCAAGCTCCTTGGTTTTATCATCTTCTTCGGTTTCCAAAACCGTGAGTTCATGATTTTCAACTCTACCATTGAGGACATCGTTCCATCTGAATAGCTCAGAAGAAACTAAAGGGATTCGCTCTAGCAAACTGTTTATTGCTCGTTGTCGTTCGAGCAGTTCATTCTTACCGCGATTAAGTTGATCCAATTCCTGACGCAACTGGCCGAGAGGTGTTTCAAGTCGCTTTGCTTGATCAGCCAAATATGCAGCAATTTGATCACGACTGGCTACTTGTGGCAATACTATTGCCTGTTCTTTAGCAATCTCTTGTTCTAGATCAGCAAGGTGTGATTGAACCAAATTACATTCACCATAAAGAATTCTCCCCGCTCTACAGTATGAAACTGATAACTCCAAAAGGCGTTGGCGGTTCTCGCGTAGGCGGTTGAGCACATTCTCTAAAACATCTGCGCCATCTTCGGTAACGTTGTTCGCAGCTTCGCTTTGTTCCTGCATTTCAAGCAGCTCACGATACTGTGCTGTTGCTAAGTTAATTTGACGGTCAAGTGGCGAGATTTTTTTGTCGATTAAACCCAACTCGTTCTGCAAAGCTTCGACGCGTGTTTGCACAGATTGTTCGAGACCAAATATCTCCCCTTCTTCAAGAGTGGCATCTTTGGCACCTGTAATCCCCAACTCTTCAACCAAGGTGGTGCGTAACCTGGTGATATGAAACTCTGGTTCTTTGCGTTTGTCGCTTATTTCAGTTTTCAATTGATCCAATCGTGTTTTAAGTTCTTCCATGCGAGTACGAAGTTGCGGTTCATTCGCGTCCAGAAGCCCGAGGATAGCACGCACGCACAAAGACGCATCCGCTTTGGTGATTTTTGGGGAACCGGAGTCGCTACGTGCGTGACGCCAGTTCCAGAATCGGTCATAGCGACTCTCCTGGTCACGACTGCACAGGGCCAGCAAGTGAAACCATTGAATGGATTGACCGCCGGAAAGCACATCTGACTGCTTAAGGGAAGACAGCCCCGCATTTTGGAGACACTGCAAAAACTCGCTGTATGGTCCAGCATAATCTGCTGCAATGAGCTCAGCCAGCTCAACACCACACATGGCTGTGTCTTTACCTCGACGGCCTATTGATCTGAGAACCGCCCACTCCACTCCCTCAACAACAACGATTGCACCAACATAGCCTGTGGGGAAGCAGTGTTTGACTTCTTCGACCACGTGCTTTTGGCCGAATGCTTTTTCCCCAAGGACATATCGAATCAGCCGGCAAAGTGTTGTCTTACCATTGCCGTGACCTGACTCAAAATCATCATCCGAATCATTGGACAAGCCCTGAATAATATTCATGCCTGGCGTAAACGGGATGCTGCGAATCTCATCCAGAGGCGCGACCGACTTATACAGCACGATCTGTTTGATCCAGATGGAAGGAGTTGATCTTTTAGCGTCAGTTTTTGCCCCCGACTTGTTCATGAGATTTCTCCGCATAGTTGTTGTCGTGATTCATCAAATTCTTTAATGGTATTCGATTCTTGTGCTTGAGCTTGTAAGTCACGTAACGCAGATGCCGCTTTGCGGATGATCGCAACGAGGTCTGCTGAAATAGCAGAATAAGATTTTCGTACCTCATGCCATTTTGAATCCGGCTGAAGTGAATCAGACGATGGCTTGATTGCATGGCGACGCGATAAAACATTCTTCAGATCACTCCAAGGAATCTGCGTAGAATCTGATTTTGAAGTTTTGGGAATTGCCTTACAGAACTCATTGAAGTGAGCACGATCATCACCCGTAAGTAGCTTGTTATGCTTTTTGTGACCAACAGCAATCACAAGCGCATCGATGTAAGCTGAATCCTGTAGCCCCGGTTCTGCAGCAACCAGATCAGAGAGAAGAGCACAAAGAAAATGATCCAATTCTGTGCTGGGGAACGAAACATCATCATCCATATCAAACAGAGAAGGAATAGCTGCGACGGGTTTGGCAATTGCTTTCTTTTTCTTTGCAGCTTTTGTTTTACGCGATTTGGCTTTGCTATGGAGCCCTTGCTCCACTTCTTCTGCGTAACGTTCGTGATTGAGCTTCAGCAGGCGTTGCAGGACTTCACGGCGGGCGGGTTCGCTGATCGTGAAGCGGACGCCCTGCTTGGTTTCGTGGAAGCCGTGGCCGAGGTCGAGGTCAGTCCAGCCGTAGGCGGCGGCAACGGCCTGATCCATCTCGACGTGCAGGTCACGGAGTTTCTGAATGTCGGCGGAAGACTCGTCGGAATCGTGGAAGCGGTTGTAGGTCTTGGTTAGCCCCTCATTCCGTTGAAGCATGAGTGCTGCCCGTGCATCGTGGTACTGTTGCCCTACACTGTCCAACGCCTGCAAGCCATTGGGAAATGCGAAGGTTTCAAAGATGCTACTCCGTGTGTAGCGGAGTCGAGTCTCAAGAGTCGAGCAGTAGGTGTAAGCCCATTCGATGTGATAGCTCGACTGCAACACCGAAAAGTGGCCCCAATCGTCAAACACAAATACGTTGTGCGGCGCAGCGAACACACAGTCGCACTTAACGAATGCGAATGCAACGTGCTTGCTCGTAAAAGGATGAAACAACACACGTTCGACTCGTGTTTCCTCAAGCGCTGCATGAAGCGCCGGGCACACATCTCGATACCTCCACCAGTTCGCTGCCGTGGTGATGTTGATCGCAATCGTAGGTGGCAGCGCCATTCTTTGAGGCTTTACGTCACGCTCGACAATCGAGAGACAGTCTGGGAAGTCCGCCGCAACCGGGCCGATGTATCCAGATGGAGCCGAGCCATGATTCAACGGCCATGTGCGGAAGTTGATGACGAAAAATGCTGGTGATTGATCGGGTCGGTTAAGAAAGTCCTCTCCTCGAAGAAACCGACATAGCACTTCGCCGTTGATTGGATTCGATGCGATCAGGGACGACGCCTGCTCTGGGCTAAGTACGAAGCCCGTACCCTCAATGCGTGATCCCTCGAACGAGAGATTGCCGTTACGCTTGAGTCGATGTGGTGTACCAGTGATCTGGCCAGACGGAGTAAGCAAGGACGTGATCGACTCGACCTCCTTTTCATCGAGTAATGACGTACCAGCCCATATGCCTCTTCTAGTCCAGACAGATGCGACTTCAAGATTTGCGGTCCCCGGCCATCGCTGGGTTGCAATGGCACGATAGATTACGAGGCCGGAAGCAGTCAGGTGATCCAGTCCAGCAACCCTTGTGTCTCCCTGAGAAATCGTATTTGTTGCAAGAACACCGAAACTGCCATGCAACCGTACCAGCATAGCTAAGCGGCAGAAGAAGTAACTGCAAAGATCAGCCTGACCACGTTGGCCACGCCGTTCTTCGGCAATCACGTCTACAAGGTGATCCCGGTAGGGTACGCCGTATTCAGTGGCTATCTTGGAGCCACCCATAAACGGTGGATTCCCCACAAACGCATCGAACCCGCCCCGCTTCACGATCACTTCGGGGAATTCCAGCGGCCAGTGAAACATCAACTGGCCCCGACGGTCGTTGGCGGCAACCTGCTCGAATTCATCGGTCGGCCCTTTTTCGACGTAGTAGCCGGACTTCACCGCTGCATGCCGTACTCGTTCGAGCTTGTCTTTGGCGTTTTCCCCCCAGAACTCGCCGGCTACGAGCAAATCAGCAGCGCACCGAAGTCGTGCGATCTTCTCATTAGCCTCGGTGAGTAACTTTTCCTGCCGTTTCACATCATCGACCGAGTTAGTAGGCATGTCTTCAATTTTGAGTCGCAGATTGATCGCTTCGTCCACATACTCATCAAGCGGAACCTTGTTGAACAACAACTGCAAACCTTTACAATCAAGACTATAGGTCTTGAGTTGCTTGATATCATGCAGGCCCACCAGTGAATCACCACAGCGAATCGAGTGATCCAGGAATTCAAATGGCTTGTCTTTGGCCAAGGTCAGCAACCACAATGACAGCTTTGCCATTTCCACTGCCAACGGATTCTTGTCCACACCATACAAACACCGCTGAGCAATGATGCGCATGGCATAGGTTTTACGTTCGTGTGGATCATCCGGGATCAGGGATTCATTGACCTTACCCGATGAAGCAAGACCTTCAGGTGTGATACCCGGTGATTGTGGGTTGGCTTTCTTTGCTTCATCCCATGCTTCCAGCACACGATCAGCCATGTAACGGGCGGTCTGCACGAGGAACGCACCAGAACCACAAGCCATATCGCAAATCTTCAGATCAAGCAGTTCTTTAGCTGATTTGAGTTTCCATTCACCTTTGGGCTTACCTTCTGCCGGCCCGACATAGACCAGAGGTTCCATGGTATATTGAACGATGGGTTCGGTGAGACTGCGCGGTGTGTAATGCGTGCCACTGGACCGGCGATCCGTGCCAGCTGTGACGAAGATACTGCCCTTGGTAATGACGACGGGGTAACCGAAGTTGTCGAGCCGAATCATACCGGCAAAGGGTTCGATACGATGCCACAATGCCTCATCACCCTGACAGGCCGTGCGGAAACGGGAAGCTTCCTGAGCATCGAGTTCAACATTGAGTAATTTCTGAAGGGCTTTGACTGTCTTGCCAGTCTCCTTTTTGAGGAACTTGAATAAGTCATCCTCTCCCTTAGCGTGAAGTTTTTCCAGCTCTGCCAATGGGATTTCTGGTTCCTGATTACGTTTACCCACCAATCCCAGGAAGGGTTCATTCGCGCGTTTGGCGGTGTGATCCAGCAAGCCTTCGTAAACGTGGCCAATTTGTTCAATATCCAATGCCTGGAAGCTGAGCCGGCGAGCTTCGGCAGGGCCACCGCCTGGGACTTTGATTTGCAGTAGTTGCAGGGCTTCAAGCAGATGCAAAACGGTACGGTTGTTGACCGGGAGTGGGTTTGCCTGTGTGTCTGCCCATGAAGTTCCCTGCATGCGTCCTTCAAGAAACGGGAAACGGTCAGGATTGAAAAGATTACCACCGTAGGCTGGGATGTGAACTTCATCGTGTTTGAGGCCACCATACACTGAACGGAATGCAGCCAGGAGACGGGGCCAAGCATCATAACGACGTTCAAGTAATTCTTCACCATGCTGATCAGCCAGTTCACGTAACTGTTTGCTGATCGTGGAAACGGAGTAGTTCTGCTCATACACAGGGAAGGGTTTGCTGGGGATGAGTTCCCGTTCCTCAGCACAGAAGAGGAACACAAGCCGCATCATGACCGTGAGTGCGGATTCGTAGAGTTGGGCTGGCAATACATCAGCCAATAGTTCCCGGCCATAGTCCTGATCCGCACGGTCGAGTGAATGAATCAACACTTCAACAGCTCGACGCACCTGATAGCCAAGTTGGTCGGTGACTTCCTGCTGATTGGAAGCGCTCTGAGTCAGCAGTGCTTCGAGGGTTTGATCATCGGGCACATTGAAGAAACGGCCAGCCGACAGCAGACTGCGGAAAGCTTGTAGTGTGATCGTCTCATCAAACCAGCCGGATGCGTACCATGATGAATAACCCGTGGTTTCCCCCTTGGGGGCATCAACCAGCATCCAATGTTCGCCATTGGTGATCAGGCCGAGACGTACGCCGGTCGCATGGAGAAGCTCCATCATCCGGGTATCTGGGGATGCTTTCCATGGTGAATTGGCAACGTAGCTGTTGAGATTCTGGGAACGAGGATAGGTCTGGATCAGCAGACGGGTTTTCTTCGTGGTTGGATCATTAACAATGATGTTGGGACGCAGCATCTCACGATGCTCAGGGAATTCGACATGCAGTGTTTGAGGGATGGACTGACCTTCAGCCAATACTTGATCATCCAGATCGAGTGTTTGATTGAGGACAAATCTGATCCATTGATTGTGCGGCGCAGGATTGCCCTTGCGTTTTTCCAACGCGTCCTGCCAATTGGCATATTCCTGTCGTAACAGACGAAAATGATCTGCATCGTGAACTTCCAAACCTGCACTGAATGCCTGCATCAAAACAGGCAGGCTCAGGAACGGTCCTGACACTGGTACAAGAGAAAGCCATTCAGTATGGTGGCGTGCGATGGACATGGGTTATACTCCTGCCATCTTTTCGGGGACCAAGAACGATACCGCCACTGGGAATATCCGTGCTTGGGGATCAGCAAAGCGTGCTCGTATGGCTTCTGTCTCTCGCTTGATTTCTTCGGGAATTTCCATAGCTCTGGCTCGCATCGCGTTTTTGTTCCGCTCAAAGCGTTCCTGTTCCTGGTCATCGAACAATAGTGGTTGAATGTATTCCGGATCGTTGAGTTCAGCTTCGATGGACTTCTTTAATTCAGTCAGGATCGAAGTAATGTCATCGGCTTCCTTGTCGGACCGGTCTGCCAGTTTCTTCTGAAGACCGTCGACCATCTGCTTCATGCGGGCTTCCAGAGCTGCCCCCAGTGATGATGTGAGTTGCGGGTAGAGTTCCAACAGCTTGGCTTTGACCGAATCGGAAGGTTCTCGTGCTACCGAGCCAGCTATTGCCGATTCGGTCTGACCAACATTCAAACGCCCGCCCCATTTTTGATCTTTTATCAACCCGCCGGCAACAATAATTTCTTCATGGAGACGATGACTGTCACCACCGATTACGACGAGTCTGGCGTGTGCAATGACAACTGGCATGTCGAGAACATCATTGGGAACGATACGGGCAGTAACCCGTTGAAGTTTCGAACGTCCTCGTTCAGCCCATACCTCAGCTCGTAATAACCGCAGGCACATTTGAGAAAGGCGGTGATTAAGATGAACCAATACCACGTCATCCCGACTCTTGGAAACCGATTCATCAAAAGTAATCGGGCGAATGTCTTTCGTGTGAGGATGTTCCAGACCTTCTGCACATGCGGCCCAGCTTCCCTTGAGCGGGGGCAACAGGAAACAAGGTTGATTATCTTGAGTCTTAGTCGGAATGAGTGCGGGTTGTCCTGTTAATGCCAGTCCTACTGAGACCACTTTGCAAATGTTTTCCGGAGTAAGTCGCAATTCCCTGCGTGTTTCCCGGTACTGATCCATTAATGCCATAACCTGCTTTTGCAAGTCCCGTTCGAACTTAAGCATCTTGCGGATTGGTTCGGCTTGCTTCTCAGCCTGATCAGTATCAAGTTTTGTTCGCTTTCCGAGCATTGCCTCTCCGACCTGTTGGGCAATTACCGTCCCTACTTTGCCAAGGTCTTCACGTATTATTTCGATCTTGAGCGCCACCCGCATCAGAAATTCAAGGTCAGCTTCCAGGTCGCCAGCCTTTTGTGTAAAGGCGTTTTCATCCTGTTGAGAATAACCGCTACCGACGAAGTGATAGACAAGGACCTTGTCAGATTTTTGACCATGACGATCCACACGGCCATTACGCTGCTCCATCCGATTCGGGTTCCAGGGAATTTCGTAATGGATGAGTCGAGAACAAAAATTCTGGAAGTCCAAACCTTCTGAAGCGGCATCGGTGGCAAGCAGAATACGGACCGGGCTGATATCTGGTGATGTTTGAAATGCTGCTTTAACATCTTCCCGTTTTTCAGGGTCCATGCCACCGTACATGGTCAATAGCCGGTCACCTTCCGTGAAACCTTCTACAGCTAAAACTTCCTGAAGCCAGTTTTGTGTAGCGCGGTACTCCGTAAAGATGATCACTCGTTCATTTGACCATTTCCCACTCGGCTTGAGATGCTCCTTGAGCCATGCAATAAATTGTTTGACTTTGGAATCTTGCTGACCACGAGCACGCATAGCCCATTGCTTCATCTGTTTTAGCAAAGCCTGTTCATCGGCAGTTGGCTCAGAAAACAGCCGTGTAGCAGTATCCAGGGCATCGGTGGTAGCTTCATCGTAGTCGCTGTCGTCTGCATACTCTTCATCCATCCGGTCCAGTTCAAGCTGGAGCGTTTTGTGTGTCGGTCTAGCTGATTTTTTGCGAGCAGTGTGCAAGGACTTCTCATGCTGCTCTAAAGTGGTGAGAAAAGCGGCAGGACTGGAAAAAAGTCGTTTCTTCAATGTCTTCAGAACGAACTCTGTCGCAAATCTTTCAGTATGGTCTTCTGCACGTGAAGATCGCATTTTTGTGTATTGGCGCAGGGCTGCATGAATTTTCCGCTCTTCGTCTGTATAAGGCACCTCTATCGGTTCCAAGATGCGGGGAGGAAAACGTCTCAATCCCAGATGGTTGAATGCAAAATCTGGATCGCTCTTGAGCCTACGAACCATAACGGCATCAAGTTGTTTGCGATCTGGTTCGGTTCCCCGGGAAAATCGCTGATTGTCCAGCAGTTCAAGCAAAGCACTGAAACTTTCCCGGTAGCCGTTGTGCGGTGTAGCGGTTAGGAAAAGCTTGTGTTCAAAGTGTGGTGTCAGTTCTCTTAGCGTCTGGGTACGCAATGAATCTGTGGCAAATTTGCCAGCACCCGAAGGGGCGCAATTATGTGCCTCATCTACGATGAGTAGATCGTATTTGCGGGGATAGATTGGTTCACCCTGTGCTGGTAATGTTTCTCTGAATTGCCGTAATGGGCGTTCTCGCTTGAGAAAGTCGATGCTGGTGATAAGCCTGGGAAAGTGAGACCACGGATTAGCATGGATGCCCCGACGACGGCGAAGGTCACGCATCAGGTTTGAATCTACTATGCGGAAGTCAAGGCCAAACTTGTCCCGCATCTGATCCCGCCATTGAATTTGAAGTGCGGATGGACAGACAACGAGAATCTTTCTGGCTCGATGACGAATGATGAGTTCCAAGCCAACCATGCCGGCTTCAATGGTCTTACCGAGACCAACGTCGTCAGCAATTAACAGATTTACCCTGGGCATCTGAATCGCCCGCACCACTGGATCAAGCTGGTAGTCTTCAATTTCAATGCCACTACGAAATGGGGATTGAATGTTTTTGTGATCAGCAGTTGATGATGCACCCCATCGAACCGCATCAAGAAATGCATCAAGTTTCGTTGGAGAATCGAAGCCTGTGGGCTCTGGTAGAGCCACTCGTTCAATAACCTTGGCACCTGGCTCAACTTCCCAGACCACCTGCAATTCTTCACCCAAACCATCGTCTTCGACTGAGGAAAGAGTCAGCAGGTTCTGTTGCGTCGAAACTGGCAATTCCATTGCTGGACTTGGGAGGTTGCTCGCTTTGACCTCGTTCACCACCCACTGCCTGGAACGCACTCGCACAAGCTGCCCTTGTTCGGGTGGTGAAGTGATTGCCATAGTAGTGTTCCTGTCGATTCACGACGGTATTTCCAACCGCCCGGATAGTGTCTTCGAAATGCGAACATCGTACGCAAATCAAGTAGGAACAGCAAGCATTATTAAAACAGTGTATGACTTACAAATACAGTATGGAAAACGTGTTCAGAAAATTTAGGCTGTCATATTACAGTCTTTCACTTGCAATCCATGAACTGGATGGTTCATAAAGAGTGTACACACTTCACCTGCCCAGCAAAATCCGGCAGCGCATTAACCGCCCCATTGACGTCGAGCAGAGCTGGATCGGTGTAAAAGTTGGTGGTCAGTTCGATTCGACTGTGCCGCATGGCAGCCTGAGCGACGCGGGGAAGGACACCTGCGACGGCCAGGTGGGTGCCGAAGGTGGTGCGGAGGGCATGGATGTCGACGACTCGGCCACGCGCGTCATTCTTAGCAATTCCGGCTGCCTGACAGTCAGCATCAAAGACACGGATGCCGGGTGGGTTGTCGAACAGTAGTGTTTTGTAGCCCTGCTTGCTGCGATGTTCCAAATGTTGTCTGATCTTCTCAACCACATCGGCCCGCAATGGCAACCGGCTTTCCTTACCGCTCTTGGATTGGTTGGCGTAGAGTTCAAAGTATGGCGCGGGTTTGGCATCCAGGAACAACTGGCCAAGTGTCAGGCTACGTAGTTCCTTGTGCCGCAGGCCAGTGGACACCGCCATCAGGTAGAACAATGCGCGTTCCCGGCCAAGGCGTTCGAGTTTCTTGAGGTGGGGTTGCTTGAGCTTTGCCAGACCGCGTTCGTAGCAAGCGTCGAGATTCTGCTGCGTGATGGTTTCGTAATGCCAGGTTTGTCGGCCTTTGCGCTTGGACTTGGGGATTTCAATTTTACATCTGCCCCATTCGGCGATGGGACGCAGTGCCGTCGCGCGGAGCAGGTTGCCAACTTCTTCAATCGTTAATGCTCTGCGGATGTGGCGACGATCACTGGCGCGATCTGCCTTCTGCACCATCGTCACTGGATTGGCGACGATGCGTTGTTCACGCACGAGCCAGTTACAGAACGCGTGCATCGAGATGACGTATTCGTTGCGTGTCGCAGCGGCCATGTCTTTGTCTTCTGCTTTGCTGAGCCAACGGTTCATGGCGTCGCTGGTGATGTCTGATAATTTCTTGATCTTCAAATCTTGCACCAAACGGTTGAGCCGACACTTGACGTTCTTGCGGTAGTTCTCCGAGACTTTGCGGCCACGGACGCGTTTGATTTTCAGGTGATCCAGGTATTTTTTGATGTGATCGGTGATCGCTGCCTTGCTGTGTTCAGCGACTTCAATCTCTTTGGGCGTGATGAACCCGGCACGAATTTTTTCCTGTTCAGCCAGGACGTCGGAAAGAACACGCTGGGCGGCCTGCTCATCGCGGCAGCCGGTGGAGATACGTTTATCGTTACCGGCATGATCGGTATAGCGAGCATACCAGACTTCTGAAACATACATCATGCGTTTACCGTCTTCGGCCAGCGGTGCAGTTCTGAGCTTGCCGTGTTTCGTGCGCCATTGGACGGTGGGTTTGTTGCGGCGGGTGACGATTTCCGCTCCGTTTGGCATGGGGATCGGGTAGGTTTTCTTATACAGGTTGGCCATGGGTACTTCGTTTGCCTTTCACGTAAGTGTCGTTGTTTGTGACACCATTGAGCCTCATGTTCGCTCAGTTTACAAGGCACATTTGCGGGATTTTATGCTTATTTTCAGGGGTTTTCGGGATTCAACGCTTCCGGGGGCGGACTGGTGGGCAACCGGCATTGATCCACTTTTCAATGACGTTGCGATTCCAGCGAACCAACATGCCAAGACGAATTGGCGGTGGCATACGTTTGGTATCGCAGAGACGATAGACA
>MDTD01097261.1_pt1 | contig 20256 bp, 23 predicted proteins | sample 811221 | NCBI WGS metagenome assembly MDTD01 (sample SAMN05326646, study PRJNA326480) | marine metagenome | isolation source: seawater | place: Pacific Ocean: South West | collected 2011
CGCAAAGGTAATTGAACATCCTTGACCGCCATCATTACATACGAAAACCTTCCAAGGATCTTGGATCGAATTTGATAGATCTTCTAAATATATGGTGGGATTAATTTTAACGATTTCTATTCTATCGATGAGATTTCTTTCATTACTTGGGTTATAGCATTCATTTAAACAAAGTCTTTCAATCTCCTCTTTAGGCATTGATTCCTGAACATAATCAGGACATCCTGGAAGCTGTTTATAAGATCCTACCGCTCTCACCTCAAAGCTTGGGTTGCTAGTAAGAGAGGTTTCGCTTCCCATGGGCACCTCTTCATTGTCTTTAATCAAGTTAAACCACAAAAGCATTCTTTCTCCCGAAGTGGCATAAACTTCTCTTTCATAAAGAGAGTTATATATTGCATTTCTTTCTAAGTTATCAGAATGCACGGCCACCAATCCACCGGTAGAATAAAATGAAGCCCCTCTTTCAGGAGGTAGTATCCAGGTTAAATTATCTTTAGCTCCCCACGAATCTCCCATAGATTTTCTAGCAAACTCTTTGTACCCAGCACCAGCCCTCGCTTTATGATTGTCAGTTGAACCTATCATTCCAAGCTTAAAAGAGTTTAAAGCATTTTCCGATCTGACTTGAGATGCCAAAGCAGCTTGAGCACTCATATTAGGTCGATAAGTATAAGCAGGCAAGAAGGCATCTTTTAGTTGTCCGCACTGTTTCCAATCTTCCTCCGAAGCATTCTCGACCAGCCCAAACCTCAACAAACCTGAAGCATTATTAGCAAACTCCTCTCTAATATTTTCTGCCTTTTCTTCGCAAGGCAGTCCTGTTTCTTTGATGCATTGATTATTAGTTATTTCTCCAGCTCTCCAACAGCAAGGTTCAAATTCATCTGTAGGAGCAGGGCATTTAAATACATTCTGAGAGACTTTCTCAGTATGCTTGAAGTTTTTGTAAATTTCAGAATTTCCATGACCTGAATAAACTTCAATCAGCCTCTGCTTTTCAGGATCATGATTTTCATCTAGAAGTTGTGTACTTAATTTTGAGTTAGGTGGAGAATGAATGCCCCAAGTAGTGCCATGAGGGATGACTATTGCTTCCAAACCTAACTGATCAATTTTGCTGAAAAGAGCTTTTGGTGTTTCAGCTCTTTCTTTACATTCCTTTCCTTCTTCAAATTCTTGATCGCAAAAAGGAATTGAATAACTTTCATCTCTAAATTTTAAAAAATCAAAATCAATACTCTCTGGAGGAAAATCAGCTACAAGTGGTAAAAAGGGAGTTAAATCATTTTCTATTAACAAGTCTAATCCAGTTAAACCTGCTCCAATTGGTACATCTGGAATATTTTTTAAGTCTCTAAGGATGACGTTCTTGTGACCATAGTGATTATCTGGAGTAGGGCCCATCTGAGTCCATTCCCATCCAGCGAATACAATCAGATCTTTATTCTCTCCAGACGAAACAGAATCGCAGTTTCTTATAGATTTTATCGAATCATCCCACATTTGCTTCGTCATTCCCTCAGCATGATCAGTGATGGAAAAGAAATCTAGTGATGAACAAAAGCGTGCAAAATTGCAAGCATCAGCAGGGGGATGGGCTCCTTCACCCTGCAGCATTGGCAGACTAAACAAAAAGGCATCTTGCGAAAATGTAGTATGGACATGCAAATCACCAAAGAAAATTTGTTTTTGGTCTAAATCACTTTTTTCAACAGGTCTTTGCTTGGAGATAATTTCACCGTCTTTAGGCAGATTACCTACCAAACCTGAGGAAGAGACATATACATAGATAAAAATTAATACAAAAGGAATTAGAATTATCCCAAAGACCTTAAGTAATTTAAGCATTTAAACCTTTTCCTCTGATAGAAATCCATTCATTAGTAGGACTATCTACTTCACCGAAATCAGTATCCGTTTCAGCAAAATGATAAACCATCGCTGTTCTTCTGGAATTTGATTCATTATCGTAGGATTTGTGCATCAAGAAGCTATGAAAAAGTAAAAGATCACCTTTTTCCAAGGTCATAGGAATTTCGTTTGTAAAATCATGGTCTTTTATTTCGGTATAACCATAATTAGAGCCCTCTCTTTCATCTGGAAGATGTTCATGCAAAGACTCTTTATGAGAGCCAGGAAGTACTACTAGGCAACCATTTTCAAGAGTAGCCTCACTCGTAGCTAACCAGGCTGCTACTTGAGGTTCTCTATCGAAAGGAAAATAAGAAGAATCTTGGTGCCAGGGTTGTCCCCAAGCTCCTGGATTTTTGAAAATAAATTGACTTAAAAAACAATCTACATCTGGGCCCAGTATGTCTTCCAGCATATCTCCCAATAATTTTTTATGTATGAAGTCATGAAATATTCCTTTTGAATGAATTCTAAATAGTTTTGAAATCTCATCCTCAATGGACTGAGCATTTTTACTAGGTTTCATTTCCCTTATTGCAATGTGTCCATCTCCCGCATACGCATGACTGAATGGACTGTCTTTAGGGACTATTTCGTTGATGATGCGAAGGACCTCTTCGTTCATGTCATCACAAAATTTTTCGTCGACAAAGTCGGGTATTAATATATAACCATCATTATTCCAGCTATCGAGTTGTTCTTTGCTCATGCTAGTTGCAGATGTCACTGTGACATTAGATTTACGACCAGCCTGTTCGTTTACTTTATTGGAGAAATCTTTCTTAGATTCTTCGCTAACTTCTTCCCTGTTCATGTTTTATGTCTCAAATATTAGCCTTCATTTTAAAATTATTTTGAAATTTTCCCTAGTTTAACAAAGCTATTTTTGAGATGATTTGTATATTAACAAATATAAGGATTATGAATTATGGCAACTTTCAGTGATTTAAAATCAGGACTTGAAACGGCCTTTGATTCCGAAGGAGCTAAAGGAGTTGAAGCTACTATACAGATCAATATAGAAGACCTTACAAATTTTTACGTAGATATAAATGATGGAAATTTGTCTGTTGAGGAGGGAGACCACGCAGATCCTGGATTAACTTTGACATTTGATAGTCAGGAAACTATGGAAAAAGTATTTTCTGGTGATCAACAAGCTGCAATGGGTGCTTTTATGCAAGGTAAGGTTAAATTTTCAGGAGATATGGGGCTGGGTCAGAAATTAGGATCGGTATTCAAAGCACCTGAATAAGCTTAAGAGGAATATTTTACTGAGCAACCGTAAGGCTTTGTGATGGGATTGGTGATTTCGTTACCTTTCTCCATTTCTTTAAGACCTCTTTTTACATAGTTCTTTGCTTCAAGAAGATTTTTTGACATGAATCCTCTGCCACCGGCATCATCAATTGCCCCTTGATACTTGAGAAGACCCTGCTCGTCAATTATATACATGTGGGGAGTTGTCTTTGCATCATATATCCTCCCAACAGTTCCATCAGGGTCAAATAAAACATGAGAGGGGATGGCTTTCCTTGAAGTTGTTAATTCATTTGCTTCTGAGGAGGAAACAAACCCTTGTGTTCCTGGAGCTGATGAAATGATGCTCAACCAAATAGCACCATTTTCTTTTGCAAAGCTCTGTGTCGATTGCATGTTTCCTGTAGAGTAATGTTTAGCAACAAAAGGACAACCATGATTCGTCCATTCAAGTACAACTTTCTTTCCTTTATAGTTCTGCAAGCTTACTTCTTCTCCAAAGCTATTTAACAGTTTGAAATCAGGGGCAGCTTCATCGTTCTGAACAAAAGCACCTAGACTGTTTGATGCTATGAATAAAGAGAAGACAAAGGCATAAATTTTAATCATTACTCAACCTCAGATAGATAAGTAAGAAGAATATCTTCTGTTAATATTTCAGGCAAGATAATTGGTTTACCCACGGAAGGGTATAGCAAGTATAAAGGAACACCTGTTCTTCCAAATTCTTCCAATTTAGTTGCTATTTTTTCATCTTTTCGAGTCCAGTCTGCTTCAAGATAATTGATGTTTTTATCTTCTAAAATTTGTTTTACCTTTCGTGTCTTTAAAGCAACTCTTTCATTAACTTTGCAGGTAATACACCAATCGGCAGTAAAGTTAAGAAAGACAAGTTCATTCGAGTTTCTGAGATCATTCAGTCTTTGTTCACTATAGGTTTGACTATCTTCAGATATATTTTCTTCTAGGCTATAAGAGGTAGGGAGAATATAGAGGGATAAACCTATTAAAATAATAGCTATACTTCGGATAAACCATTTAATCCAATTTATTTCTGAAGTATTCTTTTCAAGGAGCCACAGAGAGAGGGATACTGTGAGGCCGCCAATCAGCACAAGAATTAAGGTATCTGTGTTGACTTGTCCACTTAAAACCCACAAAAGCCATAGAGCAGACGCCCACATGGGGAAGGCCATAAATTGTTTGAATGTTTCCATCCACGGCCCCGGTTTAGGTAAAAAAGAAAGTAAAGAGGGCTTGATACTTAAGATTAAGTAAGGAAGGGCAAATCCTATCCCCAAACTTAAGAAAATTAGTACAGAATTAAAGCTTGGCTGTAATAAGGCGAAGCCTATCGCAGAGCCCATAAAAGGTGCGGTACAGGGAGAAGCGACGATCACAGCTAATATGCCAGTTAAAAACGATTCAAGCGACTCATTTTCAACTTTTACCAAAGAATTTAGATTGCCCAGCTGACTTCCCAATACAAGATTACTCATGAATAAGAAGCCCAAAGCTATAAAAAGGTAGAATAATACTGATATAACAAGAGGGTATTGAAGCTGGAAGCCCCATCCAATAACTTCTCCACTTGATTTCAACCCTATCAAAATAAAGGCTATTAAAAGAAAGCTTAAAATTACTCCTAAAGCATAAGAAAGACCAAACCTATATGTTTTAATTGATGATTCTTCACTGTATTGAATAAATCGAAGAACTTTTATGCTTAAAATAGGAAAAACACAAGGCATTATGTTTAGTATGAGGCCACCCAGGAAAGCAAAAAGTAAGAGTAATAACAGGCTTTGCTCTTTGCTCTTCTCTAAAGCAAGCTGATAATTGACATCAAAATAGAATACACCTTTGCTATTCGTGGCTTCTATAATTCCTTCAAATTTTTCTAATTCTAGATCGGTCTTCGAAGCGTTAATCTCAAGAGAAAAACTATTCTCATTTTTTTCGTAAATTTGAGCTGCTACGTAGTCTGTAAGCCCGTAATAGCGGGGAAAAAAATAGACATTTTCAAAATGATCATTTTCTACAGTAGATTGAAGAAAGTATTTTTGATCCAACTTTTCAACCCTGTAATTCTCATAAAATTCAATTGGCAATCTATCAGCGTATTTTTTTATTTCTTCGTACTCAATTGATTCGCTGAACTCACCTTTATTGATGAGAATGGAAACGTTGCCTTCTTGAGGTATACAAATATCTTTACACGTGAACCAGGCAACCTTTGCTTTGATTTCAAGAGGGAAATCTATATCCTCTTGGGTTGTTATCTTGGTTAATAAAACTACTTCATCGTTGTAGCCAAAAGTCATTAGAGGATCTACAGGTATCCTTTCTGGTCCAGGCCATAGAGTATTTGAGCTGCTTACACCTTTAGGCAATGACCATTCTATGCTTGCACCTTCGCCGGCATCTCCTGGATTTTCCCAATAAGTATGCCAACCTTTTTCCAATTCAAATTTAATACCCAAATAGAAACTATCATTGGGTTGGATAGTCTTAGACTCAGAAATCAAAGATATTTTTGAATTACTAGCAGAGTATTCACTTTCAGCATTTATAGAACTCCCAAATAGAAGAATGAAATACAGCAAAATGTTCTTTACGATTTTGTTGATAACATTTAATTTAGTGCTTCTGAGCATGAATGAAGATTTAAAAAACAGATTTAATGAAGATGGCTTTGTTGTCGTTAAGGACCTATTAAAGCCATCAGAAATTGAATTTTACAGAGAAGTCATTAAAGAAGCCATCAAAGAAAGAAAACTATTAGACGAGAGGAAGCTAAAAGATAAATCAATTTATGAACAATCTTTTACACAGTGCCAAAATTTATGGGAAGATTATGAGCAAATTAGGCAGCTTACTTTTCATCAAAAAATTTGCGAAATAGCTGCATATCTTCTAGACGAGAATGCAATCCGTATCTGGCATGATCAAGCTTTAGTTAAAGAGTCGGGAGGCAGAGAGACAGATCCTCACCACGATCAACCCTATTGGCCAATAAAAGAAAGTAAAACCATTACTGCTTGGATTCCTATGTGTGAAGTAAATGAAAATAATGGGCAGTTAGGTTTTTATGCAGGATCTCACAAAAAAGATGACAAAAGATTTATAGATATCTTTTCAGGTAAAGTAGATGAGGAGAAGTTTGTTAAAGAGACAAACTTGGAATCTATCAAAGTCAGTTATCAGAACATGAATATAGGTGATGTATCTTTCCATCATGGTTTAACATTTCACAGAGCTAAACCTAATCTTTCTAAAGAAGATAGAGTGGTTCATACAGCAATTTACTTTGCTGACGGGTGCACTAGGGGAGATGAAAAATTTCACTTCAGTGTTGATAGACCCAATATCAAAGTAGGTGAGATGATTGAAAGTGACGTTACTCCAATCGCCTATCCAATTGCAAGTATGCCTGATAGGCCTAGGACATCTATATCAGATGAATTCATGGCTTATAAAATGCTGGGATTATTGCCTAAAGATTAAAATATTGCCCTAGACTTTCTCTTACCAACCTGGTCCATATAACATATCCTTTTTCATTCATATGAAGACCGTCTTCCACGAACAAATCAGGATTTGGCTTTCCGTCCTCTGTGAGCATTGGTTCCCACACATCTACGAAAGTAAGCAATTTATCTTTTTGGGACATTTCAAGAATAGTATTGTTGTAGGTAAGCTCTTCCTCTTTAAGATAATCTCTAGCTACCGAAGGCTTGATTCCGATCACGAAGACATGTGTGTTAGGTAGATTATTTCTTACCTTAGTTAAAAATATCTCAAAATCGTCAATAGTCTCTTCTGGAGTTTTAAGAGCAGCAATATCGTTGGTGCCACAAAAGAATACTATTGCTTGAGGAGTGTAAGGTTTTATAACTTCATTAAAATGGTAGTTTACATGGGCAATATGCGCACCACCAAAACCTCTATTTAGGACTTTCAGAGGATTCATATCCTCTTCCAGTGAACTCCAAAACCTTATGCTTGAGCTCCCAGCAAAAAGAATCTCAATATTTTCAGGAAAGTTTTCTTTGTCTCCGGCTACAAATTTATCTATATCCTCTTGGTAAAAATCTTCTTTGCTCCAAGAAGATAGATACAGGGCAGTTTTCTTTACATCTATAGTAGATATTTCGGTATTGTTTTTTTCAGCTTGATATTTAATTCTTTCTTCGAGGGTCTTAATATTATCTGAACAGCTTGTTAAGCAAAATACGAATAATAGGATGATTAAAAAATTTTTGTTCATGCGTTACCGTAATCTGTACTAATCATTCTTATATCATAACCAACATTATTAGAGATTTCATTGATTTGGTCAGCAGGATCAACCTCAAATATTAAATGCCTATCACCTGAGAAACTGATCCAAGCATTATCAGAAATTTCCCCATTAAGCTGCTCCGGTCCCCAGCCAGTGTAACCTAGCGTAAGAATATAATATTCTGGTCTGTTTCCCCGAGCTATATCCTCAATTGCTTCATAATCAGTGCTCATAAATACTTCATCTGTGACTTTAAGAGAATTTTTCCATATTTTGTCACTGGTATGAAGAATAAATATTGCACCAGGATTTACCGGTCCACCCAAGAAGGCTTGCGAGTTATTTTCTCCAATAGTTTCTATCTTCATACCTTGAAATAAGTCAGAAAGGTTAAGATTTAGCGGTCTATTTATAATAAGACCAAAGGAACCATGTTCATTATGATCACACATATAAATCAATGAATCGGTGAAGTAAGAAGGACCCTCTTCACTTGGCATAAAGAAAAGAATTTTTCCTTTTAGATCCTGCTCGTCGATACTTATCATTCAGAAGATAGATATAAGTTGTAGAAATGAAATGCACTAATCACCAGGGCATGTTCTATATCTCGATTACGAATAAGATTTGGAATTTCACTGATGTGTTTTTTTATGATTTCTATGTCTTCAGTTCCATCAAGTTTTTGACTACTTTTTTCTTCGCAGTCCAGTGCTAAATATGTATAGGTGTAGTTGGACATAATCGCAGGATTAGATTCAACCCTACCTATTTCGATTACTTTTTTTCCGACAAAACCCGTTTCTTCTAGTAATTCTCTGATAGCAGCTTCCTTAGGATCTTCTCCTGGGTCTACCATTCCACCAGGGATTTCAAGAGAGCTTTTTTCCGAACCAAATCTATATTGATCAACTAAGACAACATCATTCTGAGGAGTGATAGGGATAATGTTGACCCATGTCGGTACTTCCATGACCCACACATTATGATCTGTCTTTAATTTAGGGGATGTCACCAGATCTTCTCTCATCTTGAATATTTTATTTTCAAGCAAATACTTAGAAGACTTTTTTTTCCATTTCTTTATCATTGATCAAACTTTAACTTAATTATCTTAGATTATTATCAAAACTTAAATGAGTATAGAGCAGTTCTTAAATTGGATTATAAGCAATCCGGAATTCGCTGGGATTGCTATGTTTCTCATAGGTTTTTTGGAGGCCTTTTTTATTTCTGGAATAGTTTGGCCAAGTGTTATTTTGCTAGTATTTGCAGTGGGTTTGAGTGAGGCAGATATTAAACTATCTTATATTTGTCTTGGAGCAGGGCTTGGTGCATGGATTGGCGATACACTAAGTTATTATTGCGGACTTTTCTTTGGTCCAAAATTTAAGAATTTAAAAGTTTTAAAAAAAAGAGAAGATATTTTTATTAGAGGCGAAAATTTCTTCAATAAATACGGATGGGTTGGAATTCTTATAGGAAGATTGATACCAGCAATAAGACCTTTTATTCCATTTATTGCAGGCATTTCATCTATGAGACAGCCCATATTCTTAGTTAGTTCTATATTTGCTTGTTTTATCTGGACAATTGCACTGGCAATTTTAATTTTAGGCATAGATAGTATAATGAACCTTTTCACTTAACTTAGAAATTTATGTCAAGACATCAAGCACTAGATACTTTCGGAAGGTCAGGTAATCCTATAATCAGATCTTCAGCTTTTCAGGATAAAGCAACCTCAGGAGACAGAATGTCTCTAGAAGGTGCAGTAAATAAAACTGGAATTTTACTTTTTCTTACAGTTCTTTCGGCCTCATTGAGTTGGAACTTCCAAGGCCCTTTGATGTCTTTATTATCTTCCGTCGGAATTTTTGTAGGAGTGATATCAGCTATAGCAACCTTTGGTTTCTATTTCTTTTTTATTGGTTGGATTGTGAATCCAAGACCACATCTAGCTCCGAAAACAGGACCTATATATGCAGTTGGAATGGGATTTATGATTGGAATGATCTCTCAACAAGCTGAGGCCATGTTTCCCGGTATAGTAATTCAGGCAGTTTCTTTGACTTTCTTTGTTGCAGCTTCATTGTTGCTTGCCTACAAAACAGGAATTATTAAACCGACTCAAAATTTTGTTTTAATGATATTCGCGGCTACCTTGGGTATTTTCTTAACATACTTAAGTAGTTTCATATTTAGCCTGTTCACCGGAAGTTCTTTCTCAATATTCACTGATACTGGCTGGATGGGAATTGGAATAAGTCTCTTTGTGGTAGCAATTGCTGCACTTAATCTTGTTTTAGATTTCGATATTATTGAGCAGGCTGACGAACAAGGAGCTCCAAAATATATGGAATGGTTCGGTGCCATGGCTCTAATGGCTACGTTAATTTGGTTATATATAGAAATACTTAGATTATTAATGAAACTAAGATCTAGATAGCGAGTATGAATACTCTGATTGCAATCCTCGGCCTTCTATCTGCATTATTATTTTTCTATTTACTCAGATTCAAAGCTTCAAGCAAACAGACCAACAGAAGCAATCGACCTAAATGGTCTAAATACATACCCTACAAAGATGAAGATAGAGGAAACCAATCCGATGATGCAGATTTTCCGGATAAATAATCTTTCTACATTGCTTCCATAAATAATTTAGTCCACTCTTCTTCTGACGGCAGTCTTGGTGTAGTGGCATTACTGGGATCGGTCATAGAGTGAGCCACTAGATGAGGAATCATATCCTCTGTTATGCCCATTTCAGCTAAGCCTTTAGGCAATCCAATCGTTTCATTGAGTTTTTCTATCTCATCGGCTAGATCAACTGATTCAGCCTTGCCCATAGCTCGAGCTATACGAGCGTATTTATCGCCAACGTGGTCTTTATTGAATCGAAGAATTGTTGGCAGTATAACTCCATTGAGAGTTCCATGATGAAGCCTAAGTTCCTGATCAGCTCCAATGGCATGACTCATCGAATGGACAGCACCTAGTCCTTTAGAAAATGCCATTGCTCCTTCAGTAGACGCCATCATCATATTCCATCTGGCATCTTTATCTTGTCCATCTTTGACTGCCCTTATAAGGCTTTCTTCTCTAACTACTTTTTCTATTCCATCTAAACCAACTGCTTCAGCAGGGGGATCTATTACTGGAGATAGTACTGCTTCAATGCAGTGAGTAAGTGCATCCATCCCCGCACCTGCAGTAAGAACAGGAGGTAGTCCTAATGTCAGTTCAGGATCACAGATAGCTGCAGTAGGTCTTAAGTGCTCGCTAGCAAGAATAAGTTTTCTTCCATCATTCATTATGATGACCGCACCTAAAGATACTTCACTCCCTGTTCCAGATGTTGTTGGAATAGCCACCATCGGCATAGTTTGATTAATTTTCCCGACCCCGCCTTCATTTACTGAATAGTCAACAACATCTCCTTCATGATTTGCCATCAATGCAACAGTCTTGGCCAAGTCCATACTTGATCCACCACCAAAACCAACCACACCGTCACAATCATTTTCTTTGTAAACCTTCAAGGCATCATTAACTGCTTGTTCTGTTGGATTGGCAGGTGTCTCTTCGTAAAAAGACGGAGATAATTCATTCGATAATAAATTTCTAATCTTATCCGACATCCCTATACTGGCTAGACCAGGATCAGTGCAAATTAATGGTTTTTTAATTCCGTGCTCTTTAAGCACTTCCGAAATACTTTTTATGGAACCGTTTTCAAAGTGTGGCTTATTAAGATAATTTAGTTGCATTATTTCCCCCTCAATAATATTGATTTCAACGTTTTAAATATTGTAATAAAGAATATACTTTAAATGTGAAAATTCTAGATGAATCCAAATCTATCCGATTGAAGATTATGGACTTTTTGTCTAGACGTGAGCATTCATCGAAAGAAATCTATCAAAAGATGTCTCGACGTGTCGAATCGATTGAAATGCTCATGGAGGTCATTGAAGGACTTGAACAAGATGGCTTGCTTAGCGATGAAAGATTTGCAGAGAGCTACTTTCAGAGCAGAAAGAGAAGAGGGTTTGGACCTCTTAGAATAAAGAATGAATTAATTCAAAGAGGTGTGAACGAAAATATCTTTTATTCCTTAGACACTGAAACAGATTGGTCTCTCTACGCATTTCAGGCATTAAAAAAGAAGCTGCATGGGAAATATCCTGAAGATACAAAAGAGATTCTTAAGTTAAAAAAATTTTTAAATTATCGAGGATTCGATTTTAAGGATATTGATAATGCCTTTTTGATGTTAAATCAGGAAAATTTATAAAAGTTTATTACAGTTAAACTATACTTATAACCTAAGAATGAGTTACCAAGTTTTAGCACGAAAATGGAGGCCTAACGACTTCTCTGAAGTTGTTGGACAAGAGCATGTTGTTCAAGCTTTAGGCAACAGTCTAGATAATAATAAGGTTCACCAAGCCTATGTTCTAAGTGGTACCCGAGGAGTTGGGAAAACTACCATCGCAAGGATTCTTGCTAAGAGTTTAAATTGTGAGGAAGGTCTTGACTCCAAGCCTTGCCATCAATGCTCAACCTGTGAATCCATAACTGAAGGTAGCTTTATGGATTTCCAAGAAATAGATGCTGCATCAAATCGAGGAGTAGAAGAGACAAAACAATTACTGGAGACGGTAATGCATATGCCTAGTTCCTCAAGATATAAAGTTTATTTGCTTGATGAAGTTCACATGCTCTCAAACCATAGTTTTAATATGCTTCTAAAGACGCTAGAAGAGCCACCAGAACATGTGATATTTATTCTCGCAACTACTTCACCAGATAAAATTCCTCCAACTGTTCTATCAAGGTGCCTCCAATTTAACCTCAAGAATCTTACTAACAAACAACTCAGCGAGAGGCTTTCGTTTATCCTATCTCAAGAAGGAATAGTATTTGAAGAAGGGGCCATAGATTTGCTTGCCAGAGCTGGCAGGGGAAGCCTCAGAGATTCTCTAACCATAACAGATCAAGCTATAGCTTTTTGTGAAGAAAATTTGACAGATAAAGAGGTAGCTAAGATGCTGGGCACTTTACCCTCTGATGATGTCATAACTCTCTTAAAGCTCATTGGCGAAAGAGATACCAAAACTTTATTAATCAAACTTAATGAGATAGGTTTACTAAGTGTCGACTATTTTAGGTTAATGGATATCGTTCTAGAGACTATTCAATTATTAGCCTTTACAAAAGTTTCCGAAGAATTAATTAGTGAAATAGATTTAAATAAGAATGAAGCTCAAGTCTTGCTCGAGCTTTTCACAGAAGAAGATCTTCAGCTTCTTTATCAGATAGGACTGATAGCGAAAAGAGACATGGAATTAGCTCCAAGCTTATCTGGAGGATTCGATATGGCTTTGTTAAGAATGGCCACTTTTATCCCAAATGATTTGGTTTCTCCTAAAAAAAAAGTTGAGCCCAATAAAGATCAACCAGTAGCTGTTGATCATTCTCTATCCGAAGTGATACCAGAAGAGTCAACTAATACTGTGATAGAAGAAACTTCCGAAATTATTGTTACAAAGGAAGAAGAAAGTAAAGACTCTATAGATATTTCTTCAGAGAATTGGAAAGAAATCTTCGATCAATTAAAACTGGATCCAGGAACTAAACAATTAGCCTCTCATTGCTATTTTTCAAGGTTAGATGAATCAATAATTTACTTGTCAATGCCGGATGAAAAACTATCTATTTTTAGCGGCAAACATAGAAAAGAATTACAAGATGGCTTAACAGAATTTTTTGGGACTAAGTGTGATTTATTTCTTGAGTCAGGAGATTATTCTGATGAATCTCCAAATCACATTAAAGAAGAAGAAAAGAAAAAAGATTTAATCAATGCTCAAAAGGAGATAGAGGAAGATCCTAATGTTCAAAGTTTAGTTGAGGCATTTGGAGCAAAGGTTATTGAATCTACTATTGAGCCAATTAAGTAAATATGAGTAAGGTTAGCCCCCTAGTAGATGGACTTGTCGAAGCTTTTCAATGTTTACCAGGTGTTGGTCCTAAATCTGCCCAAAGAATGGTACTTCATCTTCTTGAAAGGAATAAGAATGGAGGACTGATATTAGCTAAAACTTTAGAACAAGCTTTAGAGAATGTAGACAAATGCTCCAAATGTAGAATCTTTACAGAGTCACTAATCTGTCAGATATGCTCAAATGAAAAGAGAAATAAAAATCAAATATGTGTAGTAGAGTCAGTATCCGATGTCTTTGCTATAGAGCAAAGCAATGAATATATGGGACATTATTTCATTTTGCACGGACATTTATCTCCCATAGACGATATTGGCCCTGATGAACTTGCACTAGATTTGTTATTCTCTAGAGCCAGAGAATCAGAAACAGAAGAGATAATATTGGCAACAAACTCTACCCTAGAAGGTGAGACAACATCTCACTTTATTTTTGATAGTCTTAAAAATGAGCAGCATTTAAAAATAACAAAATTGGCTAGAGGAGTTCCATTGGGCGGCGAATTGGAGTATGTTGATCGTGGAACAATTATGCATGCCTTCAGTGGTCGGCAGAATTTAAGACAAGAGATTGAATGAGAATACTTACTGGTCTGATTTTAGCTACGATTTCTAATTTCCTATTAGGTGCATTTGGTTTTTACATAACTTTCAATAGTTTTCTGTCCTCTTATGCTCCTCAGTTAGTGCTTGAAGTATCACTATTGGACTATCTATGGGCTTTTTTACTTAAGTTTTTTGTGATTTGTATACTTACTTGGATCATGCATAGAGTTATGGCTATGTTGGATAACCCAAAAAAAAGAATCCTATTTATATTTCTGCTTGGAAGCTCCTTGTCGATCTACAATGAGATAGATTTGTTTTGGTCTCAAGCCACACTAACATGGAGCTTATTTACAATCCTCGGTGAATCAATAAATTGGCTCATAACAGGTTATATACTTTCCAAGTTCATTAGACCTAAACACTTAGGAGCCCTTTAGATTTTATTACCAAATAGATCAACTATTGCATTAGACATTGCCTCCACGCCTGTATTTATAGATGGATCAGCATCTGGTAGATATAGATCTGAATGCAACGAAGGTGAGGTTTTTTTCATTTGGTAAAAGTTTATGTATTTTTATTCACTCAAAGTATCATACAACAATCAACAATTATAAATATAAAGAATAATGACGATTAAATCTGACAAATGGATAAAGGAAATGTCTGAAAAGCATGAAATGATAAAACCTTTCGAACCCGGTCAGATTAGAGTTGACCAAAACAACCAAAAACTTATTTCTTATGGCACATCTTCTTACGGTTATGATGTTAGATGTTCAAATGAGTTTAAGGTTTTTACTAATATTCATTCTGCTACAGTTGATCCTAAAAGATTTGATGAAAATAGCTTTGTTGATATACAAAGCGATGTATGTGTTATTCCACCTAATTCATTTGCCTTAGCAAGTACTATTGAATATTTCAAAATACCCAGAAATGTGTTGACCATTTGCCTTGGAAAATCAACTTATGCTCGTTGTGGAATCATAGTTAACGTGACCCCACTTGAACCGGAGTGGGAAGGGCATGTAACACTTGAGTTTTCTAATACCACAAGTTTACCAGCGAAGATTTACGCCAATGAAGGAGTTGCTCAAATGCTATTTCTTGAATCTGACGAAGACTGTGAAATCAGCTATAAAGACAGGGGAGGGAAGTATCAAGGTCAAACGGGCGTCACTTTGCCAAAGGCCTAGCTTAGCTCCTCAAAATTCTTAATCTTAATCTCTATCTCTCTATCGTTTTTGTCATAGATTTTAATAACTGAATAGTCTAATTCAGGTGCCAGCCAAAATATTTGCGATCTTTCACTTCCTTCATCGAACTTTCTAGATACCTTATAAGCTTCATAAGAACCCATCGGAGTTTCAATTAATTCTTTAGTTAAATCCACAGAATAACTTCGGGTCTTGACTGTACCTTTCCAATAAACATCATAAGTAATTTCTTCAGGTATTTCTTGTTCGGCCATTCTTCTGAAATCCAATCGCAATTGCAAAGATGCTGAACTTGGACCTAAAACATCTTGAGATAAGCCAACAATGCCATTGTCTTTATCTTCTGTATAGGTAACTTCATTTTTATCCCAATCAAAGTCTGCAGAAGCTTTATATCTTCTAAATAAAATTCTTTGATTAAATCTATAAGTTAAGGGTTTAATTTGATTATTTATTAATTCAAAAGTTTCAGATTCCTCTCTTTTTACAATAGAGCCTCCATCCAATAGGGAAGTGAGTTTCCATGAGCCATCATCCATAAGCCTCATCTCTACTTCCATTTCACCGACGTTGCTCTCTAGAATTGCCCTAGAAGGCTTTATGTCATCAGATGCAGCTAAATGACTCGAAAATAAAACAAAAGGTAATAGAAGCTTCAAAAGTTTATTCATCATTATTTTCCTTTATAACTTTTCCATTCAGGACATATATTTGTTTTTGAGCTATATCTTTTATTACTTCAGGATAGATTTTGTGTTCTAGCTCATGAATCTTGTCTTCCAACTCTTTAATATCCTGAGTTTCAACAAGAGTTCTTTTTTGCGCAAGAATAGGCCCCCCATCGAGTGTATTATCTACAAAGTGAACCGTAACACCATGATAATCATCCTGATTTTCTAAAACTTTACGATGAGTATCCAATCCTTTGTACTTTGGCAATAAAGAAGGATGGATATTAATCAGCTTATTTTTGTATTTATTTACAAATAACTCGCTCAGGATCCTCATAAAGCCAGCTAAGACAACTAAATTCGGTTCATACTTGTCCAGGACGTTTATTATGGTCTGTTCAAATTCTTCTCTAGAAGAAAAATTTTTATTGTCTATGAAATAATGATCAATGTTAGCTTTTTCAGCCCTAACAAGGCCATAAGCATCTTTTTTGTTGCTTATTACACAAGAGACGTTAACAAATTCATCCTTTTGAAATTTATCAATAATGGCTTGTAAGTTAGAGCCATTACCTGAAATTAGAACAGCAACATTGAAATTACTCATTTTAAGTTAGACAAAATTAATAGGCTCTTCGTTCTCTTCTTTATCTTCAATTCTACCGATACGTTTCGCAAAATATCTCTGATTCAGAGCGCCCAATACATTTTCCTCATCGGCTTCATTAACAGATAAGACTAGCCCAACTCCGCAATTAAAGGTATCAAGCATATTTTCTTTAGGGATATCTGCTGTTTGCATAAGCCATTGGAAGTATTTTCCTGCTGGCCAGTCACTGAATTCATGTTCGATAATGGCCTTTTGATGGTCACTTAATATCCTTGGGATATTTTCTATAAACCCTCCTCCAGTTATATGAGAAATTGCATTTATTGAGACAATTTTTTTCAATGCTAAAATCTCAGATACGTAGATATGAGTAGGCTTCAAAAGAAATTCTCCTATCTCTTCACCTTTCCATTCAGCATGCAGATCTATTTCAAGGTCTTTAATTACTTTTCGTAATAAAGAAAAACCATTGGAGTGAAAACCAGAGGACTCAATGCCAATTAAAATATCATTATTCATAGGACCGTCCTGGCCTATAATTTCATTTTCATTAACTACTCCTAAAGAAAAACCTGCTAAGTCAAAACTATTATCAGGGAAACTGCCAGGATGCTCAGCCGTTTCACCACCTGCCAAGGAACAATTAGCAAGCTCACAACCCTTCGCTATTCCTTCGATAACTGTCGTAGCCGTTTTCACATGCAGCTTATCTGTAACGTAGTAGTCCAAGAAGACAAGGGGTTCAGCACCACAAACTACAAGATCATTTACACACATGGCAACAAGATCAATTCCAATAGTTGAAAAGTCATCCAATTCTTTAGCTATTTCAATTTTTGTTCCCACTCCATCAGTGCAAGTTACAAGAATAGGATTATCAATATGCTTAGGAATTCTACTCAGAGCAGAAAAAGAACCAAGACCGGAGAGTATTTCAGGTCTGCGTGTTTTCTCTACAAAAGGTTTAATTGAGTCGACGAGCTCATATCCAGCTTCAACATCAACACCTGAATCTTTATAGGTAGCACCTGAAAAATTATGATCTTTTATGTTTTTTTCTTGTTTTTTATCGTTTGTTGTCATCTACTTAAGGGCTTATTGGATTTATTTTACCAATCTTATAAAGATACTTCTTGATTTAAAGACATGTTAAGGATTTATTTTATCTTCGCTCTGTTGATAATTGCGCACAGCAATATCTATTCGGAAGAAATCTATTCTCTCAAAGAAAATTATGAAATAAGAGAGTCTATAGAAGGTACAGATCAAATTTCCATACAAAAAGGCATGAAAAAGGCCTTGTCGAAATTAGCTATCAATTTAAGTGGAGATTCAAATATCACCAATAGTAACAAGATCAGGTCCTTATTGAGCTCTCCAGAGAGATATGTAAATCAATATAAATTGATTAATGATCAAGAAGAGGGACTGCAAGCAGAATTTATATTTGATGGAAACTTACTAAGAACTTATCTATCAGAATCTGAAATCCCTATTTGGTTATCAGCTAAGCCTTTAATCCTTACTTACATTCCTTGTATTGAAAAAAAATCTATCACTAATGAATTAGAATTTCTTGGTACTTGCGACAAGCTAAAGAAAGAGCTCAATAGACTTTCCATGGATAGAAATGCTCGGCTAGCTTATCCATTAATGGATTTAACAGATATAGGTTATTCAGAAACTTTGAGTTCAATTTCACCAAGCAGATTTATGAATAAGCTATCTAGAAGGTATGCCATAGACGAATGGTTGATTTGTATAGTTGAAAATGAATTTGGCATTCTGCTAGAAGATCCGGTTTGTTCTTCTTCAAGACAGAAAGAATTTTCCTCTTTAGAGGATTCATTAAACTTGCTGATTAATGAAGTTAATCAAGACAAATCATTAATTGTAGATAAAAGTAAGCAAAACAATTCTGTTGTTTATTTTGAACAAGTCAAAGGCTTTCAAGGCCTGGAATCCATGCTAAAAGAGTTGGCCGATCAGGTATTAGTTTTTGATCTTTCTCTTAAAGGAATTGAAGGCGATCTGGTTAAAGTTAAGTTGTCTCATTACGGAGATAGAAAGGATTTAGAAAGCTTATTAAAGATCCATTCAAGTTTTAAAGAAATAAATACCAATACTCGAGATATAATTTCTTTCTCATACATAGAAAAATAAAATTAATGTCATCAATTCCTAACTTGATCACCGGACTGAGGTTTGTTCTCGTAATTCCTATTAGTATCTATATTTATCAAGGCAATGACCTCTTGGCACTTATTTTATTTATAGTTGCTGGATTGTCAGATGGCTTGGATGGTTATTTAGCTAGGAAATATAATTGGTTCAGTGAGTTTGGCCAATTTGCTGATCCTCTGGCTGATAAATGTTTGATATTGGCAACTTTGCTTGCATTTGCTTTTTCAGAAAAATTACCATTATGGTTTGTATACATGATGTTATCGCGTGACGGCATAATCTTAATAGGTGCCATGCTTCACTTATTACTCTTTGAGAATAGGCAAGCTCTTCCAAATAGATGGGGAAAGCATTACACAGGATGGACTATAGCTCTATTTATTATAGTTTTAATACAGTCATCTTTCTCGATACTCCCCATTTATATTGAGTGGATAGCCATGATTGGAGTTGTATTCTTTACCTTCCTCAGCCTTTCCACATATCTTATGAACGAGGGAAAGAATATCTTCAAAGAGATTTTATGAATCATCTTCCTGATCAATTGAGTCTAAATATAAAACTCGACGACTCCATAAGTTTAGATAAATTTATTTCATGTGAATCTAATGAAGATTCGCTTAATTTTATTCGTGCTTCACTCAAACAAGATTCAGTATCTAACTTATTCTATTTATGGGGTAGTGAAGGTGTTGGAAAGTCTTATCTGATGAAAGCAATCAATAAAGAGTATGTAAGTTTAGGAAAAAAAGTTTTTCATTTGTCCTTAGACGATCCACGAGTCACTTCGCAAGAAATACTTCAGAATCTAGATTCTATGGATGTTGTACTGATTGAAAGAATTGATTGTTTGGCTAAAGAGGAGGCATGGGAGACTCAAATGTTTTCGCTCGTTAATAGTGCTTTAAAGGGTGAGACGAAAGTCTACTTTTCCTCCAATATTGTCGCAAAAGATCTTAAAATTGAGTTAAGAGATCTAATGTCAAGGCTATCCTATTTTACTGCAATAGAAATTCCTGAAATTACCCAAGAGGAAAAAGAACAAGCTATCAGCCAATCCTCATCAAGAAGAGGTATTTCACTCGATAAACAGACAGTTTTATACATTCTCAATCATTCCTCACGAAGCCTTTCTGATTTACTAAGGCTTTTAGAAGATCTTGATAACTATTCGTTAAAAAGAAAACGCAAGATAACTAAATCATTGATTAGTGAAATGCTCAAAGAGCAGTCTGGCAATCTTCGCAAATAATATAGATCCCTCTTGGGTCATTAAATTTTTCTAGGTCTTTAAGGGTGTCTACTGTCTTCTGGATTAATAAATTATCTTTTATGAAGGTAGGAATATAGTTAAATAATCTTTCCAAAACTTCTTCTCTCCAATTCATTTCTTGCGAGGGATAATAGGTTGTGTAGTCCCCTATTTCAGAAAGTTCAGCAGCCCTCTTAATAGCGGATTTAAGATTACCTAAATTATCTACCAAGCCCAAATCAAGAGCAGTAGAGCCAGCCCAAACCCTTCCTTGAGCTATTTTATCGACTTCTTCTAAGGA
>MDTD01006826.1_pt1 | contig 20255 bp, 20 predicted proteins | sample 811221 | NCBI WGS metagenome assembly MDTD01 (sample SAMN05326646, study PRJNA326480) | marine metagenome | isolation source: seawater | place: Pacific Ocean: South West | collected 2011
CATCATAAATAAAACTTCTAAATTTTTGATAACAAAAATTTTTATATATTTCTTTTCTAATTTTTTTTATTTTATAAATTGGACCAGCATCAATATCCTCATTCATTAAATGTAATGTTAAACCAACAGTTTTATTTAATAATATTGACCATTCTGGACAACAAGAGCCTTTAAAGAAAGGTAAGATTCCAGGGTGACAATTAATAATTCCAATCTTTGGTAATTCAAGAACATTTTTTGAAATCTTTGAAACAAATCCTGCATTAATAAAAAAATCTTCTCGAAATTTTATTTTACTTTTATAATTGTAAAATGATTCTAATGACGAAAATCTATGAATTTTTTTCAAGTTTTTTTGTTTTAAAGAATCTAAGTTGATGTAATCAAAAAATCTTCCAGTTCTCTCAATAAATATTGATTTATCCTTTAGGGAAAATTTCTTACCAATTAAATATATCTTATTAAAATTAATATTAAATTTTTGAATTTTCATCAAAATTTTGTTTGCCAAAGGATTATTTGGTGTAGCTATAAAACTAAATGATCTCATCAAAAAAAAATATTATCTAATTTTTTTGCAATTTTAAGTAAATTATAATCATCGTATTTTTTTCCTATCAGCAATATACCTACTGGCATTGAATTTTTTCCCTTAAGAATTGGTATTGAAATCATTGGATTGCCAGTCAAAGTAAAAATTAAACAATGGTCTATTTTATTTGTATTCTTGTTTAATTTTGGAGCAATATCTGATGTAGTTGGGCATATTAAAAAATCAAATTTTTTAAATTCTGAGTCTAACAATTCACTAAGGTTTTCTTGAAATTTTAAGCTTTTTTTATATTGGTTTAAATTAATTTTGTTTCCTTTAACAATCATCCTATTTAAAATATTACTAAATTCTTTTTTTTTCTCTTTCCATTCGTTTTTAAAATAATAGGATAATGATTTATTATATATCAGCTCGTGCATATCATGAGCTTTATTAAAAATTTTGGGCGCATTATAATTTATCAATTTAAAACTTTTTTTAATCTCAGATAAAGCTTTCAAAAAGTTTTTTTGAATTGATTTTTCTATTTTGTCAGTAGCTGGACCATTAAAAATCGCAATTTTTACTTCTCTTGAAAGTTTTTTTTCTTTACTCAAAAATTTTGAAACAAATGGATAATTATGTCCTTGAACTTTAATAACATCAAAAATAATTTCTAGATCTTCGACAAACCTTCCTAATATTCCAATAGTGTCTAATGTATCACTTGTTTTTAAAACTCCAGTTCTAGGGATCACGCCGAAAGAAGGCTTAAAACCATAAACTCCACAAAAACTTGCAGGTCTACAGATTGAACCCGCAGTTTGTGAACCAATCGCAAGCGGCATAATTCCTGCGGCTACAGCTGCGGCTGAACCACTTGAGGATGTTCCTGGAGAATATTCAATATTTTTAGGATTCTTAGTTTCAGGTGGATTGTGAACAGCAAATTCTGATGTTTGAGTTTTTCCCATAATTATCGCTCCCTCTAACCTAAGATTACTAACTATTCTAGCATCGTTTCCAGGTTGATAATTTTTTAAAATTTTTGAGCCCATACCAGTGGGCATATCATAAGTATTAAAAATATCCTTTATTCCAATAGGAACACCTAATAATTTTTTAGATTTATTCATTTCTAAATTTCTTAATTTTATTTGTCTTTTATAGGTCTTTTCAGAAAAAAATTTAAAAACTTTAAGAATTTTTTTTTTTTTTAGATTTTTAAAAAAAAACTTATTGTAAGAATCAATATTGCTCTTCCTTTTTCTCAAATCTTTAAGATAAGTGAAAACAGATTGAATTTTTTTACGTGCCAAAAAAAAATTTGAATTAGACATCAAAATTTTTTTTTCTTTTTTTCTTTAAAATTTGGTAAAATTCTTTTTTTGTATAGCCTGAGATATCTAAATAATAATCTAGAGTTTTTGGTTCTTTTGAGTCAATTTTTTTTGCAATTTCAAAACCTTCTTCTCTTGTCATTAATCCAGCTCTCACATCTTGGCTTGCAAAATCAGTACCTCGTCCAAAACCACGTTTAATATACTTAGCATAATCATGAACGCCGGCCATTTTACATTCAACACTTTTATAGTGCTTATATGAACCTTCAACTTTATCTTCTTTCCATCCATACTCTTTAATTAAAAATTCCGTTTGTCTCTCGTGGTCCCAAAAAATATAATCTCCAATGAATATTCCATGAATTTTTTCTTTTTTTAGTTCTTTGTCAGTTGGCGGAAAAAATAAATTTAATTCTTTTGGTGAAATATTTTTATCAACCATGTTTCCTGCAGAAACAACCATGGACTCTTTTAAACCCACTTTAATAAAATCAGTCTTTTTTTCAAACTTTTGGTCTAAATAGGTTGTCCTTGCTGAAAATTCCGCTGGAGATTCACCATAAATTAACAAAGGTATTTTAAACTTTACTGCAACATGAAAAGGAAATGACCAAATTCCAGAGTGGCAATGCCAACAAGAATCTCCTATCATTTTTAGTGATTTTCTGGCCAGTTTATTTACCAAGCCCCTATTTGGAGTATACATAATATGATCAACTGATAATTTCTCTAAGATATTTTCTAAATTATATTTACCAGTTTCGGTGTACCAATTATGACTAAAAGTAACAGCTAAAGGAGTCATCTTATACACATTTACTAAAACATGAAGTTGAAATGCGCTATCTTTACCTCCACTAATTGGAACTATACAATCATAATTAATGCCAGATTTTTTTTTCGCATTTTCCAAAATTTTTCTTAATTGTTTTTCTTTTTTTGACCAATCTATTCTCATTTTTTGTTCAGAGGAAATACATGCCTGACAAATTCCCATTTCATCGAAAGTAATTCTCTCACTGGTTTCTGGCATGCAACATCTAGTACAATAATTCAATTTTGAAAATGGTGGACTACCAGTTTTTTTCTTTTTAGGTTTTGGGGTTTTTTTAAAAATTTTTGATTTCATTTTATTTAAAAGATTTTAATTTTTTTGAAATTATTTTTGCTAACTCATAATCCATAAGTGTGTCTATATCTATTGAGTTTGCCTCTGGCATTATATGTGTTCGTAAAGGAGATGCATATATACTTTTCTGTTTTAAAAAATCTTTAACATTTACTAACCACATACCACCGTTTGGAAAAATTACTTTTCTCAATTTTTGTTTATGTTGTTCATGAGCTAAAAGTTTTCTTTCTAGAACTGGTGATACTTTTTTATTTTTTCGCAAATACCATGCCCAGCGAGGGTGATCATTAATCATTCTTGATGAAAATATAGTCCCTTTTTTAAATTTTTTAATCAAAGATATACAGGTATTTATATCCTTGACAGTTATAAATGGTGTTGTTGCTTGAATTATTGCAATAAATTTATAGTTTTCTTTAAAATATTTTTTTGTATTTTCAAGAACATTTTTTACAATATCGAAGTCTTTTGAGAAATCTTTGGCTAGATGTTTGGGTCTTAAAAAAGGAACATCAAAATGATTATTCTCTGCAATCTTTTTTATTCTTTTATCTTCTGTTGATAATATAACTCTATCTAAGTTGCTTTTTAAAGCAGTTTTAAATCCATATAAAAAAAGCTCCTTACCATTAATCTTTTGTAATACCTTATTTTTTAATCTCTTAGATGAACCTCTTGCTAAAAAAATACCTAATATTGATCTATCTTGATACTTTATCACGTTGTGGTCCTTTAGCTGATAAATTTTTGATTATGTTTTTGTTTATCTTAAACAATTCACTCTTATTAGAAATTATTTTTTTTATAGAATAGATAATATCTTTCATGTCTTTTAACGTCGAAGAGTGAGCAATATGATAAAACCATAGGAATTCTTTATTCAATAAATTTTCTGAAACAGGGCACATGCCCTCAAAATATTTAATTTTACTGATAGCTGTTCTTTTTTTACAAATGCAATTCCATGGCCATCCCTTTCCTCCATAAGCTATTTTTTTTAAAAACATAGGATTCATATACATTGGTCGGACGTATCCAGTTCCTACTGGAATGCCCTCGGATCTCAATGCAGATATAAAAAAGTCCCTACTCAAACCAAATTTTTTCTCGTCAAATTTCATGACAAAAATATGAGGTATATTCTTTATATTTTTATTAATTTCGTTTTGAATTATTTGTACGTCGACTCCTCGTATATCTTTTAAATTTTTTGATAAATAATAAGCATTCTTTGTTCTAATTCTATTTACTTTATCTAACTTTTTTAGCTGAGCGATCCCTAAAGCTGCTGAAAGTTCTGTCATTCTTAAATTCATACCGACCATATTGATTAATTCATTTTTTGAAGATGTTTTATCAAAAAAAACTTCTCCATGATTTATTAAAAGTCTGGCTCTTTTAGCTAATTTTTTATCATTTGTTAAAATCAATCCACCCTCTCCAGTCATAATATTTTTTGATTGCTGTAAACTTAAAATTCCAGCAAGCCCCAATGTTCCAGCAAACTTTCCGTAATATTTTGCTCCAGGAGCTTGAGCTGCATCTTCAATTACTTTTAAACCATATTTTGAAGCAATCTTAAAAATTTCTTTCATATTTGCCAAGTTTCCTACTAAATGAACTGGCATTATAGCTTTTGTTTTAGATGTTATTTTTTTTTCAATTTTTTTTGTGTCCAAACAAAATGTATCCTTACAAATATCAACAAAAACTGGAATACATCCAAACATTAAAATTGCTGTTGCAGTTGCGGTATAAGAAATAGCTGGCACAATTATTTCATCTCCCGGTTCTAAACCTGCTGCACCTACACAAATACTTATAGCAGAAGTAGCTGAATTTGTTGGGATTACATACTTAACATTAAATTTTTTAGCAACATCATAAGAAAATTTTCTTACATTGGGACCTCCAAGATAATGAAATTGATTGGAGTCTTTTATTTTTTTTGTACTTTTTGAGATCAAAATTTCTTTCAAATCTTCTGAATTACTACCGATGTATCTAGAAAAGTTTTTTTTATTAAAAGCTTTTATCAAAAGTTTTTTTTCTTCATTAGATATAAGGGGTTCTACAAAAAAAGGTTTTCTTCTTACAGGTTTTCCACCAAGAATGGCTAAATTATTTTTTTTATTTTTAGATTTTTTCAACATTGTAAATTTTACCTTTTTTGTTTATCGATTTTTCTATTGCTTTAATAGTTGAAATCACATAAAAACCATCTTTAGCAGAGCACAATGCTTCAGATCTTTTTTTACTTTTATAATTAACAACAGCATCTTTTATTAAAGATAATAGAGGATCAGAATTTTTTAATCTTAAATTTTTTGATAAACCTAACTCATAATAATTAGAATAATCTTTACTTTTTTTGAAAAAACTATAGACAATTTTATTTCCGTTATTTTGAATCTTTACCCTGCCTTTATCACTTATAAAATCTAATTCGAAAATTAGCTTTTCTCTTTGTCCTGTTGATACTATATTTGTAATTATGTCATTTTCAAAGATGATATAGCCTGTGGCAGACTTTTCTTTTTCACCATAAAATCTTTCTATAAATGAAACCATTTTTGGATTATCATTTAGTAAAAATCTTAAGATATCTATTACATGACTTAAAATATTATAAAGTTGACCAGGATAGAATACCGTAACACTTTTAATATTTCCAAATCTTTTTGAGTTTATTATTTTTTTTATTTTTTGGTAGTTTGGATCATAACGTCTCTGATGATTCAAATAGAATAGTTTATTTTTTGTTATTTCGTAAACCTTTCTTGCTTGACTAAGGTTAATTACAATTGGTTTTTCACAAATAATTCCTTTTATTCCTAATTTCAATAATTCAATGATATTTTTGAAATGAAATTGAGCTGGGGTACAAATAGAAACTAAATCTATATCATTTTCTTTTATCATTTTAGTTAAGCTGGTGTAACAGTTAATTTTTTTATTTTTTTTTTTAAATCTATATATTTTTTTTCTATCACTGTCTAAAACAGCAACAAGTTTGGCTTCCTTAATTTTATTATACGCACTAAAATGAGACCAAGTTTTTTTTGATCGCTTTTTATCAAATGATAATAAATAACCTATATTTCCTATGCCAATAATTGCTGTATTAATTTTTTTCACTTGTTTTTTAGGGCTTTATTTAGTTGTTCTAAAGTACCAATATCTACCCACGACTCATGGAGTGGATACATTATAATTTTTTTTTTTTTATGAATTAAACTGGAAATAAAATTAGGCATATCTAAATAAGTATTTTTTTTTAAATATGATAGTAATTTTGAATTAATCACATAAATACCAGCATTTATAAATGATTTTGTAATTGGTTTTTCAACAATCTTTTTAATATTAAGCCCATTAAATTCAATTACACCATATGGGTTAGTTAACTCATGTATGCCTGTTGCTACGGTCATATCAGCTTTGTTAGATTTATGAAATTCAAGAATTTTTGAAAATTTTACATCATTCACAATATCTCCATTTGTAACAACAATTGGTAAATTAAAATGCTTTTTAATCTTACTTAAAGGTCCTGCGGTGCCCAATGGCTTTTTTTCTCTAGAATAATTTATTTTTATATTTAGTCCCTTTCCATCTTTAAAATATTCAATAATTCTATCTGCAAGATAATTTACAGTTAAGTTAAAATTCCTAAATCCTTCATTTCTTGCATTTAATATTAATCTCTCAATGATTGGTTTATCTGAAATTTTAATCATTGGTTTTGGTATTTCTTTTGTTAATGGCATTAATCTTTTTCCTTTCCCTCCAGCCATAATAATAAAAAGATTTTTAATTTTTAAGGGTTGGTCGGTGTCATTAGAAGATATAATTTTTACAATTTTCTTTGCAGAGTTAAGAATTGGAATATAGTTTATTTGATTAGTCTTCATAATTTTTTGAGCTTCAGTTGATGAAATATTTTTATTTAGAAATAAAGATTTTTTATTCGCAATTTTTTTTATTTTGACATCAAGATTTGAGTTTTTAATAAGGTATCTTCTGATATCTCCATCGGTAATTGTACCATAAAAGAAATTTTTATTACAAACCACTGCAATAAACTGTAAACCAGTTGAGTTTAAATTTTTAATCGCATCTCTTAGGGTTGTATTAAAACTTAAAATAGATTTTTTCCAATTTTTCATTAATTCTATAACCTTGAAAAGATTTCTTCATATGCTTCTGCATATTTAAATCCTGACTCTGAACCTCTAAGAATTGACAAAGATTCAACCGATTTTATGGATCTGGGAAATGGATGTTTTGATAATTCTGATTTATATAATTTTAAAGTTTTTAATTTTTTTTGAAAAGAATTTGTAATATCAAAGTAACTATTTGGATTGAAATTTTTTTTTCTCTTTGCAAAATTAAGATTAGTTTCTGAGAGTGTTTCATAACAAAAAATTTTTTTTATTGAAGGGCTTCTAAAAACTTTTGAGGCAGATAATGAGGCTTTGGAGACATAATAATGATCACTATGAATGTCTCCTAAAAATGGAATAAACAAAGTGTCTATTTTTTTTACATTAATGACTTTATTAAAATCTTTAATTAAATTATTCAAATTTTTTGAATTTAGTTTAGTTGTTATATAATTTAATTGAGTAAAACTATGAATTTTATAACTTTTTATTACTTTTTTAATTACTTTAAGCCTTAGTTTGTTTTTTTTTTCATCTTCAAATTTAGTAACATTCAACCAATTTACTTTTTTTTTTTCTTTAACTAATCGGTGTATTAAACCACCACAACCTAATGTTTCGTCATCTGGATGAGGTGAAATTATTAATATATTTTTCATAAACAAATTCCTTTATTTATCTGAATTTTGGGTTTAATTTTATCTAATCTTACGAAACCATCACCACATTTAACTTCTAATTTTTTTCTATTTTTCAAAACTCTTCCAGGTTCTATATTTTTGTATTTAATTGATTTTTTATAACTTAATCTGTGTATTTGATAGTTTCTTTCATTATACTTAAAATATGCATATGGATAAGGATCACTCAACGCTCTAACGTGATTAAAAATTGATCTCCCACTCATTCTCCAATCTATTTTTCCATCAATTGAAGTTCTTTTTCTCCAAAAATTTCCTTTACCAATCTGCTTTTTAAAACTTATTTTTTTTTCATTTTTAATATCTCTAAAAATTGACGATAGCTGAATTTTAGCATTATTTATTATTTTTTGATAAACTTTATTTACATATTCATTTTTACCAATTAAAAATTTTTTTTTATTAATTATTTTTCCATTATCAATTTGCTCATCAATTTTAAAGAAAGTAGTACAAGAGTATTTATTATCCAATATTATCGACCAAATAATTGGGTGTTTACCTTTATTCATAGGTAAACATGATGGATGAAATCCAATAGTAAATCTCTTAGCTAAATTAAAAAAGTTTTTTTTCAATATTTGGGACCAGCCTAAACATAATATAAATTCTGGTTTTAGTTTTTTTGTCCATTCAATAGTTTCTTTAGAATTTATATTTTCTGAAATATTAGATTTAATTCTCAATTTTGTGCATAATGATGAAATATCGCAATAATCTGATTTTTTTCTATTTTTATTAGTTATAACACCAACAATATTTATAAAATTAATTTTATTTAAAAAAATAATTAATTTTTCAGTTATTAAAATGTTTCCAATTATAAGAATATTAATCTTTTTAATTTTTGATGTCATAAAATTTTTTTTTTAGTAAAATATTAAAATCTATATTACTTAAAATTTTAAATGCTTTTTTGCTAGAATGGCCATTATCATAAATATTTCCACTTTTTTTAAGAGATTTAATAAAAGATTTTGATAATGCTTTTCTTATAGCTTTTGTTATAGAATCATAATCATATCTACAGTCAATCACTGATTTACTTCTAAGTCGACCTTCTTGACGCTCGCCAATGTTAATTGTTGGTATTTTAAAGGAAGGAACTTCTAATAAACCACTTGATGAATTTCCAATAACAAAATTTACATTTTTAAGAACTGAATAGAATATTTTAGATCCTAATGATTTTATTAATATTGATCTTTTATAATTTTTTTTCGTAAATTTTTTCAATATTTTGATAATTTTTTTTGAGCCAGGGTCAATATTGGGATAAGTGAAAATGATTCTTAAATCTTTTTTCATTTCAAGAGCTTTCATTAATCCATTTACCTGTTCGGTAATTGATAAATTGCTTAATGTTTCTGGATGAAAAGTAACTAGGCAAGTTTTGTTTATAAAATTAAATTTTATTTTTTTTTCTAAGTCTCCTTTTTCTAAATACTCAAATGAATTTAGGTTTTCTGCACCCATCCCACCAATATTATGAACAAATTTTGGGTTTTCACCCATCTGTAAAACTCTTTTTTTATAAACCTTATGTGCTGTGAAATGAATATGAGAAAACTTTGTTATAGCATGTCGCGTTACGTCATCAATCAGTCCTCCGGTGGACTCTCCCCCATGAAAATGACAAATGGGAATCTTAAATATTACAGCTGAATAACAAATGCTTATTAATTCATATCTGTCACCTAAAACTATTATTAAATTAGGTTTATTTTTTTTTAGATATTTTGAAAATTTTAAAAGTAATTCAGATAACAATTCGTAGGGATTTATCTCATTATTATAAATATTTTTGATAATATTTATTTTTTCAAAATTCTTAAATCCATCTTGTCTGATTTCCTTTATTGTTTCTCCAAATTCTTTCGATAAATGAGATCCTGTAACTACTAAATCTAATTTAAATTTTTTTGATGAGTCTATCAGTTTTAGAAAGTTTCTTAAAAGACCATATTCTGCTCTAGTAGTAGTAATAACACAAATTTTCATTATTTTTTTAATTCAATAGAGCTAATAAGACTATCATATCTATAATTCTTTTTTGATTTCTTACCTAACAATTTGTAAAATTTCATTGGTGAAATTCCATTACCGGGTCTTTTACAGGTTAAATTATCATTTGAAAATTTTTCACCCTTTTTAATTTTTTTATAAGCAATGACTGATTTTCTAATTATTTTAATATTTCCTTTTTCAGAACTATCTATTTTTTTTATACCTATACCTAACATTTTTTCTGCATCTCTTAATTTTTTTACAAAATTTTTAAACTGTTCTGGATTTAAACTGGCTTTATGATCAGGACCTTTTAGATTTTTATCTAAAGTAATATGTTTTTCAATAATTTTCGCACCCAGAGCTATTGATAGTAATGATGCATCATTTCCTTTTGTATGATCAGAATAACCAATGTTGTTTCCGAATGTTTTTTTTAAGACTTTCAAAGCAGACATGTTAACAGATCTATTTTCAGTTGGATAATTGGTGTTACAATGTAATACAAATATTTTTTTAGCACTTAACGGACTTTTGTTCAGTATCTTATAAGCATTTTTAACTTCATCTAAACTGGACATGCCTGTTGATAATATCACTTTTTTTGCACTTTTTCTTATTTCATTTAAAAGTGGCAAGTTTGTAATTTCACCTGAGGGGATTTTAATAAAATCGAGTTTAAACTTTTTTAAAAATCTTACACTTTGAATATCAAAAGGTGAGGATAAAAATTTTATATTCACTTTTTTACAGTATCTAATTAAATCATAATGCCATTTATAAGGTAAATATAATTTTTTTAACATTGCTAGCTGATTTTCATTTGAGCCCATATTTTTAATTTGGTATTTAGCTTTTGGAGCAATAGATGATGTTAAAAATTCAGGTATAAATGTTTGAAACTTCACATAATCTGCACCGCATTTTTTTGCTACTTTAATTAATTTAAATGCATAAGCTTTTTTTTGATTATGATTAACACCTGCCTCTGCAATAATAATTAGCTTTTTATTTTTCTGATATTTCATACTTCTTTTTATCAATCATAAAATATGGACTAAATTTGTCATTACAAGTTGCTCTTAAAATTTTTCTTAATGTCTTTTTTTTAGATAAATTTTTAATAAAATAAAGATCATTTAAATCTTTTCTTGTAGTGATTTTTTTTGACCATTTTTCTTTCTTATTTTTTTTTAATAAACTATCTATCATCTTATCCTTTTTTAAAAGTAGAGAGACTATTTCTTGGAACTGTTTGACTTGGACTTCATAACTTTTTTTAAGAACATTTTCCAAGTTCATTTTCTGGATTTTAAATCTTTTAACATCAATTATTTTCCCGTTATCAATTTTTTCATCAATGATATGGCAAGTTACTCCATAAGTTTTTTCATTATTCAGTAATGCAAAATTTACACATCCAATACCTCTATAATTAGGAGGTCCAGGATGAAAATTTATTGAAATTTTCGCTTTATTTAAAATTTTTTTATCTAAAATAAAATAACTTCTGAAACAAAATATAAAATCAATATTATTTGGTATCAATTTTTCATTTATTTTATCATTAAAGTTTTCAGAGTAAATTATTTTAAATTTTTTTAATTTTTTTCTTAAAAAATTTATCAATAAATTTGAATAAAAATCATTTTTTCTACAAAAAAAAATAACCTTTTTATTTATCATTTTATTAAAAATGCACTGCTTGGTAAATTGATCAATCTTTTTTCGAGACTTCTTGAATTGCTCAAATTCATTTTTGGATACTTTTTTAAAAATTTTAATGAATTCATCAAATTCCAAATTGGTCGTGCTTTTATTCCATTTTTATGTAAAATTGATAAATACTTATCTCTTTTTTTATAATTGTTTTTTTTTAAAATTATTGCTTGCAACCAATAATTTGACCTTGAGTCTTTAGGCTCTTTTAGGATTTCAAAACTATTGAATTTCTCAAAACTTTTTTTGTAAAAATTGAATAATTCTCTTTTCTTTTTTATGAATTTTTCTAATTTACTCATTTGAGCACAGCCTAGAGCAGCTGAAATGTTATTCATTCTGTAATTGTAACCTTTTTCGTCATGCACATATGACCATTTTTTTTTTATTTTTGACGTAGATGAAATATGTTTCATTTTAAGATAAAATTTTTTAGATGATGTTAAAATTACACCACCTGATCCTGTTGTAATTGTCTTATTTCCATTGAAACTAATGACACCAAAATTACCTAAGGTTCCAACGTGTTTTTTTTTGTAAAAACTACCAATACCCTCGGCTGCATCTTCAATTATATCAATCTTAAATTTTTTTGCTAAAATTTGAAGTTTTTCCATATCAACTGGATGGCCAAATACATGAACTGGAATGATTGCCTTAAGAATTTTTTTTGTTTTTTTATTATAGGAATAACTTTTAGTTATTTGGTAATTTCGATATAAATATTTTTCTAGTTTTTCAAGATCTATATTTGGATCTTGTTTGTTACAATCTATAAAATGCGGAGTAGCTTTAGTATACAAGATTGCATTTACTGTTCCTACAAATGTAACAGCTGGAACCATAATTTCACAATTCTCATCGATGCTTAAAGCCTCCAAACAAATATGAAGTGCTGAAGTACCTGAGTTAGTGGCTATAACATATTTTGATTTAGTATAATTTGATATTTCTGCCTCAAATTTATCAATGTAACTTCCAACGGTAGACACAAATGTAGTATTTACACAATTTGAGAGTAATCGCTTTTCAGAACCAGAAAAAGTTGGTTCATGGAGATTTAAAATTTTTTTCTTTTTTTTAAATTTTAAAAAAACTTTTATAAGACTTTTTATTTCTTTATCAGGTCTCATTTTTTATATAAAAATTACCAAAATCATTAATACTATTTTCTAAGTTTATATCATTTTTTTTAATGTAATCTGCACATTCTTTAATTCCATCTTGTATTGAAAATTTTGTAGTAAAATTAAGTTTTTGATTTATCTTGTCAAAACAAACTCTATAATTTCTCGCATCTGAACCATTTTCTTTATAAAAAATATTGCCCTTACCAAAATTTTTTTCGATTTCTTCTATAATTTGTTTTTTTGAATAGTTAAGTTTATTATCACCTACATTAAAAACTTCATGATCTGTAAGAACATTCTTGGCATTTAAAGTAACTATAATTGAGTCTGTTAAATCTTGTGTATGACAATACGGTCTATATGTATTGATATCAAAAGCATCGAATTTATTTTTTTTTAAAATTTCATATGTAAAATGATTAATAGTTAAGTCAAACCTCATTCTTGGAGATAAACCATAAGCAGTTGCAAATCTTAAAATGCATGGAGAAAAATTATTTTTTTTGTTTTTATAAAGTAAATAATTTTCAATTTCAATTTTTGCTTTAGCATATTCCGAAATTGGATTTAAAGGATGATCTTCTTTAGCTAGTTCTGAACTCTCTATATAACCATAATTAGAACAAGTCGAGATGAAAATCAATTTTTTAATATTTTGATTTTGAAAATATTCGATTATATTTTTAATTCCTTCAATATTTGTTTTTCTCGCTAAAGATGGGTATTTTTTACAAATTGGATCTCCAACCAAACCTGACAATATTATTACAAAATCTACTTTCGGAATTTTTTTTAAATTTTGATAGCTATTAACATCAAAAAAAAATTCTTGATAATTTTTTTTTTCATTTATAAAGTTTTCCTTAATTTTTTGGCTATATATAAAATTATCTAGATTGATTACCTGAAAATTATTTTTAATTAATTTCGGCATTAAAACTGTTCCTATGTAACCACTTCCCCCTATAACCAAAACTTTTTTATTCATAATCAATTATTTTTTTTATCAAGATTTATTATTTTGTCCGCGAATGTCTCAAATTGTAAACTATGAGAAATCAAAATTATAGTTTTATTCTTTAATTTATTACAAATTTCTAAAATTAATTTTCTTTCAGTCTCTAAATCTAAAGAACTACTTATTTCATCAAAAAATAAAATTTTGGGATCTCTATACAATGCTCTAGCTATTGCTATTCTTTGTTTTTGACCACCCGAAAGAAAAACTCCCCTGTTGCCAACAACTGTATCCAAGCCATCAGGAAATTTATTTATTTCATTTCCTAACTGGCATAGGTCAATAACCTCTTTAACCCTGTTACTATTTATTTCATTATCATTTACCCCAAATGTAATATTTCTTATAATAGTATCATCGATCAAAAAAATTTCTTGTGGAACAAATCCTACGAATGATAAAAACTTTTTATGATCATTTCCTAATTTTTTTGAATATAACTTTGACCCAGTTGAAACATTCAAAAAACCTATGAGTATATCTAGTAAAGTGCTTTTGCCAGACCCTGTTCGGCCTTTAATCAAAATATTTTCACCATCTTTGATTTCTATAGAAATGTTATTTAAAATATCTTTACTTTTTGGATACCTAAAAGATACATTTGATAATTTAATTAGACAATTTAGATCTTCGGTAATAAATTTATCTTTCTCATTATAATTAATTTTTTGAAGCTCTTTAGAGATAACTTGCAAAGATGGTAAATAATAACTTATTGTTGAAAAAGTTGATGTAATCAAATTAAAACTCGGCATTAAACGCACTACTGAAACCGCTAACAAAGACAAAATTGGAATAAGATTAGTTATATCTTTATCTAAGTTTACATAAATAATACAAGATATAACTATACCTATTATTGATAAAGTTTCTAAAAATAGCCTAGGTAATTTACTTACAATATTGTAATACTCATTATTAACCATTTGACCGCTAAGTTCTTTTTTAAAAATATTTAATGCGAACTTTTCACGATTTAAAACTTTTATTTCTTTCATAAAATCATAAGTTTCTGAAATAGATTTTATTTGGTTTGATCTATGAGTTTGAGCTTGACTACCTTTAATTTTTATTTGTTTTCTTATAATGAAAAAAAATAAAAAAGAAAAAAGTCCCAATAATAAAAAAATAATTAATGAAATAACTGGATCGGCATAAATCAAGATTATCGCTAAACTTAATATTATTAAAAACTCTCTAACAAGATATAATATGCTCCTAATAATTTCTGAAGCTTGAAAATTTTCACTTGTTAAATTTCTTATTATAGTTGATTGAGGATAACTAGATAGAGTGCTTACATCCAAAGACAAATATTTATCAAATATTCTTGTTCCATTTGAAATACATATATTTTTTATAAATTTACTTTCAAAATATATCAAAAAAAAAATGAATAAACTTTTGATTAAAAAAATACCACTTACTATTATTGAAGCTAAAATAACAAAATCTTTTTTTTCATAATCTGTAAAAAGATTTTGAAAATCAAATGGAATAAATCCACTTAATTTAATTGGATCTAATATTGAAATAATTAATATTGGAATAGACCCTATACTTAAAATATCCAGAATACTTCCAATAAAACTAAAAAAAATTAAGATTAGAAATTTAATCTTATTTTCGTTACCTAAAACTATTAAAAAATCTTTTATCTTTGAATTCATCTTCTAATAAATAAATTATTTTCAATCAAGATATTAAAATTGATTAATTTATTTTTTTTGATTATTTCATTAACGATATCTTTTGGGGAAGTAACTATTGGATATTCATGCATATTCAAAGATGTATTTAATACTGCACCTATTCCGCTTTTGTTTTTAAAAGCTTTTATCAATTCAAAATATTTACTATTTTTTTTTTGTTTAACAATTTGAGGTCGAGATGTTCCATCTGCATAATGTAGAGCTGCTTTTAGATGTTCTTTGCCAATTTTGGTCAATTCAACTGAATTTGTCATAAAATCATGATCTAATTTTTGATTTCCTTTAATATAAATACTTTGGAAAGTATCTAAAATTGATGGACAAAACGGCATCCAAAAATCTCTCAATTTAATTGTTGAATTAATCTTTTTTACAGACTCAATTTTGCTAGGATCGCAAATAATTGATCTATGACCAAGTGCTCTTTGACCAAATTCTTGCTTGCCCATACAAACAAATATTATTTCTCCTTTTTTCAGAAGATTTGCAGATAATTTATAATTATTATCTTTAAAAAATTTAAAATGTTTTTTCACAATAGTAGAATTTGTAAATTTCTTTATGTCATCTTCATTTATTTGTGGGCCCCAATATGCATGTGATGGTCTTTTAATTATTTGTTCAGCTTTTTTAAAACCTTGCTCATGATAAATATGAGAAAAAGCAGCTCCTAGCGAAAGGCTTTCATCACCTGGACCTGCAGGAACCCAAAAATTTCCCACAAAATTTTGTCCACATATTTTTTGATTGGCTTTTACATTATTGGCTACCCCACCAGAAAACACGAAATTCTTAATTTTGAATCTTTTATAACAATTCCTAAACCACTCATTTAGCCTTATTTCAGTAAATTCTTGAAGAGCCCCTGCAATATTGTCAAATCTGTAACCTGATAACTTATCCCTAAAATAAAAATATCTATCTTTAACTTTCGGATTTACATAAAAACCAATTTTTCTTACTTTCAAAGATTTCAAAAAAATGTCTAGTATCTCCTTATATTTTTTTTTATTTGAATACGGCGCTAATCCCATAACCTTATATTGATGTCTAGATGGATTAAAACCTAGCAATAATGTTACCGTTGAATATATTTTTCCAACCCAGTTTTTATTAGAATTTAAATATCTTTTATATTTACCATTGATAAAAGTAGATACTGTTTCATAATTTCCATCGCCACCACCATCAGCAGTTAGGACAATAGTCTTTTTGAATCTTTTACTAGTATAATAACCATACATTGCATGACACTCATGATGATCATAAAAGTAAATTCTTTTTTTATCTATTTTAAGTAAATTTGAAATAGTGTTTATTCTTAAATTTTTAATATCTCTTATTTCTTTTTTGTTAATTTCATCACTAGTTTTAAAAGGAATTTTATTAGTATTATAACCCAATTTTATTGAAGGTTTAAAATTTGGTAAAATATGCTTAAATTTAATTTTTTTTTTATTTATAAGTAGTGGAAAATAATATTTTTCTTGCATATCATGCCAATCTTTAACCTTAAAATCAGAGTGAATATTCCACAAATTTAAATGATGCATAAATTTTGTAGCCACAGCTACAGCGTCAATATGTGAGTAAGAAATTTTATTTTTCTTAATAAGATATTTAATAGCATTTATTGGTAAAGAGCTTATCGATTTTTTTCTTGTTAATCTTTCTTCTTGAACTGCCCCAATAATTTTACCATTTATTATTAAACATGCTGATGCATCGTGAGTATCATTTATCCCTAATACAATCATTTTTATTTATCCATAGCTCCGCACTTAGCCAGTGACAGCTTTTTAACTTTACATTCTCTTTTACATAAACCAGTTTTTTTTAAATCAAACAGGCTGATATAAAGACATGCTTGTGTCAGAAATTGATACATTAAATTTTCCAACATTTACAAAAATTTTATTCTTCTCTTTGTGCGCAACTTCAAAAAAATAATTTACAAGTGGTCCTACAATAAATTTGCCTGAATCTTTAATATCTTTTTTAAAGAAAGAATTAGTTACAAAACCATTTTTGTCTTGATTTAAAAAACAATAATTTATAAATTTTTTTATTTCTTCCTGATCTTTTAAATAACCATTCAAAAAATAATCTAGGCCTTTTAAATTTTTTATTGATGAAAAATTAAAATTCTTTTCAAAAGATTTATGATAGCAAAAGACGTAATTGTTTAATAAATTTTTAATTTTTTTTGAATTGTCTTTGATTTTTGGATAATAAATCCTTAATCCAGTAAGTTTATTTTTAAATTCCTTCTCAAAAATTGAAATATTTTTATTTTTTACTTTTGCTACAGTCCACATCTATTCTTCCCCAAGTTCTTTTTTCAGTTCATCATACTCTTTCATTTTTCTCTTCATAAAATTTATGGTCAGTTTTGTCTTGGCAGCAATTCCTTTTGGGGTTAATAAATAAACATAAGCAATTTTATTTGGATTTTTTGTAAAATTACTTATTTTAACAAATCCCTTTTTTTTTAATTCTTTTAAACAATAATTGATTTTACCTAGACTCAAACCTAGCTCATTTGCTAATTGTCTTTGTGTAAGATTGGGTTTTGATTTTATTTTTCTTAATACGTTAAAATGATCAGGATTATTTTTCATAATGTTCAAATTTTGAACAATATAGCGTTCAATAATTGAACTGTAAAGTTTTATTTTGATTATTACTATGTTATAAGCATCAAAATTAATGAAAAATAAACACAGTCTATTGGATGAAGTAAATTTTATTAAAAATAAATCTGTATATTATAAAAAAAAATATCCAATTAGTTACATTAAACTTAACATTTTGAAACTTTATGAAAAATTAAGAAAATATCCTAAAGGAATAGTTTCATTAAACACAAATAATAAAATTGATTTTTTAATAAAATTTTATGCTTGCAATAAAGCTGGATTTATTACTTTATTATCCAATCACAATTCTCGCTCAAAATTATGTAAAGAAGAATTAAATATTAATTATTTTTTTTGGAAAAATAAATTTGTAAAGATTTCCTCAAAAAAAGAAAATTTAAATAAAAATACATCAATAATTTTAAAAACATCTGGATCAACGAGTGATCAAAAATATGTATTAATTTCAAACAAAATAATTTCTTTTATAACGAAACAAATGAATATTGAAATGTATAAAAATATAAAAAGTTGCTCAGAATTAATTTTTGCACCTTGCGACCATGCTTTTGGTTTTTTGAGAATACATGCTTTAATGGTTAGCCAAAACTCTTTATCGTTCACTCAGGATATTAATTTAGCAAAATTATTTGATACATACAAAATTTCAAAATCTGATGCTATTTCAATTAACTCTCACATTTTAAAAGCTGCTATGGATGTTAATTATGTCTTTTTTAAAAGAAATTTTAAAGATATAAAATATTTTCAAGTAAGCAGCGGTTTTTTCCCGACTCAATATAGAAGAAAAATTCTTAAATCTGGGGCAAATATGTTTATCAATTATGGTATGACAGAAGCTATGAGAACAACCTTTTTAAATTGTAAAAAATTTCCTCATAAAATTCATACGGAGGGTAAACCTTTTAATGGTGTGAATATTAGAATTAAAAAAAAAAATAATTCTGAAATACTCGTCAAAGGTAAAAATCTTGCGATTTCTTATTTAAATAAAAAAGTATGGGAGTCCAAATTAGAAAATGGGTGGTTTGCGACAGGGGATATTGGTGAATTAGATAAACAAAATTTTTTAATTTTTAATGGTAGAAATGTTGATAATGTAAATTTTAATGGATTTAATTATTCATTAAACCAAATCGAAAATTTAATAAAAAAAAATTTTAATAATATTAATTTAAAAATAATAAATTTATCTAATAAAAAAAATAATTTTAATAATGAGTTATACCTATTTTTAGAGAAAAAAATTGATATTAATAAAATAATTATTTTATTAAAAAAAAATGGAATAAATATTTTTTTTAAAGATTATTTTGTAACAAAAAAATTTAAATTTGAAAAGACAGGAAAGATTAAATTGCACAACTTTTTAAAATATTTAAAAAATGACTAAAAAAATAGAAAATTTTATTTTTAAAAATTTAAATATTAAGAATAAAAGAGTAAAGATTAAAAAAAATCAAAGTTTATTAAATCAAAATTTTGACTCATTAGAATTTTTGAAACTAATTTTTAAATTAGAGAAAAAATTCAAATTAAAAATAAAATCAAAAGAATATGAAAAACTACATACTGTAGAAAATATAATTAGATATGTAAAAAAAAATGAAAAGTGATTACAATAAAAATGATATAGAAAAATGTATATCAAGTTTAAATATTAAAAAAAATGATGTAGTATATATATCTGGAAATTTAATAAATTTTGGAAAACCTAATCCAAAAATTTTATCTAATTTAGTTAATATTTTTCATGCAAATATCCAAAAAAAAATAAAAGATAAAGGAACAATTGTTGTACCAGCCCATTCATTTGACTTAGTAAAAAATAAAGATGTTTTTGACCCAAAAAAAACTTTGGCTGATACTGGCGCTTTTTCAAATTATATTTTAAAACTTAAGGGTGCTATAAGGCAAGAACATCCTTATTCATCGTCAGCAGCTATAGGAAAAATGGCTAAGTATATTTGCAATAATAATACACAAAATGTATACGGAATTGATAGTCCTTTTGAGAGAATGATAAATCTTAATGCAAAATTTATAAGTCTTGGAATAGAAATAAACAAAAATTGCTCACAAGTACATCATGCTGAATATATGATGAATGTTCCTTATAGATATAATAAAGA
>MDTD01093621.1_pt1 | contig 20255 bp, 12 predicted proteins | sample 811221 | NCBI WGS metagenome assembly MDTD01 (sample SAMN05326646, study PRJNA326480) | marine metagenome | isolation source: seawater | place: Pacific Ocean: South West | collected 2011
CCTGGGAAATTGAAGTTTCCCGTCATGTCGGCGCCTCTATTCTTCCGGGGCAAAAAGGGCACCACCAGCAAACTGGTGAAAGCCTTTGAAAACGCGATCATTATTTCCGGTGAAGGCATATCTCCCGTGCAATTTTCCGCAAAGCCGGTATCTCCGGGGAAAATGCGGATATTCATGAAGAATTACCTATCCTCCCCTTTCAAGGGACATTTCAACCAGCTTTCAATCACGGTGCCGGGCAATGGCGATTCCTCGCTGGAAATGCCGCTGCCGCAAAAACTTGATCATAGCGCAATCCAACAGGAAAAACTGCCGGTAACGGTGAAATCAAACCGTGGGGCCGAATACAAATTTGACTTGAGTTTCCGAGCCGCTCTGGTCGGAAAAGTGCCGGAAACCGCGACTATTGATTCTCTGGACTGGCAGAAACTGTCGGCAATTCCAATGACCAATTATTATAAAAACAAAAAGGATGCGAACTTCAAGGCGGCGTATCGTATGGCATGGAACCGCAAGGGATTCTTTATTGAAGTAGCGGTCAAGGACCGGATGTTCTCTCACGTGGAATTCAAAAAGACTGAAAACCGCTGGGATAATGACTGTCTCCAGGTTTATTTTGACTCGCTCGGAGATGCCGCGACCCGGACCGTGAAGGGATATGATAAAAATGATTATGATTATGCGATTTTCCCGAACAAGGCAGGAACAAAGTCGATCGTCTGGCGCTACTATACTGCGGATCAGCAGCTCGGACTCGGTATCTACGCGCCGAAAAACAATACTGTCGCGTCGGATATCCCGTCCCGTTTCATCAGGCGTGCTGACGGCTATGTTTACCGGGTGTTCTTTCCTGAGAAATACCTGCTGCCGGGAACAATGCGGAAAGGTCACGTGATGGGCGTCGGCATCTTAGCGGGTAACGCGAATGACGACAACGTGAAATATCTGAAGCGCAGAATCTCCGGATTGTCGAATACGATTGATGGCCAGGGGGGTTACCTGAAACCATATATTTGGCCATTGATCCTGCTGTGGGATTAAGCTAACCTTAAAAGAGTTCTAAAACCGGGGCAGCAATAATAAGCGATTTACATGTTTATTATTGTTGTCTTGACATATTTGCTTACGCTATTTATATTTTATCGTTCTTTCATGGTATGAGACGATTTTCTGAAGGAGGATAAATATGTCGATTAAATCAGTAAGAGTTTTATATACTTTCCTTATGGCAACTCTTTTTATGTCCTGTTTTATTACGGGTTGCATTAGTGGTTCAGAAAGTAGCGAAGAGTCCTCAAGTGCGACTTTGCAGTCTACTAATAAATTGATTGTCGATAAACTGGATGCAAGTTTGAAGGAGTTGTCGTTAAGCGTTTCCGCCCTGGGGGATGAATATCTTAAGCTTTACGAAAAAACATCTCCAATGGCAAAGGCGGAGCGCAATAAATGGCTGGCTAACTCAAAACACGGCAAAGATACCATAATATTTTATCCTTCCACTGGAACGCCTGTTGCGTATCAGGCTCCGCAGCCGAGCTTTTTATATTATAGCAAAGAAAAACCGACTGAAACCGTATGGCGGGAACTGAAAATATTTGAGACTCTTGCTGCGCCATTCAAAGCATCGTCCATAACCTTCAATGACAGCTGGGTTTATATGACAACGGTCAACAACGCATTTCTGATTTATCCCCATTTACCACTGAAACAAGCGGTCAACAATTATCCTCCGACAAAACAGATATTCTACACCGCGGCTGATTTCAAGAATAAAACCATTGGTTGGACCGAGCCTTATCTTGATCTGGTCGGCGCCGGTATGATGGTTACCGCGGCCTATCCGGTATATGATAAAGATAAATTGCTTGGAGTCATATCACGGGATATAACCCTGGATCAAATTTCCAGGCAAGCGTTGCGGCCGGTGTCAGGCCCCGGGGCCAAGGCGTATTGCATCATTATGGACAAAAACGGTCTGGCTGTCGCGAACAGAGAAAAGAGCGCCATGGAGGAAATCGACAAGGTCAACAATAAAGCCGGAGCGGCAATTTTATATTACCGCAAAACAAAAGATTTGAAACCGAAATTCCGGAATTCAAAAAACGATTTATATAACCGGGTTGGAAGTGCGGTTATTGACCGGATCAAACAAAATCCAACCGGGAAAATATGGAATTTTACTATAAGTTCACTTAAGCAGCCTGTTGTAATCAGTGCTGCTCAAGTGAAAAATACCGGCTGGATAGTTGCGTCCTTTATTATTCAAGGCACATTTTAATTAAATCGTCGACATGTGCGGTGGCGAGACACTCGACCGTGTCGGCGGCGCCGTAGTAGATTTTTACTTCACCGGAATCTTCCAGGATCATGCCGCCGGGAAAGATAACTTCGCCACGGAATCCTTTTGTTTCATAGGGTTGGTCCGGAACTAAAAGCGGCTCCTTATGCATGCCGATAATTTTCGACGGGTCTTCAAGGTCGAGCAGCATCAGGCCGCCATAATAGATCTTATGCCAGTTCGCATGCCAGGCATAGAGTTCCCGTTCGACGGCTTTCACGGCATGGAACGCGGTCAGCCAGCCTTTGTCGGTCTTCACTGGCGGTGCGGCCGGACCTATCTTGCTGTTTGCGAATGGAACATTTTCACGTCCGAGCAGCAGTTTGTGGTTACCCCAGTAGCGGCAGTCAGGAGAGCTTGACATCCAGATATCAAAATCTTCATTTCCGTGGCGGCTGTAAACCGGGAAGGGGCGTTCCAGACGAACAAATTCGCCGTTGATCTTTTCCGGGAACAGCACCATATTGCGGTTATCCGGTACGGTCATGTGTAATACTTCGAAATTTTCAAAATCCTCCGTGACTGCGATGCCGCCGCGTACGCCATGGTGCGTATCGACCGCAAAACACATATAGCATTTGCCGTCGATCACGGTAAGACGCGGATCGTAACCCCGGACAATCTCCTCGTCTTTGAGGTCAAAACAGGGTTTTGGAGAGACTTCCCATTTGATGCCGTCATCGCTGTACGCGATCCCGATATTGGTTTGGTGCGCGGTTTGTCCGGCGCGGAAAGACTCTTCGTCAAAGCCGTAATCATTGCGGAAGACCATGACATATTTGCCCTGGAATTTGGTTACTCCTGCATTAAAAATAAGTTCCGCTGAATACGGAACATCAGTTTTGGACAGGACCGGGTTGCTGCTGCATTTTTCAAGCGTAATCGTGCTATTCATTTTTCACATTCCTTTTTTGTTTGTTTGCGTTAATATACTTGAAGCTGGAAAAAATGTACATAGTTCATTTAGCGAAAAATATATCTTTTTGCGACAAGTATTTGTTGTCATTGAATAAATGTTGGGTATATTATGTCTAAAACCATAAAGGTGTTGTTATATGTTCAGAACAGAAAACCGGGAACGCTTCTTCAGGCAGTCCACAATCAGATTTCAGGATTTGCGTAATTTGAATCCATATAATCCGGTGCTTGACAATGTCTGCTTTTTCCACTCTAAAACGGACTTTGTATATGATTCCCATGTCCACGACAGGTATGAGATAATAATATCTGTGGACAAGCCTTATTCATGCTTTCTGAATGGATCAAGAGTCGATATGCCTCGTGACAGCCTGATAATTCTGCAGCCAGAAGATCAGCATCAGGATATTCTTGAAGAGGGGGAGGATTTTCTGGTAATTACTTTTTACCTGGAAACGAGGGATCCGCAATACAAAAAAGAGAAAATATTTCGGACGGACGTCAACTCCAAGGAACGGGTATGTCACTTTCAAGCCATGGAAAATGCTGATAAAATTATGGAACTGATTAAACTTCAGGTGAAAAGTAAATCACCCAATGCTTATTATGTTCTAAATGGCCTTTTTCAGGCCTTTTTCTGGAGTGTGATTCCCTCTTTCCCGCAACAGGTGATGAATCCTTTTTTTATCAGTAATTCCTATCAAGAATACTTCAAAGGGAATCTCTTTCAGGTATTCAATGACAATCTTTTCGGAAAAATTAATGTATCCGGAATCGCCAGAAGTATGAATCTGTCGGTCAGGAGCCTTGAGCGGAACTGTCGTAAGGTGATGGGGATGTCCCCTGCGAAAGCCTTTAAGGAATATAAGCTTTTGCAGGTGGAGAAATATGTCCGGCACTCTCAATTCAGCATGAGCGAGATCAGCGAGAAATTCGGATTTGAAAACCAGTTCCATTTTTCGCGTATATTTAAAAAACAATTCGGCAAAAGCCCTTTGCAATACCGGATACACAAGCAGGAATATCCGTAAAAATTACTTTCCCGGTTCTTATGAAACCGGGGGCAGGGTCAGGATAATTTCCGCATTGCCTGTGAATACCGATTCCGGTGCGTCATAAGGCATGAAGAATGATTCTCCAGCAGTAAGATGCAGACTGGTGTCTTCAGTGATTATATCCAGTTTGCCTTTGACGACTGTACCGGAATAAAATGTTTTATCTATGATTTCAGCCGCCCATGAACCATGCAGATCAACTTTAATCGCGCCAAAATATTTATATTTGTCCCGGTTGATCAGTTCCGTAATTTCCGCGTTATTATCCGAACTCAGGAGCTTGGACTGGATAACCGTATCGTTCCAGGCATCTTCACGGCTCCGGGCTTGATAGTGAAATACATTCATTGCGTCAGCCGGGGAGACTGTGCCGAAACGGTCGCCGTCGGACAGCATCTGTTCGCCGCAGTATTTTTCCGGCTGTACCACAAAATCGGTCGGCTCCATGATCTCATAGATCAGCATGCCCGGCCCGATCGCGTGGATGGTGCCGCCCTTTATCAGCAGAACATCACCAGCTTTAACGTCATGCTTATAGACCATTTCAAGACTTTTCGGCATCTCTCCGTTTTTTGCCTCTTCTATAAAAGTATCTTTGTCCAGTTTTTCATTGAATCCGACAATCAGATACGGCTTCTCTCCATTAATTTCACGGGTTCCGAGGACAATCCAGGCTTCGGTTTTGCCGAAGCGTGATCCGTAAACAGATGCGGCGGCCACATTATCCGGGTGAGCCTGAAGCGGCAGACGGATGGCCGAATCAAGAATCTTGGCCAGAAAACCGGTGTTAGCTCCATATTTTTTGTAATGGACAGGTCCGAGTATCCCTTCCGGGTTGTGCTTTAAAAGCTCATCGAAAGGCATCTTTCCGCCTGCGGTTTCCGCGAGGCTGACGCCTTCGGGGGAGGGTCTGGTTTCATTGATCGCCTGGACGCAGGAGGCGACCCATTCTTCAGGGAAAGAGCCGTCTTGAGGAGGTTTGACGCCCTGCATTTTATCGATTAAAGCGCCGCCTTTATAGGCTCGCCATACTCTGTTTTTTGCAAATTTAAATGGTTTCATTTTAGTCTACACTTGATTTTTTATTGGATATATAGTATATTACCATAAAGAACGCAACATGTCAAGGAATGAACGATGAAAAATAACGTGGTTTTTGAAGGAAATATCGATAATCTTCTTGCCTATAAAAAGGGACAGAAGAAATTGACTGACTGGTTTTCATATCAGGAAGTGAAAATGGATGTGATGCAAAAGCTGGAAAAATTCGGCAGCGATGTTGATTCTCCGGAACTCCAGGCGGCTATTCTTTGCGAATGCGTTAAGAAAATGCCCTTATCCATACCGGAAGGCTCTTTGATTGCAGGTAGCCAGGATGCGGCGTTTTCTCCCAGTTATGCATTGATCAACCCGACTTTCGAGGTTGAAAGTTTTGCCGGTTACTGTGACCCTCTGGCGATATATGATGATATCAAACCGGATGAAGAGTTTTCAGCCAGCAGAATTAAAAATGTCAGATCATACCTCGCCTCCACAAAATATGTCAAGGAACTCGGAAAGGTCTATGAAAAGACCGGGATTGAGACGCAGGAGGTGGCATATTTTGTCGAACCTGTAACCGGGCATACAATTCCCGATATGCGGCCGATACTTGCAAAAGGCATCAATAAGATCATTGAAGAACAAAGCGGTGAAGGCGGGTACGGCAAAGTAATGGCCGATTCACTGAAAGCCGCGGTCATTCTGGCGAATCGCTATGCGGACCTTGCTGAAGAATTGATGATTGAAAGAAAGGACAATCCTGACGAAATCAGAAGTCTGAGCGCAATACGCGATATTTGCCGTAAAGTTCCAGCTTCCGGAGCTGATAATCTGCATGAAGCAGTTCAGGTGTATGCTCTGCTGTGGGAAGTAATGTGCCTGGAGCAGGGCCCGAATCCTTATGCGTTCTCGGTCGGTAATCTGGACCGGGTGTTGGCGCCTTATTTAAAAGATACTCCTTATGATGCGGCGGTGAATCTGGTCAGGCATCTTCTCGCGTTTTTCATGGTCGGTGACCGTTGCTGGGCTATTTCCCAGAATCTGCTGGTCGGCGGCATGGACGCGGCAGGGAATGATTTGACCAGCGAGATGACTTATGTTGTCCTCGACGCGTTCTATCTGTCGAATACGCCGCAGCCGGCGCTGTCGGTGCGACTGCATAAAAACACCCCGGAGCGGCTATATAAAAGTATTGGAAGATTTTTCTTTACGCCGGGACACTCCACCCCGTCACTCTTTAATGATCACTCAATGTTTGAAGTGCTTAGGCGCAAAGGCATTGAAGAGGTTGATTTTGCCGACTATGCCATTGCCGGTTGCCAGGAGCCGTTGATCATGGGCAAGGAAAACGCCAATACCACCAACAGCTGGATGAATCTGGCAAAAATACTTGAATTGACGATGAACGATGGATGCTCCCTGATTTCAGGTGAAAAAGTCGGTTTGTCATGGCTTGAACTAGGTTACAGCGGGGTTGATGAAGTATACGCTGACCTTGAAAATGCTTTCTGGAAACAGTTCGACCATTTGGCTGAGCACATGCGCGCTTCCGCGAATGACTGTGCCAGGGCGTTGGCGCTTAAAGCGGTACCGTTTTCTTCCGCCCTGCATGGCTGTTTTGAATCCGGACGGGATATGCGGGATACCGACATTCCCGGAACCAAATACAGCGGCAGCGGTTGCCTGGTTCATGGATTAAGCGTCGTGGCTGACTCTTTCCATGCGGTCGGCAGAATGCTCGAAACCGGAGCCTGGTCCGCTAGAGAATTGCTTGACGCAATCCGGAAAGACTACGAGGGATATGAGCCGTTGCGCGATTTCGTGCTGTCTCAGGATAAATACGGTAATAACATTCCGGCGGTCGATAAGCAGGTTTCAGAGTTGGCGGATGCAGTCTGTAAAAAAATATCATCACTTAAAAACTATTCAGGCCAGGGTTTTGCCCCTGACTTTTCAACTCCCAGTACTCACCTGCTTTACGGCTACTGGGTCGGAGCGACTCCGGACGGGCGTGGCGCCAGGGAAATGCTGGGGTACGGCATTGACCCGAGACCCGGGATGTCGACTCAGGGTTTTCAGGAAAGAGTGTTGTCAAACAAGCAACTGCCGTTTGCGGAATTTACCGGTGGTTACGCGTCTCATATAGGATTGGCTCCGGCGGATTTCCGGGATGCCGCGACGGTTGACGAAAAGGCTCTGGCTATTCGCGACCGGGTTATCTCCCCGCTCTTTTCATTCAACCGCAAAGCTAATGGGGAAGCTCCGTTCTATGTTTATTTCAATGTGGATGAAGCGGACCACTTGAAAAAAGTTCTCGATAATCCTGATAAGTACGCGCCGTCAGGAATATACATTATGAGAATACATGGCACATTTGTCAATTTTCTCGACTTGTCTTCAGCTATTCAATATGATATTATAAAGCGTCTGGACGCAAAATCATCATCCCTAATGAATCAAGGAAGTGCAAATGAAGTTAACGGAGAAAGTACGGCAAAAAGTTATTCTTGATATACTTGACGGCAAATATTCGCCGGGAGATAAGCTGCCCACCGAAAGGGATATGACTGTAATAACGCAAACCAGCCGTATCACGGTCAGGCGGGCTTATGAGCAGTTGGAAAGAAATGGCGTAATAGTCAGGAAGCCAAAACTTGGAACCCGTATTGCCAGTTCTTTTAAGGGTAATCAGCAGGAAATCGATGAAGTCGGAGTCATTGCCACCGTCAGAAACCAGTTTTCGCGTGATTTTATTGAATCGGTTCATGATACCTGTATGGATAACGATGCCATGATAAACCTGGCTTTGGCGCATGATTCAGCCGGGCAGACCGAAATGGCGATTAAACTGGTGACAAGGGGGATAAGGAATATTATTATCTGGGGATTTGACCGCGATCTCGATTTCAGCACATTTGAACGGATAAGGGCGCTTGGGGTTAATATTGTATTTTTTGACCGCGTTATTCCAGGCCCCTTTGCCGATTATGTCGGTTTGGATAACCAGGACGCGATCGTTTCTATTATGGATGATGCCATAAAAGAGTGCGCTGAAAAGTTTATTTATGTCGACATCACAGACATGAATGTCGATAGTAACAATGAACGCAAAGAGTATTTTTTGAAGGAATGTCAAAAAAGAGGACTGGAACACTCCATGTTTTCCGTCCCGTGGCATCCCAAAGATAAGTTGCTGCCGACGAATATTTGCCATGATTTTCTGGCCAAAGAAAAATGTTCCGGCAATACGGCGATGATTTGTGTTAATGATACAATCGCATTGTCGGTTATCGGGGCCTGCCCGAGAAATATGCCGGTCTACGGTGTCGACGGTTCCCCGGACGCATTGCAGGCAGGAATTATTTCGTATCGTCAACCGGTTATTGAAATGGCTGCTGCTGCGGTAAAAGCGCTGGAGGACCAGCAGAAGAAAGGTGAAAAGTGGAAAGCCAGAAAGATTCGCTTCAAAGGCGGACTTCTAAAAGAATAACTATCTTTGCAAAAGGATGGAGTATTGCGGTGGACGGGCCTGGTCAAAGGCTCGTTTATTATTTGAAAGGCTGCAATATGCGCTGTCTCTGGTGCGCCAATCCGGAGGGCCTGGAGTTCTGCCCCGAAATGCTTTTTTATCCGGACCGGAGCCCAAATTCTATCGACCATGTCTGTCCCTATGGCGCTCTGGAGCGTAAACTGCTTGATCGTGATAAATGCAAGACCTGTACAACCAGAGAATGTATCGAAAAATGGCGCTGCCCCTGCCTTGAGCTTGCAGGATTTGAATTATCTCCTGAAGATATCCTTGATCAAGCTACGAAAGCCGGGGATATGTTCGGTCCGGACGGAGGGATTACTTTTGGCGGCGGCGAAGCCACTCTTCAATCTGAACCGCTGCTTGAAACCATTAAGTTGCTGAAGAATGCCGGCATTCATACCGCAGTTGAGTCAAATGGCGCAACCGATTCTTTCCGGGATATTGCAGAATGTGTTGACCTGGTCATTTGTGACCTGAAAGCATATAGTGACGATCTGCATATAAAGATGACCGGAATCTCCAATTCCATGGTCCTGAAGAATCTTAAATATATCGTCGGCAACAAGCAGAACGTATGGGTGCGTATTCCTTTGGTGTCGGGACTGAACGATTCTCCTGAAGAGATGACGGCCATGGCTGCGTTTATTCATGAAATAGCTTCCGGGCGCGAAGCGTTGCTGCCGGTTGAAATTTTAAGGATGCATCACTTGGGGCGGCCAAAATACGATGCGTTGGGAACCCCGTATCCGGCGCTTAATCTGCCGGAACCGGAACCGGAAAAAGTCCGGAAATTTATAAAAATATTGCAACATGATAAAATTACAGTAAGCACAGGAGGATAAATGTCAGTTACATTGGGTATTGATATCGGAACAACAAAAGTTGCCGCAGTAATATATGATACGGAACAACGAAATATTCTGTCTTGTGCATCAAAAAATACACAGGCCGATCTGGATCGCGGGGAGTGGTTGAGCGAACAGTCTGTCGATAAAATATTCCAGGCGCTGGACGAGGTCATGAATTCGCTTGAAACTGACCATAAAAAAAAGGTTTCAGCAATCGGCGTTACCGGCCAGATGCATGGAGTTGTTTTATGGAACGAAAATGAGACTTCATCTCTTATAACCTGGAAGGATCGACGGGCTTCCGGACATAAACTGATAGCGGAAATAAACCGGGTTTCCGGCGCGGAACAACTAAAAGACGGTTTCGGGATAACTTCCATGGCCTGTCTGGCGCGTGAAAACAAACTTCAAAACTGGACTTGTGCCGCTACGATACATGATTATCTGGTCTATAGAATTTGCGGGCTTGCGCGTCCGGTAATGGATCCGGGCAATGCCGCGAGTTGGGGATGCTTCGATGTTTACAACAGAGGTTGGGATATGAAGGCCATTAAAGAGCTGAATATTCCCGAGACCCTGTTGCCGGAAATAGTCCCTTCCGGTGCGAAAGCAGGCTGTTTTGACGCAGACTATGCTGAAAAATGGGATATTCCGGAAGGAGTTCCGGTAACTGCGGCGTTGGGTGATAATCAGGCTTCGATCCTGTTGAGCTCGGATTGTCCGGAAAATGAAATTTATCTGACGCTTGGAACCGGAGCCCAGTTGACGGTTGTGGTTGATAAAGAAGACCTGCTTGAACTGGAAATGACTCCGGCCATGGAAATAAGGCCTTATGTCGAAGGCAGGTATATCGCCGTTGCCGCGCCGTTGTGCGGCGGACAGGCTTTTGCATGGCTTGCGGATACAGTTCAGTGTTGGCTGAAAGAACTCGGTTTGCCGGAATTGCCGGAATACGAATTGTTCAGAAAGCTGGACGCGCTTGGGGTAAATGGGGATTCTGCTTCCCTTGATGTCAAGCCTAATTTTATAGGAGAGCGTCATGCGCCTGAACTGACCGGCAGTATTGATAAAATCAGCCTGGATAGCTTTTCTTTAAGCAACCTGGCCGCCTCGCTGGCACGCGGCATTGTCGCAAATATGAAAAATATGATTTCGCCCGGCCTTCTGGTTGATAAAAAATGTGTTATCGGCAGCGGTAATGCGGTCAGACGCCTTAATGCCATTCAAAAGATGATCGAACAGGAGTTTAATTTGCCTTTGGTCGTTAAGGAGTCGAAAGAGGAAGCAGCCTGCGGCGCGGCTATTTTATCTGCAAAAGTAGAATAAGAGTAATATTCCCGCTTTATTTATTTCCCGGTTGAATCAGGTTTCGGGGTGTAACTGGCTTGTTGCTACGGTAGTCCCTGGGACTCTGGTACATCCATTTTTTGAAAGCCGTGGCAAAGTGTTGGCTGGAAGAGAAGCCAAGATCATAAGCAATATCGGTGATGTCAGCGGTTGAGTTTTTCAGCAGTTCCGCGGCATAGAGAACCTTTTGCCTCATTATGTGCTCGTATGGCGGCACTCCGGTTTCTTTTTTGAAGCGGCGCTTCAAGGTTGGCAAAGACAGCCCGCATGTGTTGGCGACTTCATCAAGCGTAAAATGTGATGTCAGGTTGTTTTTTATATATTCTTTGGCCATTAATATTTCCGGAGACAGAACCTCCTGCTTGCCATGATCATAGTCTTCGAGCAGGTGGGTAATAAACTCCATAACGGAGCTGTGCAGAATCAACGGGGAAAACTCGTTGGGATGCAGACATGATTCCACTGCCCGCTTTATCATGGTCATTAATGTACTGCTGCCATCGAATACACGCCGGTCAAGGTTGCGGAGGCGCTCTCTGGCCTGTAATGCGGCTGGCAACGAAAGTCCCATGAAGCGGTCATCCGGACCATCCAGGCTCAAGGCTATCCAGCCGTATGAACTTCGCTCAAAAGGTAATTGACCTGTGCCATGAATCTCATCCGGAAAAGAGACGAATACCTGGCCGCCGTTAAGTTGAAAGGTTTCTTTTTCTACACAAAAATGGATGGTCCCGGTTTCAACATAGACAAATTCAATCGCACCCTTATGGATGTGAGGAGGCAAAGGTGCCCGGGCATGCCGGAAATGTGCGACTCCGAGATGAAGAACGTCTGTTTCATCCGGATCCAGGTCTTGAATTAAAACCGCCCGGGTTCCTAATCCTTGAATGCGCAATTTGAGTCATCCTCTCTTTGTATACAATCGTATCAGTTGCGTGTTTAGACGTAATATACAGTTCTGGCGTTATATTACAATACCAATAACGAGGAAATTTATTGAAAGGAGCCGTTATGACCCCGAGAGAGTTGATGTTTAATACGCTGGAATTCAAGCATTCTGGTCGAATCCCGCGTCAGATGTGGGCGTTGCCCATTTCAGGAATGAAGTACCCGAAAGAGCTGGAAGAACTGAACAAAAAGTACCCCAGCGATATCAGTGGTCCGCCGAAGTTTCTGCCCAGGGAGCCAAAAACAAGTGGAGAAGCCCATTTGCCTGGCGAATATATAGATACCTGGGGATGTGTTTTTGAGAATATCCATCCGGGTCTGGCCGGGGAAGTCAAGGAACCGATCATTACTGACTGGAGCGATACCAGCAGGGTCCATTTTCCAACCGAGGACTTTGCTATTGACAAGAAAAAGATTAACGAATTCTGCAAGGACCCGGAATACTTTATGGTGGCCAACTGTGTTGGCCGTCCTTTTGAAAGGTTGCAGTTCCTCCGTGGGACCGAGAATCTTTATATTGATATTGCACTGGAAGATCCTCAGATGCTGGCCTTCGCACAGAAGGTTCACGAGCATTATCTGGAAGAGTTTTCATTGTGGGTCGACACCGACGTCGACGCTATCTACTTTATGGACGACTGGGGTAGTCAGAAATCATTGCTGATCGATCCGAAGCAGTGGCGCAAGATATTCAAGCCGTTTTACAAGGCCTATTGCGATCTGGCCAAATCCCGAGGTAAAAAAGTGTTCATGCACTCCGACGGTTATATTCTTGACATTTATCCTGATCTGATTGAAATCGGTATTGATGTAATCAATTCACAGATATTTTGTATGGGACTGGACAATCTGGCCCAGTTTGCCGGCAAGATAACCTTCTGGGGCGAGATCGACCGTCAGCATCTGTTGGTGGAAGGCACTCATGAACAGATTGCCAATGCGGTTAGAGAAGTATACGACAAGCTGTATGCTAATGGCGGCATAATTGCCCAGTGCGAATTTGGCGCCGGAGCTACTCCGGACCGGATCGAAACCGTATTCTCCACCTGGGAGTCAATCCAGTAAATATATCTACGGCTTGAAAGAGCTGTCAGAATTATTGCCGGGCGTAATCACGCCCGGCAACACATTTATCTGCAATAAAAGCTTTTCTGCAATTATTCCTTTTCTTCGTCAACTTCGTCGCTGCCGATCAACGGAATGTCCGCAATAGACACATGACCTTTAACGGTACCGTCATCGAGGGGATTATCAACCCGCTTGGCAAGATCGCTGAAAAGCTGACGTACATCACGAATGCCGCCCCATGTGAACCAGACGGCAGTGATAACACTGACAATCGACGCAATGATCAGATAGACAATGAAGTAGTATTTTGACCAGGCAAGAGCGTCCCACGGGGTGATGGCGTTCCAGATCAGGACTCCAACAAAACAAATGCCGATCCGGTAGCCGATGGTCCAGATAAACACGGACCAGGCGATGACTTTATCCCCGACTGTGTAGTCCGGCGTGATCCCGATCAGCTTGCTCCAGACCGATTTCCAGGTCCAGGCCGACTTTATGCTTTCCACATGATCAAGATTGTATTTACCGCGATGCAGCATACGGTCGAGATTGTATGGGCCCTTATAGGTGACCAGCGAACCGATGATATATGCCGCTGTTCCCAGAAACATCGAGATGAACAGAAACTCGTAGCTGTTGATCGGGCATTTCGCCGGATTCATGGTCCAGACAATATACGGGTTGAACGGATTTGAAACGGTCTCGAGGAACCGGCCGACCGAGTCGACCATATTGTGTCTTTCAAACATTGGATAGAAGAAGTCGGCCCATTTCTGCTGCAGGATTACCCCCATTACCGAGGACCCGGATCCGAAGATCAGCGCGCCATAGGCTCCAACTGTATTACCGAAGCGGCTGTAAAGACCGAAAACCATGATCGGGCCGGCCGCGCCCATCCAGATAGATACCATGATCGTAATGAACATCTGGATGTAGTCAAGCTGGGCGAAAAACAGTGATCCGCAGAAGAAAGTTGCCGCGACAAACCAGGTCATGCCTTTGACCCATTTCAAGTGCATTGCCGGTTCCATCGGTTTTTTCCTGAATGGAACAACCAGGTCCTGCACGATTGCCGAGGATGCGTTGAACATGCGGGAGTCGTCGGTCGTCACCATCAGCATCATCCCCAGCAGGAAGAAGATGCCAAGCATCCCGACCGGCAGAATCCGGCGCATTCCCATCGGCATCATCATCTGGTAATACAATGAACGGAAATTCTGCAGGAGGTAGTTGCCGTTGGGAGTGTCTTGAGTCGCCTTTTTGACCGCATTGATGTAGGCGGTGTCCAGGTTTTTACTCTGTGACAGCGGAGCTCCAACGCCGGGATTATGAACCTGTACGGGAACCTGGGACAGCGCGGTGGAAACCTTTTCCCGCAGTTCGGGTGACTCGAATACGCCGTCGGCTACCTTGTGCGAAAGATCCTGCCGGATTTCATGAGCCTGCTGTGCGAATCTCGGCTGGTTCATGACGGTTACGATGGTCAAACCGATCATCATACAAAGCAGCAGGGAAAGCCAGTATCGCCAGGAGCCCAGAATCGCCCCCATTTTCTGTTCGTGCGGGGTGCGTCCGGCGGTAGTTGAATCGTTTCCGGCATACGCGCCGCGGTTATAAATCATATTGATGACCATCATCAATACCATAAAAATATTGAAGTCGCGCAGCTTGCTTATGTCCAGCGGGTTGATGAAACTTTCGCCCGGGGCGCGGTCGATCAGTACGGGCGCGATATCATTGGCCCATGAGAATTTGTACATGATGAAGCCGATGAACAGGATGATTACCGGGAAACATAGCAGACCCTGAATACTGTCGGTAACGAGCAGAGAGATTCTGCCGCCGGGGAGAATGATGGCCATCGCCAGAAGCAGAGATACCCCGACCAGGATGGCGAAAGTCGGAACCGCGCACCCCAATATCATGATTTTATGGGGCAGGCCAAGAAAATAGATCAGAAAGTTGGCTGCAATAGCCGGCGCTATTGAGTTGGCGAGCATCTCCGCGATCAAGCGCAGGAACGAGGCCACAACACGCAGTGAGCGACTGTAGCGCAGCTCAAGAAACTGCCCGTTTGACATCGCTTTTGTTTCTCGGAAACGGTACAGCACCCAACCCGTCAACCCGATAAACACCCCGATCGTCGCGGTCGCGACCTGCCAGAACGAGATCGCGAACCCGGAACGGTAACTGACCTCCGTCAAGGCCAGAAGCGTGATCAGCCCCAGTCCCGCGGTCATATCGCCAACGGTAAGCACATAACGCCCCGCGACACGTCCGGCCGAAAGATAATCCACCACTCCGCGCACGAAGCGGCGGCAATAAAATGCCAACCAGACAATCGCGACAAGCGGCACAATTACGATAACCCAGTCAATCCAATGCATAATCCTTCTTTTCCTTTTTTGTGATAACCATGTTTGATTCCGGGGCGTTCTAATATCTTCCTGATATAAGTTGTTGCTCCAAAAACAAAGCTCTTTTCTTAATACATTATAAAAAGGATGAAAAAATAGCTCTAAGTCAGTAAAAGTCAAGAGCATATTAAATATAAAAACAGGGAAAATGAGGTTTGAGTTGAGAGTGAATGCCATAAAAGAACCAAGAAGGGAGGCGCCTTGCAGTTATCTTCTGTATATCCTGTAAGCGTGGATGCGCTATGGTCTTCCTGCCTTGGATAGTCTCTCTGATTGTTGGCTTAATCCTGACAAATCTTTTAAAGACCGTTGCAAATCGTAATTTGAGAATATATATTAGTATGGATTAATTTTTTGCGAGCCATAGGTGTATTTCAATATAAAAGGGAGTTTGTATGAAAAAGGTGCTGTTAGGGTGTGTCGTAACTTTTTTTGCGGTTGGAGCAAGTCAAGTCTGTATTGGTATGGACAAAGATGGCAATACGGTTGGTCTGTGGAATTTTAATGAAGGGGCCGGATCGGTCATTCATAACGCTGTCGACAAAAAACATGACATGCGGATTGCCGGGGTGCGAAAAAACGAACCTAAAAAAGTTACGCCCAAGTGGGTTGTTACTCCTGACGGAAAAGGCTTGTTGTTCAGGGCGGAGGACCGCAACAGGCTGGGCGGCCGGGCGTTGGAACTCAAAGATAAAGTAACCCTGGAAATATGGATGAAGCCGGTTAAATACGGTAAGCGTATGGGGCTTTACGGGGCAATGGATTACCGGAAAAGGGGGTTCAGGACCGGTTTTGACAACTCTTTAAAGACAGGTATGACGCTTAACGGAAAAGGTAAAGAGATGGGAGTAAAGTCGAAACAGCGCCTTAAATCCGGCGAATGGTATCACGTGGCTTACACCTATGACGGAAAAACCGCTAAAATATACATTAACGGAAAGTTGGACAACGAAAAGGAGCTTCCCGGTTATGATTTGTCAGGCGTAAAGTACGCCCAGTTGGGCTATACCGGCGGAACCCCGTATTTCAATGGAGTTATCGACTCCATTAAAATATCAAATGTCGCACTGACCGATTTCAGCAAATCACTTGCGTCATTCAAAAAGAAAAAATAAACCAGGGAGATGATAATGTATAAATTGATTATATCAGGAATAATCGTTTGCTTGCAGCTGTGCTCTGTTTTAGCGGCTCCGCTTTTTGATTTCAGCGGCCGGATTTGTGACGGGGATATTTACACAATAGACCTTTGTGATGACGGAACTATCAAGCTCACCAGCCCCAAGTGTGACGAGTGGATTTTTACCTGTCTGGTCAAAGCCGGAGGCAAATCCTATTCTCTCGGCAAGCTTGCGGATGGCAAACTTGAAATCAATGAGCAGGCAAAAAGCGCCGTCTACAGTGGCATTTATGATGCAGGCGGAGCCAAAACGAAAATTAAGCTTGAGCTGGCGTTGAAGGACAAGGAAGTTATTATCCAAGCCTTAAGCGGCAATGGAAAAGCTGTATCCCTTGAGCTGGTGGCGGTTCAGAACGCCGGGAAAATGGCCGGAAAGGATGTCCAGGCAGGGGATGGCGGAGTGTTGAACTTCAAATCCGCACAGAAGCAGCTTGCCGGAGCGCTCAAAGAAATTATTTTCTGTCCGGAAGTTCCGCCGCGAAAACTGACTTTGAAACCGCTTGACGGTGTTATGGTCAAACCGGTTTCCGGCATGGACATTCCCGGGCTGGGGAAGGTTTCAGGAGTGGCGTTAACGGCCAAAAATGGTAAAGCGTCGCTTCAGGTAATTAAAAACCTCAAGGTGGATGCGAATAATTCCCCTGAAACTTACGGCGGAGTTGATTTCTGGAAATATAACAAACTTAAAATGCCGAACTATGATCAAAGCCGCAACCTGGTGCAGAATCCGGGTTTTGAAGAAGGCTTTAAGTATTGGAATTTCGGACCTCTCGGCGTGACTGTTGATATGTCCCAGGGGGAATTTTTCTCGCTGAGTACAGATAACCCTTATTCCGGGAACTACTGCCTTAAGATTCGCGGTGACAAACGCCAGGATCCGCCGAAACTGGCCAGTTTTGCGACTCCGATCGAAAAGAATCAGATTTACACGCTCAGTTTTTACGCGAAGGCGCAAAAGCCGACAAATCTTGGTATTTTTGTAATGTATGAACGTTGGGGCGGCGATCTTTTCAACTGGGGCGGAGTCAGGGTTGGAACTGAATGGAAGCGCTATTCTTTCTCGTTTAAATCTAAATTCACTTGCGCATCGTTTGCGCTTGGGTTGAGCAAACGTGATGGAGTTGTCTGGGTCGATGACATTCAGTTTGAAAAGGGAAAAATGACCGATTTTGTCAAAAAGCCGGTTGGAATTTGTTTTGTAACCGGAATTAGGGGCAACCTGGTGGAGCCGGGGGCCGGCAAAAACAGCTATTTCCGTCTGAGCGGCAAGCCCGGGACAAAATATCAATTGAAATATAAAGTCGAAAATATCTTCAATAAAGTTGCTGCAAAAGGCTCGGTAAAAGTTAATCTGGATGGTAAAGGCATTGGTAAGGCTGCAGTCAACTGGGTGCCGAAACTGCCTTCCGGCATCTACTCCATCGAATGCGGCATTTATGACGGAGACAAGCTGGTTGTCAGGGATTTTGACCGTGTCACGATCATGAAGTCGGCCGCCCATACCCCGACGAAATATCCGGTTTTCTTTGCCAATAACATCACTTCCAGAAATGCCAACTGGCAGCGGAGTCTTGAAAGGCAGAAATACTACGGAATTGACACGGTTCTTAATTTCAAGATACAGGATTATTCCATCGATAAAAACCGCTTCAAACAGGCGGTTAAGGCCGCTGGATTGTATCAGGTCGGATGCCTTAGTTCAAACGGCTATGACAACCCCTGGAAGGGAACTCCTCTTAAAGAGCCTAAAAAGAATGTTAAAGTCGCCGACCTGGAAAAGCACGGTTACAATATTGCCAAAATGCATTCCGATATACATGCATGGAAAACGATCAACGAGCCGCATACTCTGGATAACGAAGAAGACATGAAGACCATGGTCGAATATGTCGGGGCACTGTCCCGTGGTGCGAAAAAATTTAACCCGAAAAATCTGGTTATTACTCCCGATCCCTCCAATATGTATCCGAAAGCCGGAATCAAATATATCGATCTGTTCCTGAAATACGGTGGCGGCAAATACTGCGATATCATTGGTATCCATCCCTATCGCGGTCGTCCCGAGGAACCGGATCTTGATCATGATATTGCCGCTTTGCTGCGAATGCTCAAGCGTCACAATGTTAAAAAAGATGTCTGGTTCACTGAGGGTATTTACCATTGCAACTATATCCTGCCTCCGTATAAACTTAATTCGCACCGGGGCTGTTCGAGCGACCAGTTCAGAACCGGGGATTTCAGTTACCATATTGGCTGGGGCGAGAAAATCGCATTCGCATATACGATGCGTTCCTGGATCATAACGTTGAAATATGGCGACCGGGTCAAAATGTCGGTCGACTGGGTCTTTGGCCGTTACAGTGTGCTGGACCATGAATTGACTCCAACGGTCAAGGCATTCGCTCCGAATACGCTGAAACATCTGCTTTGTATGGCCGAATTTAAAAATGACCTTGGCTTTGGCCGCGAGGTGCGCGGTTACATGTTTGAAGACAACAAGAAACGTCCGGTTGCCGCGATCTGGACCTACAATTTCCTCATCGATTCCGGCGTGGAAGAGGGGCTGAAGCTGGATATTGAGGCTCTGCCGGAAGATATTGAGATCATGGATTGTTTCGGCGCTCCGGTACAACGGGCGAAAACGATCGCGATCAATTCGTTTCCGGTTTTCATTCGCGGTAAATCCGGCTCTCTGGCCGGTTTGAATGCTGCGTTTAAAAAGACCCGGATAATCTCCAAAAATTTCAAGCAGACCTTTATGTCGGTCAAATCTACCGGCCTGACGGAACGGGAATTCTCTTTGAGAAATATGCAGCCTTACCGCTCTATCTCCGGGCAGCTGAAAATATCTGTTGACGGGAAGCCGGTTTTTAATCAAAAGATACATGTTGCCGGTGGTGGACTCTGGAAAAAGGATTTCAGTATTAAAGGCAGAAAAAACAAGGTTCAGATCGCAAAGATCAAGGCTGAGTTTACCGCTTCCGACAAAAAGACCCCGGAAGTTTTCGAGACCACGTCCGAAAGTCTGGCTGCCATTAGGACCTCAAAAACGCTCAAGATGGATGGTAATCTTTCAGATTGGCCGGAAGGCTGTATGGTAGAGCTGGAACCTCGTTTCAAGTCTTTCATGCCGTACTTGAGCGACCATAAGAAAAAAATGGAGCTGAGAGCTAAATATCCTAATGGTATTGCCTGGAAAGGTGAAAAGGATTTATCCGCCAGGCTCTATCTGGCCTGGGACCCGCAAAATCTCTATATCGCTTTTGACGTGAAGGACAATAAACTGGAAACAGCCGAAAAACTTGCCGGGGCATGGATGGGCGACAGTATTCAGCTCTACTTTGACTGCTGGGCCGATGCCAAAGGCAAATACACCAAGGGGTTCGATATCAATGACCAGGTCTTTGATGTCTGGCCTCATGATGGCAAGGCTGTTTTGAGGCGGGCTTACGCGCCGGAACAGCAGCTCGGGTTCCTTAAAACCGGAGTAGTTGAAAAAGCGAAAACCGCGTTTAAAAAGACTGTCGACGGCTACATTGTCGAAATGGCGATACCGGCCAAGG
>MDTD01137472.1_pt1 | contig 20255 bp, 12 predicted proteins | sample 811221 | NCBI WGS metagenome assembly MDTD01 (sample SAMN05326646, study PRJNA326480) | marine metagenome | isolation source: seawater | place: Pacific Ocean: South West | collected 2011
CCGATGCCAATGGTATCCGCCCCACATTCAACCTGTGCCTGGGCAAAGGCAATGGCAACTTCGACACAACGATCCATCACCGCGCACACATAGCCTTCATCATCCAGTAAATCCATCATGAAGTTGGAGACATCGCGCAAATCCGCAGCCTCGGCAGCAGGACCTTCCACCCAACCCAGGATCGGAAGGACCTTGCCCTGTATGGCGTGATACTGCTTGATCGCTTCAAGTCGATTGCGCATGCGTGTGGATTGATAGGGATCAGGTGTGAGTAGTTTGCTGATATCCGGATCGTCTTCCAACGGATGTGTGCTGCGTGGCGGCGCGTTTTTCTGATACGTCATCTGCGCCCCAAACCCCTGCGTTTCACAGTATGGATCACTCATCACCGACAACAAATCAATGCCAAAATCCTGAGCACATTTGAGATTGGCCTGCACCATCACCCGGTAGTCCGATGCAAAAGCTGCATAGTCCGAACCGATGTACTCCGCAGCATACTGCATCAGAATCGGGATGCGTGGCAGGTAATCCACAGCTTCACCTTGGAGCATGGCATGGTAGCGCTCGTATCCGTTCATGATGCACATACTCCTGCCAACTGTTTGTAACCTTCCTGCTGCTGGGCCATCTCAATAAAAGCGAGCATATTCTCCAAAGGCGTATCGCCTTCAACAGCATGTGATGGTGAAAAGATGTAGCTGCCATTGCGTCCCATCTCAAGCAACCGCGTGCTCTCAGTACGGACATCATCAACAGTGCCAAAGGGGAGAATATTCTGCATCGAAAGCCCGCCCCAGAAACTCAGTCGTCCTGCGTACTGTTCATGCAAAGCATAGATGTCCATGACTTCCGGTTGGAATGGATTAAAACAATTCAAGCCGATGTCCACCAGATCATCAAACAGGTCATCCACATCGCCACAGGAATGAATGAACTGATACTTGTCAGCGGATCGTGTGGTGGCATACATGCGTTTGATGCGTGGGTAAATAAACGTATGCCACATCTCCGGCCCCATGATCAGGCCGTGCTGCTGCCCCCAGTCATCTCCGAAGTAAATCCCGTCGATGTCATACGTCAACGCACGGTTGACCTGCACGATGTTGTAATCACAAATAGCATCAAGCAGATCGTGAACGAAGTTGGGATTCTCGATCATGTCATACATCAGGTCTTCCATGCCACGCAACGTCCATGCGCGCTCAAAGAGCGAAAACCCGATGGAATACAGGCGAAATCGATCCGGCGACGCTGCTATGCGACGATCAATATCCTCAAAAAAACGATCGTCCTGCGGGTCGGGTAAAGCAAATCCCTTGAGTGTGGGCTCAGACAATACCTGCCCTTGAACCATCCCAATGTCCTTGTCATGGGTGCGATCCCAGACAACGCCAAACACATCACGCACGCGGTTATCACCCATGTCTTCAAAGAATCCAATCGGACTTCCGAGTTGAAGGATGTGATTGCCCAGCACGTCATCGAGTTCATCAACACCGTAGTGCTGCTTGAGCATGTCAGCTGGTTCCCGGGTAAAGGAAAAAGACCATGGGACGTATGGCGGTTTCTTGCCATCCAACGCCATTTTCACAACCGTGCGTGGTGTCATCATTCGTTTTGTCCATCTTGATAAAGGATCGGATTCTTCGGGTCATCAAGCACCTGCCCCACATGCGTGGAAGGTGTCCAGGAGGCCCAGTCGTTACGATGCGTCGGTGTCCTGGGGGCAAGCTTCATATCCATGTCCATGTAAATGACCGTGAAGACTTTGCGGGGCATGTCGGTGGTGTTCGGGCCGGCACGGTGCAACGTCCAGCCATAATGGAAGGACACCTCCCCAAGATCGTAAGGTTCATAAACTTCGCGGAGGCCTTCCTGCTTGACGGCATCACCAATGAGCTTTTCAGATTCATCACTGATCGCCAGTTCACGACCAATGCGCTTGAGATGCGAACCGGCAGCAAAGCTCAACGGCCCCATCTCAATGGGCGTCTCCTGCAAAGGAATCCAAACCGTCAAACACTTGGCAGAGTCAAACGGCCAATACTGTTCATCAGCGTGCCAGGGCGTGAATCCGCCGGACGGTTCTTTGTACAGCGCCTGGTCATGCCACATGCGCACGCCACGGACGCCCAGTAACTTGGCCGCGACCTGAGCAGCACGCTTGGAGAAGGCAAACGCCTTGGCCTGTTCATCCATCTCCCAGAGATTGCCCACCTGGATAAAGGCTTTGCCATACGTGTTGCGCTGATCCAGCGTCACATCCTTGTTCGGATTATGCGACAGCGTCAGGTCCGTGAGAATTGGCGCATAGTGATCCAACGTCTGAGCGTCATAAAACGACTTGAGTTTGATAAAGCCATCCGTGCGGAACTGCTGGATATGCTCATCGGTCAAGTCATAGGGTTGATCCAATAAGGATGTCTGTTGTGTCAAGTTCGTGGTCATGGCGGATCTCCTGTGAGGTTAAATGAGGTGTTGAGCAAAACAATAGCTGCCCATGGAAGAATCTGCTACAGGAATCGGCGCTGAAATTGATACAATTGGTGCGCATCTGTTGAAAAATGAGTAGAATATGCAATGATTGTTTATCACGCTTGGGAGTTTTGCCATGTTGCCGAAAGTTGAAGCGCTGCAGACAGATGACAACCACGGCTTTATCTATCGCAAATTTCAACAGAAGACTTTCCCGTTTGTCTGGCATATTCATCGGGAATTGGAATTGACCTGGATCGCAACAGGCAAAGGCAATCGGTATGTGGGGGATCACGTTGAACCGTTTACGGAAAACGATCTGGTGCTGCTGGGTTCGAACCTGCCACACACCTGGCATAGCCTGCCAATGAAAAAATCCGTCGAGTCGGTGGTGATTCAGTTTTCACCACAGTTCACCGGAGAGGCGTTTGAATCTCTGCCGGAGATGCGGCGAGTCACGCGGCTGCTCAAGCGCTGCCGAAGTGGTCTTGCTTTCTCAGGACCGACTGCGATTGAAGCGGGTAAGCAAATGCAGGCCATGGAACAAATGCCCCCAATGCAGCGGCTGACGACGTTCCTGAATCTTCTGGATCGGCTGGCAGGCTGTCGAAAAGTCCGTGAGTTGGCTTCCCCGACATTTACCCAGGTCAGCCGACCTCAGGATCGCAGCCGCATGGAGAAGCTCTATGCGTTCATTCATCAGAATTACGATCAGCCCATTGGTTTACCAGATGCTGCTGAGGTGGTCTCGATGAACCCCACTTCCTTTGCGCGGTACTTCCGACAGATGACAGGGCAGAGTTTCGTCAACTATATGCACCAGTTGCGCATCGGCCATGTTTGTCGGCAACTCATTGAAAGTGACGAACCCATCACCGACATCTGCTACCGCAACGGCTTTGGCACCCTCTCAAATTTCAATCGCATTTTTGCACGTATCAAAGGATGTACACCCAGAATCTACCGCAAACGATACACGCAGGAAGACTACCGTCAAACCCGTTTACCTTGACGATAAGCTGCGGGTGGCGCTCCCATGATCCTTGTAAAAACACGAGAAAAATGAAACCGGTCCGCAAACCCACACGCCTGGGCAATTGATTCAATACTCATCGATTCCAGATGCAGCAACTGCGCCCCACGCGTCACACGTTTCTCCCGAACGTACTGTGCGGGTGTCTGGCCAACCTGCTGGGTAAAACGGCGAACAAAGTGATCACGACTGAGATGACATTGTCTGGCCAGACGTGTGTTATTCAAATCCTCCGACAAATGTTCATCAATAAACTTCAAAATATCAGCAAACACGTGCGTACCTGCAAGTGCAAGCATGCAGTCAGCCCGTTGTGGTTGATCCAATTGCGCCCATGCTGCCCCCATCGCGTGATGCAGCAAAGTCAATATTTGCATCGCCTGAATCATCGGATCAAGTTGATGATCAAGAACCGCAGCCCTGGCTTGTCGTAAAATCCCTGACAGTAATCGCGTCAGGGGCAAAACGATTGGATGAGGGAAAAGTTGACGGACCAGGGCGCCGGGCAAACCGGCCAAATCAAAATGCACATAAAAATGTCCAAGAGGCCTGACATTTTCACAGGTAAATCCAACCCACGCGGGGACCATGTAAACCCGTTTGGCATGCAATGGATAATGCTGCCCATTCGACAGGTGAATCACGGCCCCATCACGGTTATTGACATACAATCGCCAGAAGCTGCTGCAGACATCCCTGGCATCCCACTCCTGATCAATTTTTCTGACTTCGCTCTTGAGAACATCAAATGTCGGTTGAAATGGATATTGACTGATCTGGTGCATATTCAGATTGTTGCTGGACGCATGCTTTAAATCAATCCTTAAAATCATAAATGGACATAAAGATGTCACAACGGCGCATACCCTCAGCACACCTGCAATCCTAGGATAACGCATCCCGCCTGGAGACATCTCAGACATTTGGCATGGAGTATGCGATGAGTTTGGAAATGGGATTGAGCTTGTTACGTGGGCAGCGGCGTCACGGTCGACTGCCTGTCATGGAACATCTGAGCGGGATTTCCTGTGAAGTGATCACGCATTTGACGCAAATCAATCCGGTCATGGAACGCCACCGCGTCAATGAAGCCTTTGGGAGACTGGCTGAAATCTTTGATGTCGATCTGCTATGGGGTGGGGGCTTGCCTGACTGTACACGGGAAATTTACGATTGGTCGGACGGGCAGACCGTCAAAAAAAATGCACGCGGTGAAGATGTGGTGCAATGGGGCATTTTCGGCGCGGCTCACCAAGAGGATGGGAGACATTTCACCCATGTCCCCAAGCCTGACTCCATTGAAGCTGCACTGGCCTTTGATCCATCTGTATACTTTCCCAAAACAGTCGAACAATACCGCGAGCAATTTACCGCAGACTACCAACGCATGCGCCAGAATTGTGGCAAGACCTGCCTGCCGATCCCCCATCACTACACCACAGCTTTCCATTGGCCGCTTGCCAACTTTGGTTTTGAATTGCTCTGCGAAGCGGGAATGGAGGAAGATCGATTCGACCAACTCATGGAACGGTTTGTCGAGATATCCACCCGCATCACCACCGCGTGGTCGCAGGTCCCCGATGTCGCGGGCTTTATTCTCCACGATGATCTGGCGATGACCGGCGGCCCGATCTTTGCTCCCGATTGGTACCGTCAACATATTTTCAAACATTACCCGCGAATCTTTGAACCTCTCAAACAAGCAGGCATCCCCATCATTTTCACCTCGGATGGCAACATCAATGCCTTTGTCGATGACATCTTTGCTGCGGGTGCCGATGGCTTGAACTTTGAATACATGGTTGATCTGTCTTACCTGGTCGAAAACTATCCGGAGAAAATTCTCATTGGAAACATGAACAGTCACATCATCGCTGCTGGCCCATTGGATCGGATCACCGACGAAGTCAACCGCTGTTTGTCGATCGGTGCTCAATCGCCCCATTTCGTTGTCAATATCGGTGGCCAGATCACACACGACATTCCCATCGACCATCTGGAACACTACCTCAAAGTCCGCAAGCAACTCAGCGAACAACTGACAAGCCAGACGAGTCATACCACCTGATTCGACTTTGCCTAAGCATCGCCTACACCGGTTCACACTGCGATAAAACACTGTAAAAACGGCGTCAGAAAAGCGAAGAGTGCATCACACGCTCGAATACCCCTCATGGAGAAACGACAATGTCCCCCGCCCCAACTGACCTTTCATCACAAAACACATCGGTCCAAGTACAGGTTGATCCGCATACCCGCAAAGTGCCACACAGTGTCCGACGTCTTGCTGATCTGGCTTACCTGGAGCAATCCATTCATCGGATGCTTTGCGGCTGGGGCAATCAATTTGATGCGTGGGAAGACAAGGTTGCCCTATGTGCTCATGTTTGGGATCAAGCCTGTATCGTCCAATCGCTACGCCAGCGAATCGATCAATTCCCCGGTGCCCATGCCGATCAACCTGTCAGTCACAAGCTAGAAGCACTTGCCAATACGGTCTTGAATGCTCCCTGTTTTGAAGATGCGGTTGACGGGATTTACCAGGTGCTCAATACGGCCCTGGTCAATGCATATCTGGATTTTATCGAGAAGGTATCAGCCATACACGATGGTCCGACTCATCAAATTATCCGCCAGATTGTTGCAACCAAGGATCGGCAGCGTCGCTGGCGAGTTTCCTATCGCCAACGCGTGGTCCACCACGTGAATCAGAACTACCTAGAAGACATCACAGCGCAATTGGCATCGCTTGATCACCTGCATGCGCCCATCCCAATGACCGACACTCAAGCTGCTGCCCCTGTCGGTGTGCATTCCAGTTTTCGTCCCATGCCTGCGAAGGTTGATCCATCATGGCTGACAACGGGAACGCATGACATTCTGGATTGGATTGCCGTGGACTTTGCTGATCAGATTCAGGCAAGGCAATTGTTCTGGCCCATCGGGTACATGCGCGAATTGGGTCTGGCCATGGACCAACTGCTGTGGATATACGATTCGCCGGACATGCCCTGGGCTTTTGCCTATGACGAAAGTCGTCATCTCTGGGACGAGTCGCGCCATGGTGATTCAGGATACGCGCGCATGAAGGAGCTGGGCATCACCATTCAGGAAGTTGGGTTTAAGCATTCACGCGACCTGCTTGGGGATCGCGCCCAAACCGATGATGGACAAAGGTTGGCTGTCATGTCCCCCAAAGCGTTGTACGAAGCGCTGTTCTTCATTGGTATGGTGGCTGAAACGGGTCACTTCAAGGTCAAGCGTGAAGCCTATTCGGATTTTAAAGCCGGAGGCGATCTGGCCTCTGCTGAGATGATGCTTTATGACATCATCGACGAAACCATGCACGTGCAGTATGCCCATCAATGGCTTGGGAGATTGGCCGAGCGTGCGGGTCTGGAGCATGAAGGCTATGAGCAACGTGCCCATCAAATCCGAGAGGACAAACAAACTCAGGCTGATCAACGGGTCGCAGCATTGCGTCAGGATCCGAATAAACACAGCGATCCATCGTGGCAACTTTACCAACAGCTCAGACAACGCGTGCATGAATGCTGCCCGTTATCCAATGCACAGAGTTGCCCGAGTCGGTCGTCCAAGCCGATGTAACACGGCTTGAGATCAGGTTGCAAACCCGCATCAGATTCATACCGCTAAATACTGTCCTTTTGCCAAATGCTGTTAGAATAAAGTGTCTCGTCAACGAGTAACTGATACGGCAAGAGGAAAGATGATGAGTACCCATCAGACCAAGCAACGCAAGGCAATCACCGAAGCGATTCTCCATGCGCCGGGACCGCTGCGTCCCAATGAGATTCAGTCGCTCGCTCAGGAGCAGGTGCCGCGTCTTGGCATTGCCACGGTGTATCGCACGATCAATCTGCTGATGGAGTCCGGTGAGATTCAGGCTGTTCCGATCGCCGCCAACGATGTGCGTTATGAACCGACAGGCCGTGGGCATCATCATCATTTTCTCTGTCACCGTTGCAACACGGTTTACGACATGCACGGCTGCAGCGGTCACATGAGCAACATGCTGCCTGATGGTTTTGAAATGGACGACCATGAGATTCTGATCCATGGCAAGTGCGCTACGTGCAAGGAATCCGAAGGCTGAGCCTTGATGATCGGTTTAATCGTCGTCTGTCTCCTCGGGCAAAATCACCTGACCTTGCCAAACTTCCTTGATTAATTCATCGGCTTTGGGCACGGGAATTTTTTCAAAGTGCATCGGCAAGCCCGTTGGCAGAATATCCAGCTTCCCAAAGCGTTCCCAATCCGGATTGGGTTTCAAGTCAATGAAAATGTGGTCCAGTGTCGGGTCAAATTCGACATGGCTTTGATAACTGTGGCTGTCATGCGACAGTACATTCATGGATTGATCCGTTTGGAGTTTCCATGGACCTGTCGGCGTATAAGCAATGCGCAACGGCGGGTTCTTCGCGGTGATGTAAAATGAAAGCGTGTTGTCGTTCTCGCGTTTGAGTCGGGTGATGGTGACCGTTTCCTCGAGCTTGGTTGCAACGGACTGATCCATGTTAAAGGCAGGCTTGTATAAACCGTTCACCGGAACGTCATCCCGCGTCATGGTTCGTCCCCAATAGGTACAAAGCATCATCTGCGTATCCGAAGCAGCCTGTTCGGGGCGCAAATCAACGCGTACCTGATCTGAAAGCTTCATCGTGGCATAGCGTTTGATTCGATACCATTTGTCCGCAGCCAATGTGTCCACCAATAAATTGCCCATCTTTTCGCGTTTGTCACCATCGATGAGCCACACACTCATTGCCAAGGCAATCGGGGGAGAATCGATACGAAACCAGACTTGCGTATCACGTGGCTTGGCAATGACCCGCGATGCCACCCATGCGTTGTCCATGGGCTTGATCTGATTTTGCTGCACTTCAAACGTGTCGACCCATTCGTCCTTGCCAACGATTTTCACATCCTGTCCAGCCGTACTTTGCAGTTCAAACGGCTCGGACTTCACAGGCTCAACCAATTGCACGGTGCGTTTGATGGTGAATTCAAAATGGGCTGGACCATCTGCTATCTCTTTGAGAAATGGCTTATGCAATTGTTGTGTCGAAGCGTAGCCGGAGTTGATGTTGGTTGATTTGTATTCTGAGCTTTTTTCGATTTCTGATTTTGAATAGATATGTTCGTTGAGCATTAATTTCCGACTGACATGGGTGGTCACGAAGCGGATGCTATTGTCTTTCCAGCCCGAACCCAACTCCGGGAAATTTTCATTGGTGTCGTAACGAAAACTCCGTTGACGCCGAAGAACGGGACGCGTCTGGAAGGTGGTGGAATAATTCTGTTTAAAAAGTTGCTCGATTTGCTGCTGCGTAAAGGCATCACCTGCCAGCAGATCATGGAGCAGATTTTTAAATGACTCATCTCGCCATATCTGCGTTGAAGCATGAAGCGCGAGCAATTCCGGGACGATGGCTTTGCGTTGTTCATCGGTGAGTTGATTGCCATCAATGCGAATTGATAACTCCTGAAGATTGGGTTTCGTCTTGGCGTTGTACTCGGTCATCGCATCGGTGGCAAGCCAACTTGTGGGTTTGTAATGGTACCAGTTGACCCTGTGGTAAGCGTGATAACCCGTGGTGGTCATCCAGGTCAATCCGGCCAGCAGCAGGGTCACAGCAACTGCCATTGTGATTTTTCGTGTTTGCCGATGTCCACGAACAATTGCGCAGTGCTTTAACAGATCACTGCCACACTCCGGGCAGGTGTCGGCCTGGGAATCGATGCCGTTGAGGTCATAGTGACAGCGAGCGCAGAATGGATTATCTCCCTGTCGCTTGCCTAGCCAAGCCCAGTAGATCATGCATAGTCCGGCACAGGTGAAAAACAGGCCCACTCCCAGAAAATGCAACCAGTGTGTCTGTATCGAAAGCGTCTGTTGCATGTGTGACATTGTAAATGCAATTCGACTCTGATGTATGTATGTGTGTGATTCTGGACAATGGTGTACGTAAACAGCGACGCGCTTTCAGCGATATGCAGTGTGGCAACTAGTGATGCTAATGCACAACAATTGGTAATAAAAAAACCCGAGGTCGGGCTGACCTCGGGTTTGTGTATTTACTTTGTTTGCCAGACGGATTTTGTTATTGCCTGACCGGCTTCAAATCTTCAATTTCTCACTTACTCGGATTCGACATCAATCAGGTTGAGACTTGTGTCTTTGTCATCATCACCGTTGAGACTGTCGAGCCAGTGACTGCTGGCCGATGGCAGTGGGGTAATACGCAGTTGGGCTTGCTGTGATGCGAAGGCCAACGCTGCCTGATGGATGGAAGAACCACCGAAACCTGCATTGCTGCCGACACCACCGAAAAGACTTAAACTCTGAGGCGCGGTGCTGGGGAGCGTGAATGTCGAAAACGACGAGGTGCTCACGGTGATCACCGGGCGGGTGACGTCGATGAAGATGATGTGACGGTCATACAAACCATAGGGATCTTCAGCGAAGTAACGGATGGAATCACGCACGGTTTGGCCGGGTGCCAGTGAATCAAAGACACCAGTCGGATCATAGTGGACCGTGCCATCGGGATTGATGGAGACGGTTGCCCCCAGGGTGGTGATTGCGGTTACGCTGCTATCCCAGGGCGTATCCCCAAAGCCCATGACATGCAGGTCATCGCCATCAATGTCCACGTCATTGGCAAGTACATCAATGTCGACAGGCGTGTCATATTCGGTGGCAGCGAGATTGGGTGCTGCGACCGGGAAGTCGTTGGTGCCTTGGACGGTGATGATGATCGTTGCCACAGCACTGTCAACGCCATGTGAGTCCGTTGCCTGATAGGTGAAACTGACCTGTCGCGATTCGCCGACGCCCAGGTCCTGGAAGTCAGTACCCGGGTCGAAGGTGAAGGTACCATCACCGTTGTCAGTAACGGAGCCTTCGGAGGGCGTGGTGAGGAAGTTGTAAGTCAACGTGGTGACATCATCATCGGCATTGGCGTCATCGGCGTTGTAGGCGATGACCACGGGACCACCGTCTTCGACTGCCACGTCGTTGACATTGCCTGCTGTCGGTGCTTCGTTTTGCTCGACGAAGACGAGCTGGACATCGTTACCATCGCCGCCGGTGTAGGTGATGGTGGCCTCGTAACCGTCGATGGTGAAGGTGGTGCCTTCGGGCAGGCCGTCGAAATTGCCGTTGACAGCATTGGGGCCGACGTTGTCGATAAGGGTAATGGTATCACCAGCCTCCGGGACATAACCGAGTATGACATCAAGCGTCATGTCACCGAGTGTGACGTTGCCTTCGACAAACAGGATGTCGTAGTCGGTGTAGATGGTATTGCCGTTGATCTCAACGACAAGTGTGGTCCCTGCCTCGCCCACGAAGTCATCACCAATGCTGATGACACCCGGACTGTTACCCGGTTCAAAAACGGCGTTATCCGTCAGCGTCAAAGTACCATTAAACGAGATGCTGCCCTTGAGGGTTTTGTCAGCATTCACCGTCACATCACCGTCATAGGGGCCGGAGTGAACAAGGACCGTGCCATCGCTGTCGACATTGTCGATTGCTTCCTGAATCCGGCTGATGCCTTGAATTTGACTGCCCAGATACGTGGCATAGAGCGTTGCAAAATCGCCTTGGAATCCAGTGTCAGCGCTGGTGTCCGTGCCGGTAGTCAGGAAGTAGGAATAATCCAGCAGTCCATCGATTTCCGAGAGAACCGCAATGGGATCATCGCTGCCAAACCAGTTACCCGCCGCGTCGATGGGTGCGGTATCACCAAACGCAATTGTGTCATTGTTGTCGATGGCAAACTCGGTGTTCCCCGACAGATCGTTATCGAAAACGGTGTAACCGAAATTGGTGAGCAGTTCACCGAACTGGATGCCGATGCGGTTGCCATTGACGAAGCTGTTGGTCAGGTTCAAGTCATGGATGAAGCTTTCAGCGAAGACACCGATATCATTGCCGGTGACGGTCAGATGCGTGAGGTCGACATCTTCCTGATCGGTGAGCCAGAGGCCATAGGTGCCGTTGTCTCGAAGCGTCGTACCTGCGACAGCCAGGGTGCCTGCGATGTTGTGCAGTTGCATCCCAGCCTGATTGTTATCTGCGTACAAACCATCGGTATCGGTGAGTGAATCTGCACCGACCACGAGTAAGCCCAGGTGATTGAACTGGGTGATGATGTTTTGAAGCGTGACATCTTCGACGTTGGTCATCCACATGCCGTAGCCGTTGTTGGCATCGAACGTGGTGTCGGTGATGGTGACATCATAGGCATTGTCGATATCCACACCTTCGCCATAGTTGTCACTGATGGTGGCATCTGAGATGTTGATATCCGCAGCAATGTCGTAAAGCACGACACCGATTTCATCGTTGCCGGTGACGGTGGTGGTTTGGATATCGTTACCATCGTCGTGTTCCTGGATGGTGACATCACCGTTGATGCCGATGATAACGACACCCGCCAATTGGCTGTAGGTATTGCCGGTGTATGGGTTGCCATCGGTGTCGGAGAACGTGCCACCGTTGATGGTCACCGGACCACCCACGGAGAATGGGATGCTGCCAAAGTCATAATCAAGGAACTCATCCGGCAGTAAGTCCAGGAAGAACGGGGGCAGACCCAGAAGGAAGCCTTCGAAGGCGCCAATGAAATCTTCAGCTTCTTCAATCAACCCCTCAAACGGGAAGCCATAAATTTCCAGGCCCACGCCATCGTCGTCAAAGTCCGTGTTGTTGTTGGTTGCTGTGGTGCGGGTGAAAACCGACTCGTTCATGACATAGGTGACCCATATGCCCGAGTCTTCGTTCTGCGTGTAAACACCATTGGTATCCGACAGTGATTCAGCAAGCTCAACATGAAGTCCGGCTTCAAAGTTGTATGAACTGTTGACATCCAGCAAGGTGATATCGACCGCATCGGTGATAAAGATCCCGTCAAGGTCGTTGTACTGTGCTGTGACGCGCGTGAGATTCACGTAGTCCACGTAGTCGATCCACATGCCGTCTTCAAAAGCGTACATCACCGACACATCGGTCATGTCCGTCGAATACCAATCGTAGATATCAAAGCCCCAGCCATCGGTGTAGGACACATTGACGGTATCGAGCGTGATTGAATAACCGTAATAGAGTTCCATACTCGAATCACCGGTGTACTGGATGGTGGCATCGTTGACATCGATCTCTTCCACGTAGTCGGTTTCGATACCATTGGAATCAAAGTCACTGATCCACAGTCCATCGACATCCAGCAGATCGCCTTCTTCATAATTGATCCCGCTGCCAAAGCCGTACTCTATGGTCACTTCTTCAATCGTGGCCGTGCCGACTTCGTAGAAGCTGATCCCGTCATCTCCCATATACTGGATGGTGGTGTTGGAGACAATCACCTGATCGGTGTAATGGGCATCAATACCGTCTTCGTCTGCGTATTGGACGATCAGATGATCGAGCGTGATGATGCCCGAATCGGTGATGTCGATGATGTCATCATCACCATATTGTGCGGTGAGGTATTCGATGGTCAGATTGTCGACACCGAAGATGTTAAAGACTTCTTCATCATCCTCTGCATCGACGATGACGCCGGTTGGGTCCATGGAGACGCCGGTGATGGTCATGTCTTTTTCGATGATGTAAACAGACTCGAGATAGGTCCCGTCATAGACATGGATTGTCCCGCTATCTGCGACAGCATCGACACCGTCCTGGATGGTGTAAAACGCATCGACACCCATTGCCGTTGCCGGGCCGACGCCGTCAGGATCATCACCCCAGGCAATTGCATCCCAGTCGTCATCGACATAGACATCGGCCACAACAACCGCGGGGATGGTGAAGCCGAAGTAAACGTAGGTCAGGCCCGAATCGTCTTCATCATGATTAACCACGGATTCGATGAAGTCGTAGGCAACGTAGTCAAACGTATTCATTTCCGCCAGAACGTCAATGTCATCGTCAACGTCTTCATTAAGATTGTTGATCGCCAGATTACTCAGACCGTCGTAGCCAAAGAAGGTGTTCTGACCAGCGGACGAACCGTTGGGCATGGAACCGGTGCCAAGCCCGGTGACGTTATCATCTTCAGTGTCACCTGCATCGACGGTTGCATCACCATCAATGACCAAACCGACAGACGAATTGTCCGACAGGTCATTGCCTTCGATTAAGGCGCGACTGTTGAGGACGTGGATACCGATTTGGTTTTCGATGATCTCGTTATCAAGAATGGACACTTCCGTATTGGCACGCAGGCGGACACCGTATTCGTTGTACTGGAAGTTGCTGTTGGTGATCAGGCCATCGGTGTTACGGATGTAGGCACCTTGCACGTTGCCTTGTGCTTCGACGCCGTCAATGGTGACAAAGCCGTCACCGTTCTGGATAAAGATGCCCGAGTCTTCGTTGAGCGTGTAGGTGCCACCGAGGATGTCGATATCGCCATCAACATAGCGCAGGTGGATACCGGACACATCGTGGCCGACCGCGTTGGAGTCGATGACATCATTGCCGTCATCGTGACTTTGGATGATCACATTGCCGGAGATACCGTCTTCGATGTACAGGCCGTACTCCTGATGGTATGCATTGTTTGCCCCATCGGTATCGCCCATGCGGACAGCGTTGAGCGTGAGATTACCGCCGATGGCATTGGGCAGGGAACTCTTCTCAGCAAGGATGCCACTGCCAAAATCATCATCATTGGCATCGTTGTTGTTGAGAATGGTTCGTGTCAGGGTGACATCACCAGCAATGTCGATCAGGTTGATACCTCCATTGCTGTTGAAGTTGTACTTGCCGTTGGTATCAATGACCTGATCAGTCTCATCGATCAACAGGCCGATGTTGCCGTTGTCCGAGCTGATGGTATCCGTAAGGCTGACGGTTCCCGATTCCCTGACATAGATACCAAACGTGGCAGCGCGACGCACCACAACATTGTCGAAAGTGACGTTACCGCCACCTTGCGTAATGATCATGCCGATACTCGTCGCGTCAAAGACGGAGAAGTTGGCAAACGTCAGATCCGAAGTACCGGCATCTGCACTAATACCTGATCCGAATGAGCTGGCATCGATCATGATATCGCTGGCGTCTGCTGATTCGCCCTGTAATGTCAGACCTTTGTTGTAGATAAAGGTTTCCTCAGCATAGGTACCTGCATAGACATGCACGGTGCCGTCGGCATTGACCGCATCCACACCATCCTGAATGACAGCAAAGGCATCGACACCGATCGCCGTGGCCGGACCGACACCATCAGGGTCAACGCCCAACGACAGACCGGCCCAATCGTCATCGACGTAGACATCGTCCAGATTCGTGGGCACGTATGTCAGTTCGACATCATTACCATCACCGCCGACATAGGAGATTGCGAACACCGAGCCGGAGACAACGAGTTGATCACCTTCTGCCAAACCGTCGAATGTGCCGGTGATGGCATCGACGCCGTCGTTGTTGATGATGATGTAACTGTCGCCGTCTGTGGGTGTATAGCCGAGCGTGACATCCAATGTGCTGTCGGTGATATCGACGGTGCCTGTGACGTTGAGTTGGTCATATTCAGTACCGACGGTATTGCCGTCGATTTCGATTTCCAGCGTGGTGCCCAGGCCCATGACGATACTGCCGGTGTTCATGATGCCGGGACTGCTACCGGGGGCAAGTGACGTGCCGTCGGTGAGGGTGAGGGTGCCGTCGAGATCGAATGTGCCCTTGATGGTGATGTCGTTATCGACGATAAGGTCTTCGTCATACGTGCCAGGAAGAATGTGAATCACCGAGCCGGATGTTGCAGCTTCGATGATGTTTTTCATGCCAGTGTAGACGGCTCCAACACCTTCTATGTAGGTTCCTGTATCGAAGTTGTTGTCCGCGACGACCTGGCTCATGTCATTGCCGGTCAGTCCGTTGACTGAGGTAATTTGTGTGAAGAGCTGAGTGGTATTCTCGCCCATGTTGGTTGTATCAAAGGTATTGCCCGTGATGCTGGTTGCAGTCGTGCCTCGGACGCGCAACGCCGAACCGAAACGGGTGGTGGTCCCTTCGAAGGTGTTATCGGTGATGATGCTGTTTTGCGCATCGATGGTCACCAGTGTGTTGCCTTGTTCGTCATTACTGGCATTCAAGCCGCCTGCCTGGCCGGTGATCTGGTTGTTGCTGAAGGTGATGTTGTCATTGGATGATGAGGCACCACCACTGATGGACACCAACTGGCGTGGCACGTTTGCTAGCGAGAATTGAGCGCCAAAACCTTCGCCTGCAGGATTGGCGCCGGTGAACGTTTTGCCGGAGAAAATGTTGTGATCAATCAGGGCATTGGTGATGGCATGACCATATTCACTGAGCAGGCCGTGGTCACCGTCAGCGATGATTTCGTTGCCGATGATGGATAAACCCGAGTGCGCCCCCTGGAGATAGATTGCTGCATTTTCGACAACAGCATTGCCGTTATCGACACCTAGGATGCTAAAGCCCTGGTCGATATCACCGATCTGCACAGCGGTGGTGGTGTTGGTAACTCGGATAGCACCCAGTGCGCCAACGCCGGAGATGCCGTTGATGAAGGTGGTGTCCCGACCATTTTCCGAGAGTAATGTCAGGTCCTTGTTGATGAAAAGATTTTCGTCGTAGGTGCCATCAGCAACGTAAATCGTCCCCCCTGTCGTCAAGTGATCGATGGCGTCCTGAATATTTGCAAACGCATCAACGCCAAAAATCGTTGCAGCTCCCACACCATCAGGATCATCGCCGTCTGCAACGCCTGACCAATCGTCATCGACATACACACTTAATGCAGAAAAGCCTGCATCAACGTCGTCGAGAACATCACTATCAGCCAACGTGATGACGGCAGTTCGACCGGTGGTCACATCAGCATCACTGTCCAGTGTGTCACTGCCTGCATCCTGAGTCACAAAGACAAAGTTTGAGGATGGCGAGACAAATTCAATTCTGTAATCACCCGCAGCAATGTCAGCAAAGCTGTATTGACCGCTGGCATTGGTAACCGTTGTGTCCAACTGCGTGCCACCTGAATCCAACAGGTTCACGACAATCCCAGCTCCGACGGCGACATCCCCTGCGTCATTGATCGCATTGTTGTTCAGGTCATACCAGGCATCACCGCCAAGTGTGGCAGAAAGCAACACGCGCGGTTCGAGCGGTTGAACCTGATGATCGCCATAGAGCTTGCGGTAACGCCGGCGCGCATGACGATTGCGTTTGGGATGAGCAAACAATGAACGCGTCTTGTTAAACAGACTGCTTGAAATTGAGCGCAGAACGCCCCCGTGAATTGGTCGTTGCATCTTCAGGACTCCCTTTTTCCTCCGAATCTCGCATGCACTGAACAAACGAGATATCACAGCAAAGAACGCTTTGCTGCTAACAATCCAGGTCCGTATCAACGCATAGCAATGTCGCAAACCATTCCTGCGTCGTTGACCAAACCCAAAATGCGTCTTTTCTCCATGTGTAGTGTAGAGTGGAAGGGTTAAAGAAAAATACCTAAAAAGAGCGCAGTCAACCTAAGACTTACCGAGTCTTGACAATCGGACGGCACAAGCCCTACAGACACTACAAACCTACACATCAAGCGTATATCAAAAGGAATATCTGCCAACGCCAGATAACAGCACATCAGAATCAGATGCTAGAACAAAAAATGGCTTGGCGAATCAATCGCCGGAGAGATGATCGACGTTTTTGAAGATGTCGATCAAGCGTTGGCGGTGTTCAACGGGTAAGGCAGGCGCGTTGATGGACTGGAGATTGGCAGCCAGATGCGCTGTGTTACTCGTGCCGGTGAGGACGATATCCATCCCCGGCTCATCACGGCAGAATCGGTAACAGGCATCAACGATGTCAGCATACCCGCCGCCCCCGGAAGTGCCCCCTGAAATTTCCGCGGAAGTCAGCTTCAAGAAGTCCAGTGGGTTGGTGGCGTTGATCAAAGCTGGATCGATACGACCTTCATCGATGAGTTGGTTAATGGTTTGCTTGAAGCGGTCTTCGTTACTCAATGCTTGTCGGATGGCAAACATGCACATCGTGCCCACGTTCTGTTTCTGGATCATCGGCAAAACAGTATCACGTGCCGTCTGATTGAGAATGTTAAACCCGAGCATCACCACATCAAAGCAGTCATAAGGCAAAGCACGTTGGAGCATCTGGTGCGTAAAGTCATGCTCAAACATTTCCGTCACGCCGATGAATCGCACCTTGCCTGCATCACGCGCTTTTTGCATGACGGGGACAATCATCTCCATCGCATCATCCACGAGATCCGGATGCAGGCCGTGGATGTACATGATGTCGATGTAATCGGTGTTGAGCTGCGTTAAGCGATCATCAATCGTCTTGGCAAATTCTTGGGGCGTGCAATTGATCGGCCCCATCCAGCCAATGCCTGCTTTGGTGGAGATGACGATTTGATCGCGCGGCACGGTGTCGAGAAGTTTGGCAAGAACCGGTTCCGTGCCATAGCCTTGGGCGGTGTCAAAGACGTTGACGCCCTGATCGAATGCAGCCTGCGCGACAGTTAACGCATCATCGAGACTTCGGCCAAGGCGTAAGCCCAAACGCGAATGCCCACCACCGCCCAGTCCAGCGACGGAGACATGAAGGTTGGTTCTGCCGAGGGTGGTGTATTGCATGGATTCTCGTTACCTGATTAAAGCAACCAATCGTTAAACATGACAGACAAGCAATCAATTGAAAACTGAATTATTCGTCAGGCCAAACAACGCGACCTTGTAGCCATCTAGGTCTATTCTCTTTGGGGTCATGTAGTTTCAGAATACCAAAATCCAAAGTGTATCCCCAAGGTGGCGACTCAAGATCACCTTTGATTTCCCAAAAATCAGCGGGGATCAAGCGAACGTGAACCTGGTCAACATCATTGGGGATGATAATTGTCGTCGAATGACCACTCTCACTGCCGACTTTCTGATGAATAAAACCAAGACGCATATTATCGAGATAAGTTTGCTTGTCATCGAATACGATTGCCTGATAGGCAATACGACAATGCAATCGATCCACTGATACATTTAAACGCGTTTCACCGGAATGAGCGGAAGATTTGAAACGTGCCAGAGAACTTATCTTCACAGCATTGACGACTTCATCAGCAAACACAGGGTCCATATTAAATGCTGGTTTATAGGGCTCATCGACAATGATGTGATCACGTCGCATTGTTTTGCCCCAATAGGCTGTATGTACCAATTGCTTATCCACCACAGTCATATCGGGTACCAACTCGACACTTACTTTCTCAGGCAATACCCAGCGTTCCCGTTTGATAAAACGATAGCGATATAAACGATACCATTGCCTGGGAGCATGAGCCGGGATAAATAATTGGCCCAGCTTATAACGTTGTTCCCCATCCAGTAGCCATGCAGTAAACGCTTGAGCCAATGGTGGATTATCAAATCCCAGTAGTACAAAATATTCTTTGTCAGAAGTCACAACACGTGAATTAAACCATGCAGACTCATTTAGAGAACGCTGTGATTCATCGGTGATAATCTCGTCAACCGCATCGTCATGCCCAACCACCTTGACTTGCTGTGATGCTGAGGCTTGAACCATAAAAGGGTCATATCCTTCAGGTTGAACCAACTTTGCTTTGGCACGGAAACCATAGGTAATGTTGGCGATTTTCGGCGTGGGAGTATCAAAAAATTCTGGCTTAGGGAATGCCGTTAAACGGACGCCGGTACCGATGCGATTCAACGGGCGTAGCGTTTTTTTCTCATTGGATAGTAATTTCATCGAGTCTCTGAAAGTATGGTCGTTGATTTCAAACCGGTCATATTCAAAAGAAAAGTGGAAACGGATTTCCTTACCAAGGAACACCGTGCTGCCAGTTGACTTGTATCCAAAATTTCTATTACGTCGAATGGATGGTTTTACATGAATTTCGGGCTTTGCAGACTTTTGAATCAATGATTCGAGTTGCTGTTGGCTCAGTGCATGTTGCTCCAAAAGGTGATACAAAACCTCATGCCAAAGCCGATCACGCCATGTTGGATTTTCTGTATAGATGTCCAGGCAAAGTAATGTCGCAGTTTTTAACTGTGATAGAGAAAGGGACCTGCTCTTGAGGCGTCGTAAAAATTCCTTGGAATAAGGCTGATGCGGCTTACCATATTCGTCATCAAGTTGTCGGGTGATCTTGGGGAACGAATAAGTGGTTATATCATCCGGATCAAAATATCGTGGTAGAGATGAATATTGCTGATTGATACAGGCTGATAGAAATGGAAAGAAGAACAAGGCAATCAGTAATGCGATTTTTGATTTTTGAAATAGCACGTATCGGCTCCCGGTAGTGACATGTGTAGACCAGAATGTATTGTCATGATTTTTAGAGCCGTGTAAAAGCAATCAGAGGATCAATTTGAAATGCGCGCAAAAAAAGAGCTCTCTAAGGTTTACCTCAGAGAGCTCATAAAAGCCGGCAATGACCTACTTTCCCGCAGTGGCAGTATCATCGGCGTGACAGGCTTAACTGCTGAGTTCGAGATGGGATCAGGTGAACACTGTCACTAAAGTCACCGGCTAAAACAGTGGATCGCGGTTAAGCGGATCCACGATTGTTTTAGTGGATGTTGGGAATATCGAAGATTCAAAAGACCAAAGTAAGCTTGGTGTATGTATGATTTGAATCGATCCGTGGTCGGAACGATCAAGCAATCGACCGTTAGTACAGGTCACCTTAAG
>MDTD01194113.1_pt1 | contig 20255 bp, 23 predicted proteins | sample 811221 | NCBI WGS metagenome assembly MDTD01 (sample SAMN05326646, study PRJNA326480) | marine metagenome | isolation source: seawater | place: Pacific Ocean: South West | collected 2011
AAATAATTCAACCTCAATACTTGCTCTCATACTTTCATCTATTCTCCCATCCATGAATCCAGATATAGGAGCAGCAAGTGTTGTTGCTTTTTCTCTATGGGCAAGAATTTTCAGTGAATATGAGCTATTCTCCATTTCAATTTTAACTTTATCAATATGAATTTCACACTTATTTACTTTAGTACCGTTATATGTTGTGAACTCTATTAACTTATCATTTATTAAAACTCCAGCAATATGACCAATAAAAGAACTTCTCATCCATGGAATGATTGCAATTGATGATTTTAAAGAAATATTAGTTTTTGAAAAATGATTGCTCTGCATCCATATATAAGCCTTGGGAAATGAATGTCCCCAATCTTTTTCCATGTAACCTTTTCCTTTATTAAAGGAAATATTTAAATTACCATATTTCAATGATCCAGAAATATCATGATTCATACTCACTATACCGTGATAACATTCCATAAAAGGAATAAATGAGTATGGCCCCATAATACCCGGTGAAAGAAAAGAATTAGACCATGGAGATAAATTACTAAATTTTAGGTCTCCTTTTATATTGGGTAAATCAAGTGAAATTTTATCTCTACTAAAATGGTTATTACCTATTTTAAGATTATGTCTCCTAGGTGTTGGTTTAAATTTATCAGCGTTGAATTTATAGTATTTAGCAATGTTATTAATACCATCCAAAACTTGTATGAAGGATTGTTTATTTCCATTTTCATCCATTGCTATGCCTGGTATAATCGCAAAAGCACTAGATTGTGACGCATTCACAATTTTATAATACCAACCTTCAAAAAATCTTTTTCTTCTACCCCAACCATGATAAACATGAGGATTCCATATGGCATGTATTCTTAATAATTGATTCAATTTATATATATTTAGATTAAGTTATAAAAACAATTCTTTTTTTTCGTTTTGATATTTAAAAATAAAAAACCTGCACTTCTTTTGGTAGATATACAAAAAGCTTTTCTTGACAAAGACTATCCTGGATCAGATGAAAATTACGTCGGGATTAAAAGAAATAATCCAAAAGCAGAGGAAATATGTGGATCTATATTAAAAAAATGGAGAGAATTAGGTTTTTTAGTTATTCATGTTAGACATAGCTCCAATTCAATTAATAGTAAACTTCACGAATCTTCTCCAGGATATGAATTTAATGACCTAGTAAAACCTAATAATGGAGAGATAGTACTTACAAAAAAGGTAAACAGTTCATTTATAGGGACTGGTCTAGTCGAAATCCTTGATACAAATAATGTAAAATCAATTGTAATAGTTGGTATGACTACTAATCACTGTGTTTCAACTACAGTTAGAATGTCCGGTAATTTAGGTTATGATACGTATCTTGTTTCAGATTCAACTGCTGCATATTGTAATATTCTTAAAAATGGTGAAGTAATTGATTGTGAGGATGTCTACAAGATATCATTATCAAACCTAGATGGAGAGTTTTGTAGAGTTTTAACTAGTGATGAATTATTTAAAAATCTTAATTAAAAACTATCAAAAACTACTATACATATCTAATAACATTGATGCTTGCAGCAGAATCTATCTATATTCTTCCATATGTATTAGCAAGAATCTTCAGACCTACATTTCTAGATGTATTTGATTTAACTAATCTTGAATTAGGTGGTTTGTTCTCTATATATGGTGCTGTTGCATTCTTTTCATATTTGTATGGAGGTGTTTTAGCAGATAAATATTCACCTAGAAAATTATTATCTATTTCTTTAGTATTTACCTCACTTGGTGGATTAATTATGATGACCTACCCCTCATATTTTATAATGCAGTTGCTTTTTGCTTATTGGGGCTTTACAACAGTATTTATTTTCTGGGCACCAATGTTAAAAGCAACAAGAGCAATTGGAGGTGTTAAAATGCAAGGAAAAACATTTAGCTTTCTTGACGGTGGAAGAGGTATTGTAGCCTCATCCATAGGATTAGTCGGAGTTTTAATTTTTTCAACTTTAATAACAAAAGATATTTCATCACTTACTTTATCTGAAAAGCAAGAAGTTTTTAGGTATGTAATAGGGGCATCGTCGTTAATTGTCTTTATCATTGGCATAGTTGTATACAATTATCTAAATATTGAATTAAAAGATGATGAAAAAATTGGAAATATTAAAAGTCTTCTAGAACTCGCTAAGTTAAGGTCTGTTTGGTTAATTTCATTTATAATTCTATGTGCCTATATGGGATATAAAATTACAGATATATATTCTCTCTATGCATCTGAGGTTATGTTGTTTGACGAGATAAATGCTGCAAGAGTTGGAGCCCTACAACAATATCTAAGGCCTATTGTATGTTTAAGTGTAGCTTTTTTTACAGATAAAAATGGAAATATTAATAATATCCTAATTGGTTTCTTCGTAATGTTGCTAGGATCAATATTATTTGCAAGTGGTATAATTAAGGTGTCTATGAATATTTTGTTTTTTATTTCATTGATTATAGTAGCAACCGGAACTTATGCAATTAGAGGTATTTATTTTTCTATTCTTAAAGATGGTAAGATTCCATACATACTATCAGGAACTGCAATCGGATTAATTTCTATAGTTGGATATTCTCCTGATATTTTTGCAACACCTTTATATGGATATTTACTTGACAACTATCCAGGCATTAGAGGACATCAATATGTTTATTTAATATTATTGATATCATCTATTTTAGGAATTTATGTAAGTTTGAAATTCAAAAAAATTAACAACTTATGATGGAATTTATAATATCAAACTGGTGGATCTTTTTATTAATTATCACAATTTTATTAATAGTTTTAAGATATACTAAAGGAAATAAAAAAAACTACAAAGAATTGCTAGATGAGGGTGCAATTATTGTTGATGTAAGGACAGAGTCCGAGTTTAAATCTGGTCATTTAAAGAACTCAATAAATATGCCTTTAAAGGACTTAACATATAGAATAAGCGAATTTGACAAAAAAGATAATATAGTTACAGTATGTGCTGTAGGTATTCGAGCTGAGTCAGCAAAAAAATATTTTGAATCAAAAGGTTATAAGGTAGCTAATGGTGGCAAATGGACTAATCTCAAAGATTATGTTTAAATTTACTCAGACAAAAAAAATAATACTATGAAAAAAATAAATATTTTATTAACAATATTCATGATTTCTTTATCATGTGAATCTCCAGAAGTATTACCTCAGGTTATTGGTTATACAACTAGCGAAGAAGGAAAAACTGATGTTGTTGCCGGACCATCTGATATTACAGGAGTTTGGGAATCATATATTGAAGCTCATAATGCAAAAGATATTGAAGCAATCAAAGCATTAAACTCTAATGAAATATCAGTTTTTGGACCTGCTGGTGAGGTTATCGAAGGTTCTGATGCTCATATTGAATTTTTAACTCAATGGTTTGAAACCAACAACCCAAATTGGACAATTCTTTGGGCTATATCTAATACAGGAGAAAACAACAATGGAGAAATAGCAGATTTTGTAACTGCAGGACATCAGTTAACACTAAATGTTGAAGGCCAAGAAGTTATAGCTTATCAAGTAATTGATGCTATGATAGGAGATGGTAAAATAATAAACTTTAATGTATACGAACAGGAAAGAGGACAACCCTCAATCGAATGATTAAAAGCCTCTTTGGAGGCTTTTTTAATTTATTCTTCCAAAAAATGTTTCTCTTGATTTTTCAGATAAAGAAACACCCTTCTTAATATTGTAGTTAAATGTTACTAAAATTCTCTCACCTTTTTCAACAGCTGTTACTTGGTGAATTGATTTATTTCCCTTAAATATCATTAAATCACCTTCAAGACTATCAATTTTTGTTCCTACTACCTCATTATCAAGAATTTTTTCCACGAATTTATAGTTCTCTTCACCATTTTTATATCTCATATTATTGAAGAATTCATAAATACCACCTTTAATACAATTTTTTATAAGTAGAGTAATAGTAAAATCTGAGTTATCAAAATGCCAACCAAGAGAATCTCCAATATCATAGTAATTTATATTTATGGTAGAGAGTGGATCTTCGTATGGATATAAATTATCTAAATTAAGTAGCTTACAGTAGAATGATTTTATTACTTCTGAACTATAAATTATTTTTAATATTGAATCATTAGGAATTAAGTCAGCTGGTACACATTTTTTTGTAGTCATCATTAATCTATTTCTAGGACTATTTTTAGAAAAATTATCATCATATTCTGATACATATACATTATATTTTGATTGACTTTGATAAGATCCTGACTTAAGATTGGCAGCCTCCTCTTTAAGCAAATTCAAACCGTTTTGGTTAATAAAAGAGTTGAATATTAATATACCTTCCTCATCAAGTTTTTTAGAAAAATCTCCTGCATTTTTAAAAAAACTTTGATCGTAAGTTTTTCCTAAAATAGATTTCAAATTAAACTCTGTCATAACTTAACAAATATATTTAAAAATCAATATTATAATACCAGAGTATAAACTTTGGCAGTATCCAATATGAGAATTAAGAAGTGATTATAAATACAATCATGTGTAAATTTTATAGTTTCTTTAAGATTTTATAAATAATATTTATATTAAATTTGGGGTCTTGACCATGTCAAGTCTGTTAAAGTAAGACCTCTAATTTATTAGGGGTCTTCATTTATCTGGTATTTCCTTTTTAAATACTAATTTTGATAAATTCCTAAATTTTGAAAGGTCTCTTTTCATTAGTATTGATTTTAACATCTATTTGTATTAATATATTAGGTATAATGATTTCATTTGAATTATTGATTCAATTTATTAACCCTAATTTATTGTTTACTATTGCCTTTATTATATTAATCCTAGCTATAATTAATCTTTATTTAAAAAAATGAAAAAAGTTTTTTTTATTTTCTTATTATTTTTTACTAACCTATCAGTTAGTCAAATCTTTTATGACTCCAATGATTTAAAATACTATTTAGACTTTTCAAGAAAAAAAGCAAATCTAAAGTTTCAAGAATACGAAATTAAAGGTCCACTTCAAGAAGTAACATCACTCTATGGAAATATATTTACAATTATTAAAGGGGATAGTATACACTGGGTTCTACAACAGAGTGAAAAAAAGAACAAATATTCATCTTATTTAATAATTAAAGGAGAATATAAAGATATATTAAGATTAGTTAAAAGAGAGGTTTCTAGTGAAAGGTATGAAGTCCTTGCATCAGATATTATTTATTCTGGTCATTTTACTGATTATTTCAACTTTGTAGATGACAATGATTTTGAAAAAATTGCCAAAAATAGATTGATAGGTAGTTATCTAAAGGAATATGGTCTATTGGGAGTTTACAATATTAAGATTGTAAGAAATAATGGGGTTAATTTCACAGACCTAGATATATATGGAAAAATAATTTTGAGCGAAAAAGACATTGTTATCGAAACAAGTCTACCAACTTTAACAAGACTTGTTGGGTATTATGAATCTGAATTAAATAATAATATTAATATTTTAAAAAAAGGTATTGTCTCAGGAAGAGTCTTAAATGAAAATAGTTCTTTTTATTCTTTGAGCATAGATAAGGATAAAAATTTTGGGTCATTTACAACTTTAGAAATTAGAACAGAACCAGATGAGGAACAGACAAGTAAAAGAACTACAACTACATTTATAATTGTTGATTAATTTAGTAACATGAGAGATTTTTTAAATTATGGTGATTCACTCGATATTTGGATCTTAATTGTTACTTTATTATTTATAATAATTTGGAAATTTTTGATTGAAAAAAAAAGAAAATAAATGAAGGAACCAGTTAAATATTTTAGCTCCATAATCTTAATAATATTACTAATAATGTTAATACTAAATATTCTTTCATATTAAATTACTTATTATATTTAATTATTAATCTTAAACTAATTAAAATGAAAAAACATTTATTATTGCTAGCAGCAATAATTACCTTTTCTTATGTTGGTGCACAGGATAATAATGCTTGGCTTCAAACTCGAGTATTAAAAGTTGATCCTGCAGACGTAGAAAAATTTGAGGCTGCCGTAGCAAAAAAAACAAGAATGTACAATTCTGAAGACGGTACTCCAAGGTGGATTACATTCAGAATTTTAACAGGTCAAAATGCAAATCAATATTTACGGGTGCAATACATAACTTCTCCTGAAGAACTTGACAATATTGATACAGTTGGTAATGCTTATTGGCAAAAAACTGTTGGTCAATATCATACATCAGAAGCAGGAAGATTATGGGGAAGAGATAATAATACATCCTATTTTCCAGAAGATGCTTCTAGGATGAATCTCAGAAGAATAATTTACTATCGATACAAAGACTCTCATGAGAATGATTTTTGGAGATTTAGATGGAGAGTAAAAAATGCTATGCAGGAATCAGGGTATGAGTCTATAATGAGTGTATTTACATGTGGATCAGGTTGTAATGGCAATGTAGTTCAAGTTAGATTTCATCATGATGGATGGGTTGGACAATCTCGAGATTATGGAGAGCCACTTCAAAATATGATAGCAAAATATAATGAACTTTATGGAGAAAATGCTTACGAACAAGATAGTGATAAATTTGATGATTCATTATTACCTGAAGGAAGATCTATTCGTCATCATGAATATCTCCCCGAATTAAGTTCACCAAGAAGAAATAATAATTAAATTTTAACATTATGAAAAAATATATATTTATTTTAATAGCAATGATTTCATACTCTTTAACTGCTCAAAATTCAGCAAGAGTATATAACCAGAACGTAATACCAGGAAAAGCTGGAGATGTTGTAAATCTTTTCAATAATTTCTTTGGAGAAGCAGAATACAAGTCTGGCGGTGTAATGCTCCAAAGTGTTTCTTTCAGAAATAATGTAACTCATAGGATTGTTTTTTATGGAGATCCTTCAAACTGGGGTGAGGTTGAGCAAAGACCTCAAGGTGCTTGGAGTAATTTTCTAGGTCAACTAAGAAACCTAACATTTCCAAATCCGCAAGATAATGCTCTTTTGTCTATTATTTCTTGGTCAAGTGGTGATACAGAAGAATTTAAAGCTGCAAAAATATGGGATATTAATGTTGAAAATCCTAGTAAAATGAAAGCAGCATTTGATGAATTAACTGAAAAAAATCAAGATATTCTTGGGGGAAGGTCCGTTGGATTAGTCCAATATGATGCTGGAGGACCAGATGGAGCAACACATGGTATTGTTCTTTATGGTAAAAATCTTAATGATCTTACATTAAAAGAAAGAGAAATAAGATCAACAAAGCAATTTGCTGATTATGTGTCTAAAAGAGGAAATGTTGAATATGTAAAAACATACATTGTCAATGTAGTATCTAGATTCTAATTTTAGTCATATATTTATAAAAGACCTCCTTGTGGGGTCTTTTTTTTATATTTAATAATGCTCAAAATTGCATTTCATCAAAATTATATCCATCCCCTTGAAGAGAATCATAGGTTTCCAATGATTAAATATGAGCTAATTCCTGAACAGTTAATTAGAGAAAACACTTGTTCCTCTGATAACTTTTTTGAACCTGGAATGATTTCGGATGAAATTGTTTTAAAAACACACGAAAAAGAATACTTCCAGAGATTCAAAAATCTCAAACTATCAAAAAAAGAGATAAGAGAAATAGGTTTTCCTCTTAGTAAAGAACTTGTTGAAAGAGAAATGATTATAGCTCAGGGTACAGTAGAATGTGTACATTACTCAATTGATTATGGAATATCGATGAATATAGCAGGAGGAACCCATCATGCATTTTACGATCGAGGAGAAGCATTTTGCATGTTAAACGATCAGGCTGTTGCTGCCAAATACCTTATAAACGAAAAACTAGCAGAAAAGATAATGATAATTGATCTTGATGTTCATCAAGGAAATGGTACTGCATCAATTTTTAACACAAATGAAGAAGTATTTACTATTTCTTTTCATGGTAAAAAAAACTACCCGTTTAGAAAAGAGAAAAGTGATATTGATGTAGAATTTGATGATAATACAGATGATGAATTCTATTTAAAAAAATTAAAGTATCTAATACCTAATGTAATTGACAACTTTAAACCAGATTTCATTTTTTACTTATCAGGTGTTGATGTTCTAAATAATGACAAATTAGGTAGACTTGGTTTATCAATAGATGGATGCAGAGAAAGAGATAAATTTATTTTAGAATTGTGTAAAAAAAACTCAATACCAGTGCAAGTATCAATGGGGGGTGGATATTCAGAGCTTCTAAAAAATATAATTGAGGCACACGCTAATACTTTTAGATTAGCTCAAGAGATTTTTTTTTAATAAATTCAAATTAATAATGTTAAAAAAACCACTTTTAATTTCTATATCAGCTTTAATACTATCATGTTCAAATTCTATCGAATTAAATGGAATAATAGATGAAGTTGAAGTTTTAAGGGATAATTATGGAATAAACCATATCTATGCAAATAACCAAAATGATCTTTTCTTTATGCAAGGGTATTTAGCTGCAAAAGATAGATTATTTCAATTTGAAATATGGAGAAGACAAGCTACAGGTACTGTTTCTGAAATATTCGGTGAAGATGAGCTTGAGAGAGATATTGGAACACGCTTGTTCAAGTTTAGAGGAGATATCAAAGATGAATTAAATCATTACCATGAAGATGGTTTTGAAATAGTTTCTTCATTCGTATCCGGAGTAAATAAATACATTGAAGAGGTAAATTCTAATCCTGATTTATTACCAATTGAATTTAAAATTATAGGTATTAAACCTAAGCAGTGGACTAATGAGGTTGTTATTTCTAGACATCAGGGACTTCTTGGAAATATTCAGGAGGAGTTAAACATTGGTAGAGCAGTTTCTTTAATTGGGGAAGATTTAGTAAAAGACATATTATGGTTTCACCCTAAAGAGCCATCGCTAAAACTACCTGGTGATATTACATATGAAGATTTAAAACAGGATATCTTGAGATTATATGATGCCTATCGTGAACCTATAGAATTTCAGGAAACATACATTTTAGAAAAATACAGAAATGATGATATACTTGTGGAAATTCAAGATGATGTCATTAATGATAAATACTCTATGGGAAGTAATAACTGGGCAATATCAGCTGAAAAATCTGAATCAAAGTTTCCGATTCTAGCTAATGATCCGCATCGGTCCCTGTCAAACCCTTCCTTAAGATATATGGCACATCTAGTAGCACCTGGATGGAACGTAATTGGGGGAGGTGAACCGGAAATACCCGGAATCTCAATTGGACACAATGGTATAGGAGCATGGGGTCTAACTGTATTTAGAACTGATGCAGAGGACCTGTTTATTTATGATCTAAACCCTACAAACTCATACCAGTACTTTTATAATGGTAAATGGAATGAATTTGATATTATAGAAGAGACAATTAAAGTCAAAGGAGCTGATGATGTTGAGGTTAATCTTTTTTATTCTGTTCATGGTCCGGTAACATTTATAGATACTAGGAGAAATAAAGCTTATGCAGTCAAAAATGGATGGTCAGAAATTGGAGGGTCACCATACTTAGCATCTCTTAGAATGGATCAAGCTAAAAGCTGGGATGAGTTTAGAGAAGCTTGTAAATATTTTAATATTCCAGGAGAGAATATGGTTTGGGCTGACAAATATGGTGATATTGGTTGGCAATCTGTTGGAATAGCTCCAATCAGAAAAACTCATAGTGGGATGGTTCCTGTTAGTGGTAACGGAAGTAATAAGTGGGAAGCATATCTTCCCATAATAGAAAAACCTAACCTATATAATCCAGAAATAGGTTATATATCAACAGCAAATCAAAATGTAACACCTGAAGATTATCATAAATGGGAAGCCATTGGATTTGATTGGGCAGACCCTTATAGAGGAAATAGAATAAATAGAGTACTTGAAAGCAAAGAAAAATTTACAATGGAGGATATGCTGAGTCTTCAAGTAGATTATTATTCAATTCCAGCTGAACAAATTATAGGACTCTCTTCGGGTTATATAACAAATGATTTAAAGTATTTTGATAAACTAAAGAATTATGATAAAGAATATTATTTTCAATTGTTATTAGATTGGGATAGAGTTTTAGATAAAAACTCAAAAGAGGCGTCTATATTTAACTCATGGAAAAATCAAATCTTATCTGAGCTATCTGTAAGAATAATTCCAAACTCAGTGTCTGATTATATTACCTTACAACTATACAAAGCAATTGAAATTATATCTAATATGAGCGAAAAAGAAAAAGTAGACTTTTTAAATAAAACATTTGATAGGGCATTAAATGCTTTGGTTGAAGACTTAGGAGAGACTGAAGATGACTGGATTTATGGTCAAGATAAATATAAGCATGTTAAAATTTATCATCCATTAGAAAAAGTTGTAAATGATTCAATTAAGGAAATTATTGGGCTTAAATCATATCCAAGAGGTGGTGATGGATATACACCAGGGTCAACTTCCAACTCATTAAATCAAGAATCAGGAGGTAGTTTTAGAATAATGATTGATACTGGAAATTGGGATAAAAGCTATGCAACAAACTCACCCGGACAGTCAGGGGATCCAGAAAGTAAATTTTATGACAACCTATATGAAGACTGGGCTAATGATGTTTATTTTCCTCTTTTATTTTCAAAGTCTAAAATTCTATTAAACCTTAGTGAAAGAACAGTGTTTAAACCAAAAAATTAATCTTTGTAAATTTTGATTGTAATGTTGCCCTTATTATCAATATGGGCTCTATACATCCCTGCTGTATTAAATTCCATTGCAACATTTCCATTTTTATCAAGACCAATTACTCCGCCATCTCCTCCAGTTGATTTAACTTTATCTAAGGATTTTTTTGATGCATCTGTTATATTTTTATTTTTATACATCATTTGTGCAGCTATATCATAAGCAACAACATTTCTTATAAAGTGTTCCCCCCATCCTGTTGCAGAAATTCCACAACATTGATTATTAGCATAGTTTCCTGCTCCTATTATAGGTACATCTCCTATTCTACCCCATATTTTATTTGTGGTACCACCAGTTGAGGTTCCTGCAGATATGTTTCCATTAATGTCAATAGCAACACTTCCTACAGTCCCATATTTTGAGTCTTTTATAAAAGGGTCTTGATATGTGACACTATTTCTTTCCTTTAGTCTTCTGAGAGATTTAATCCTTCTTTCAGTTATAAAGTATGAGTTTGAAACAGTATCAATTCCCATTTCAATTGCGAAGTCATCGGCACCTTTTGATGATAGAAAAACATGAGGAGATTTTTCCATCACAGCAATTGCAGCAGATATTGGATTTTTGATGTAACTAGATCCTGCTATTGCACCAGCATTTAAATCCTTACCATCCATAAATGATGCATCAAGACTTACCCTTTCATCATTAGTTAAAACAGCACCAACACCTGCATTAAAAAGAGGTGAATCTTCCATAACCCTTATTGCTTGTTCTACTGCATCTTTACTTGATCCGCCATTTTTTAAAATATCATATCCAGCCGTTACAGCTTCTTCCAATTTAATCATATAAGACTTCTCTAATTCAGGAGTCATATTCTCTTTTAAAATAGTACCAGCTCCCCCATGAATCACAATTCCTATTTTATTTTCATTTGAATCAATTGAACATGATATTATTAAAAGATAGGATAGTAATATTAGTAATTTTTTCATAAAAATGTATTTATTTAAAATATACTTATATTATGTTATAAATCAATACAGTTATGAAAAATTTTACTTTAATAATTTCTTTGATGATATTCATTAATACTAATGCGCAGATAGACAATATCGCAGAAAAACTAGGCTATGAAAAAGATTCTAAATTATTAATTATTCACGGAGATGATATAGGAGTATCTCACTCAGTTAATATTGCATCTTTTGATGGATACAAGAATAATGCTATTAATTCAGGAAGTGCAATGATTCCTTCACCATGGATTAAAGAGGTTGCCGTATTTCACAAAGAAAATCCAAACTATGATATAGGATTGCACCTAACTTTAACAGCAGAATGGAAAAACTATAAATGGGATGGAGTTTCATCATCTAACCAAATAAGTTCTCTTCTTAATGAGGACAATGAGTTCTATGATAATACAAGCGATGTTAATATAAATGCAAATCCAGAAGAAGTAAGGAGAGAACTTCAGGCTCAAATAGATTTTTCAAGACAAATTGGTTTAAATCCTACTCATATTGATACTCATATGGGTGCACTTGCAGTTAACAAAAAACTTTGGAGGGTTTACATTGAAGTTGGACATAAAAATAGACTTGTATCTATGGTAACTAAATCAAGAGCTTTAAATCTATTTGATGATGATTTTCCAATGCCTGATTATATAGTTCCGGTAAATGACATTTATATGCTATATCCTGGTGCAGATAGAACTTTTTTAGAGGCATCTTTTGGAGAAGAACTTGCTAGTTCAGTAATTGTTGAAGATATATATAAATATGAAGATTGGTATAAATTATATTCAAGCAAAATTAAATCTTTACAACCAGGGTTAAATGTATTTCTTCTTCATCTTGGGTATGATAATGAGGAACTCAAAGCTGTAACAATAGACCATCCTGAATATGGCTCTCAATGGCGACAACTAGATTACGATGTTTTTAACTCTAAAGAGATTAAGCAGTTGTTAAAAGATGAAGAAATTAAACTTGTTAATTGGGGTGAAATTAGAGATATTATTTATACTAACTAGATATAAAAAATACCCTCTAAGTTTTAGAGGGTATTTTGATTTAAATTTTATGAACTATTACCAAGTTTTCATTGTTACTTCAGTCCTTGTTCCAAGAAAAGTTGATATTGGAGCAACAGTTTTACTAAATTTTTCAAATGCCTCAATCTCAGGTTGATTTTGTGGTCCACCTTTCAGATTTTCAGCAAATCCACCTTGATTTGAGTATATATAATGACTTTCACCATCTCTGCTTACACCTTGATTTATTGACCCAAGAGCAACATAAGTATCTACTGATTTAAAATTACTCATCAGTTCAGCAAAAGCAGTAGCAAAGATTCTTTGATCATCTACTCTCCATTGCCAAGACTGAGCCCAATTACCTCTTTCAGAATCTGTATTAATTCTAATTAAGCTTTGACCTGCAGAGTTAGCAATTACCTTAGAATCTAAAGCATTAAGGTCTTCATAGAATTCATCATATTTTTCTCCAGATCGTATTTGTCTAAGCTCAATTATTCCATCAACCGGACCTGCAAAAATAATTGAATGAGTAGCTTTTAAATCTTGAGGTCTATAAAAATATCTTACAAGAGAAACTGAAACTCCCTCCGGCATATCAATATTTGAATAAAATTCATCCATAGCTTCTAGATATGCTGAAGCCTGATTAGCAGGAACGTATATATCAACTCTATTCCAAGCAATATTATCTTGAGAATAGGAGAACCCTAGTGTTAGGATTAAAAAAAATGTCAAAAATTTTTTCATAATTTATTTATAGTTAATTGTTAGTTCATTAATTTAAGAAAAATTAATCAATTTAAAAATGAATAAGAATATTGCAAAAGTAAGAGCTCATGATGCATTGGTAGGTTTAATATATTTATCAGGTGTAGGGTTAAGTTATTTGTCAGGAAATTATAACTTTTTGTGGATAGTAATTGGTGTAGGATTCCTGCAAGTTATAAGTCCAATTACTAAGTTTTGCCCACTATATTTTATACTGAATAAAATGATGCCAGACTCGGATCCAATTCAAAACGGAAAATAGTTTTTTCAAACATATATTTTTTAACTTTACTCTCTAATGAAAATTAGCTTTACCAAGTATAATGGTGCAGGTAACGACTTTATCGTTATTGATGATAGATTGAATAATCTCAGTTTAACAAAATCTCAAATTTTTAATATCTGCAGTAGGAATGTTGGTATAGGAGCTGATGGATTGATATTAATAAAAGAATCTAATAAAACTGATTTTAAAATCCATCATTATACATCAGATGGTAATCCAGGATCTCTTTGTGGAAATGGATCTAGATGTGCAATTCTTTATGCTTATAGAAATAATATAATTAATAAACATACCGAGTTCGAAGCTTTCGATGGAATTCATAAAGCTGAAATAATTAATGATGAATTAATTTCCATGCAGATGAAGTTAAATTCTAGAATTATTGAAAATGACTACGGAATATGGGTAGATACAGGATCTCCTCACCTTATTGTTGAAACAGCCAATACAGATGATCTTGATGTAAGGAGTACAGGTAGATCAATTAGATATAATGATTATTATAAGAAAGAAGGTGTCAATGTTAATTTTGTTGAACGCATTTCAGATGAAGTTTTTAAAATAAGAACATATGAGAGAGGTGTTGAAGATGAGACAAGAGCATGTGGAACAGGATCTACTGCATCAGCTATTTGCATGAACTATATAGGAAAAACTAGAAGTAATAAAATGAAAATGAAATGTTTGGGTGGAGATTTAGAAGTTAAGTTTTTAAAAAGAAATAAAAAATATTCAGAAATCAGTATAACAGGCCCAGCTAAATTTGTTTTTGAAGGTATTATAAATATTTAGAAAACAAAATTACACAACAGAACTCCAATTAAAATACCTTCAAGCCATGTAAGAATTATAATTTGATATTTAGTTAAATTAAACTCTTTTGAGACTTTATCAATCATTTCCTCATGCCACTTAAAAAACTTGTTCATTTTTAAATTTAGTTATTTTTTGAATGCCAGTATGCTATTAAAATAAATAACCCTTGAAAAGGCAACCTATATATTGATTGATTTTTTGTAACACCAAGTATAGATTGGGATAATTCACTCTTAACTAAATGAATATTTGCAGGGAATACAAGTATTAAAAGAATAATGAGTCCAATAGCTCCAGTTTTTCGAGTTTTTTTGGATAATAACATTAGACCTAAAATAACTTCTGCTAGACCTGATAAATAGACGAATTCAAGATGAAAAGTCAAGTAATTAGGCATTATGGCAAGAAAAAAATCAGGATCAATAAAATGTCTTACACCAACATACATATAAGCAATGGACATAATGTATATTGTTGTAAGCTTAAAGTATCTCATTAGAAACTATACAATTAAACTAATATTTGTTGAAAACAGCTTGACTGATATTGAAAGTAGAATAATTCCAAAAACTCTTCTAATGATAGCGATTCCGTTTTTTCCTAAAAGCCTTTCAATGGTAGTTGAAGATTTAAGTATTATATAAACAAAAACTGAATTTACTATAATTGCAATTATTACATTTATAAGCTCATACTCTGCTCTTAGAGATAATAAAGTTGTTAATGTACCTGCTCCGGCAATTATTGGAAAGGCTATTGGAACTATTGATGCAGTTTCAGGTTCATCATCCTGAAAAATAGTAACACCGAGGACCATTTCAAGAGCAATAAAAAAGATGACAATTGAACCGGCAACTGCAAATGAATTAATATCAATTCCAATTAAGTTTAGGATTTCTTCTCCAATGAATAAAAAACCAATCATAATCAACATTGATACAATAGTCGCCTTTTCTGATTCAATCTTTCCTACTTTTTCTCTTAATGATATAACAATAGGAGTTGCTCCAATAATATCAATTATTGCGAATAAAATCATACTTGCTGTAAATATTTCTTTGAAATCCATAGTTATAATGGGCAAATTAACTAATTATAATTGAGAATATTAATTTTATTCAACAATAATAGCACCCTGCATTGCACCATGAACAGAGCATAAATAGTAAAAAGTAGAACCTGACGAATCTGCCGGAACTTTCCATGTTACCGTACCATTTTCTGAACCATTGTTATTTACATCTGATAATTGATTATCTGTTCCAGTACCTGTAGCTGATTTAAGATAAAAAGGATGACCTGGAGAGTCTACATTAAAGGTTATATCATCACCAACTTTTACTTTAATTGTTGGATCAAATCCAAATTGATCATCATTACTATCGGTTACAGAAACTCTATAATCATTGGAATTATTTGCAGTTACATTAAATACAAAAGTTCCAGATGGTAATTCACTCAAAGCTGCAGTCGAGGAAGAGCTTGAAGAAGAAGATGAACTTGAAGAAGTTGAACTTGAAGTATTTGTAGATGTGGATGTATTTGAATTTTGAATAGATGATGAGGTACTAGATGATGATGTACTATAGTTGTCGTAAGTAGAATCATTACCCGATTTTGAGCATGAAAAAATTAGGATTACTATAAAAAAACACTTTTTCACATTACAATATTAAAGATTTAATAAAACTAATAAATGTAAAACAATGTTAAAATCTAGTCATTTATTATTAAATCTTTGTTTAAATGAACTCCATAAAAAATATTTAAAGCACTTAAAAAACTTGGAGTGAAAGAATTAATCTCTTCTATGCTACTCCTGATTCCGTCATATGGAAACTCTAATTGAATTGAACTAATATCATGATTAATATCTGTACCATATACTCTTGTAATATATCCTCCGCTAAAGTACCTTGACCCATTAGGACTTAAATTTTGTGAACTTGGAAGAGAGGTGATATTATTTTTCTCCATCAACGATCCTAAACTAAATTTACCTCTTATTAAATCTGATAGAGAATAATCAGATTTATTTAATATTGCCCTAAGACTAGTTTCATTGATTGGAATATTTGTATCAATATAATCATCACTTTCATCTAGTTCAGCAGAAGTAATCAGATATCCTATCCAAGTTCTAAGGTCATTAAAGCCATCAGGATTTACACCATGACCATGAATATCTAATAACAAAACTGTAGGATTATCTTTTAAGATATCATCTCTAGCAGACCTAATATAATGATGAAATTCATTAAAAGCTCTTTCAGAATAGATATTCCCTTGAGCAGCTTCAACTATGTCTCTATTTGCATCTAATTTTGTTCTTTTTAGATTATTAATTATAAAGTATGGAGAATCTCCGTAATTAAAAATAAAATAGTTTCTAAGAGCTTTAGCTAACTCAATTGTATTAGAATCTGTAACAAGAACTCCATATGTTCTATCGGGTATTTCTTGAGGTGTAAGATTACCCCCGTGAGATACAGTTATAATTAAGGGCAAATTTCCAGGATAATAAGAGATATAGTTATTGCGACCAAAATATGTATTTCCAAAAATATAAGGTGAATCAAAGCCCAGATCTTTAAAATTTTCTGATTTAGGTATTTCTTCAATGTTAAGATTATTATCATTTTTATTACATGATATAATTAACATTAATAAGAAAAGTAAATATTTATTCACAAGCCTCAATTTATGCATAAATCTAAAATTATGTTAAATGATTTACTAAATAAAAGTTAAAGAGGTACTCTGATTTTTATATAAAGTTAAAAAAAGGAATTTTTGCCGTTCATTTTAATAAGAAAAAATATGTTAATTAATTTTTTTAAATATTCGTTTTTAAGTCTTTTACTAGTACCTACTAATTCTGATTTAAATATCGTTGAAACTGCTATCTCAAATGATAACTTTTCAACATTAGTAGCTGCAGTTAAAGCAGGAGAGCTTGTCGATGCACTTTCTTCGGAAGGTCCTTTTACAGTTTTTGCTCCAACAAATGATGGTTTTAATAACTTACCAGAAGGTACTTTAGAAACACTATTAAAACCTGAAAACAAAGAAACTTTACAATCAATTCTTAAGTATCATGTTGTTTCTGGAAGATTTATGGCTAATGATGTTGTAAATGCTATCAAAAGCAATGATGGTGAGTTTACTGTTCAAACTTTACAAGGAAACGATCTTACTTTAAAATTATGGGAAGGTAATGTCTATGTAAAAGATGCTAAGGGTAACAAAGCTAAAGTTATTATTACAGATGTAGAGACTTCAAATGGAGTCATACATGCAATAAACAATGTAGTACTTCCAAATTAATTGAGTTTAATTATTTTGTTTGGTAGAGAGAGTTCCTTGAACTCTCTCTTTACTACAGAAAAAAGGCTCCTTAACTGGAGCCTTCTTTATTTAAATTCTAGTTATTAATATAATCAAGAATATCTTTAGGTAACATAGAATCAACTCTCTCAAGAGATATGACATTATATCCCCATTCCGTCATTGCTTTGTTCAAACTTTTCCTATCCATTGAAGCTTGTTTCCATCCAAATAGCTCATCGTATGTTTGATCAAAAGTTCCATCACCCCAATGAGGGTAATTATCAAAACCTCTAAATGAAGCATAGATATTTGGATTACCACCTGAAACTAACTTAAATGATCTTCTATATGAATTATCATCCATCATTTTTTCAACAGTTTTACCAGCTCTATACATCCACTTTGTTATGTAATCATTCATTCCTGGTTTAGAAACTCTAATTGTACGTTCTAAGAACCTTGGTGGAGGAGCATTCTCCCCTATACTTAAAGGCTGAATTAATCGCCAAGTTTGCATACCCCCAGCAGATTTTACATACTGAGAAACATTTTTTTCCCAATACTCACCTTCTCCATCTTGTAATAAGTTGTTATAATTAGATGACTGCTGAAAAATCAGTAATCTTAAATATGATCCCTCATCTGGACCGCTAAGAATTCTATAAGTAATTATATAATTACCTTCTTTATTATTGAACATTTGAGTCTTTTTTGCAGCAGCAGACTCAAATTTATCTCTCATTCCATCTTTAGGCGTGTATATAAAAGAGGAAAGGTAAACTTCATCAGGGTCTCTTTGAGAGAAACCTGAAATAGTAAATAAAACAGCAATAACTGTAATTAAAAAATTTTTCATTATTATAATTTATGATTATAAATAAATATAATAAAGATGTAAATATCATAATTACAATTATTTATTTTTTTATCTTCTTTTTTTAAACAAAAACCTAAAAGCTATTATTATAAAGGCTACTGTAAATATTATTCGTAAAAATTCTGTATCATTCATTTACCTTAATTATTATTAAATCTATGAAATTTGACAAAAAATGATTAAATTAAGACATGGAATCTTTAATCTTCTTTATCGGATTCATCGTATTTTTTTTGATGATAATTGCAATATTAGTGAAGGAGACTAGTTAATCTTTTTGAATAGATTTTATAAAATAATATTTTTTGTAACAACTTTAAGTTTATTAGGTTGTAAAAATAACTTCTCATATAGCGGCATTAATTATTCTAGAATTGAATTAGATGGTCAAGAAAGTAGAATGATAACGGATTTAATTAGTATTTACAAAGACTCGATAGACATTAGTCTAGACAATGTTATTGGATTCTCTGACAGATTATATACTAAAGGAGATTTTAGTTCTAAAAAGTTCAATTCATCACTCGGAAACTTAATTGCTGATATAATATTTATTCAATCTGATTCAGCATTTAAGATTCAAGAAAATAAAAATATTGACTTTGTAATTCAAAATCATGGAGGGATCAGAGCATCACTTCCTGAAGGTGAAGTCAAATTATCTGATGCGTATAAAATACTCCCATTTGAAAATGAAATTGTAATTATTGAAATGTATGGAGAGTCCCTCTCTGAAATAGTATCTTTTCTTAAGAACGAAACAATACCTCATCCATTTTCTGGGTTAATAATAAACAAAAATGAAGTTTTAGTTCAAAACAAACTTATTAAACCCTCAAAAAAATATTATATAGCTATAAATGACTATTTGTTAACTGGAGGTGATAATATGTTTTTCTTTAATAAAAACACTAAAGTATATAGGTTAGGTTATTCTCTTAGAGATGCATTTATTGATTATACTAGATCTAATTTATATCTTTCATCAAAAATTGATAATCGTTTTATAATAAATGAATAGAAGGAAGTTTATATATAATTCTAGCCTTGCATCCCTTTCAGTAATGGGCCTAAATTCATGTAATTTAAATTCTAAAGATCTTAAGATTACAATCCTTCACACCAACGATGTTCATAGTCAAATTGATCCATTCCCTTCAAATCACAATCTATATCCAAATAAAGGAGGATTTGCAAGAAGAGCAAGCCTATTTAAGGAGTTGATTACCAACAATCCCAATACGTTAATTTTTGATGCAGGTGATATTTTTCAGGGAACACCTTATTTTAACTTTTTTCAGGGTGAATTAGAACTTAACTTGATGAAGAAGATGGGTTATGATGCAGCAACTATAGGAAATCATGAGTTTGATGCTGGTTTAAAAACATTCAAGAA
>MDTD01194776.1_pt1 | contig 20255 bp, 21 predicted proteins | sample 811221 | NCBI WGS metagenome assembly MDTD01 (sample SAMN05326646, study PRJNA326480) | marine metagenome | isolation source: seawater | place: Pacific Ocean: South West | collected 2011
GTCATGTCGAGCATGAGGCCGATGCGCGAGGGCAGCGATTTCAGGAACCAGATATGGGCGCAGGGCGCGGCCAGCTCGATATGGCCCATGCGCTCGCGCCGGACCTTCTGGAGCGTCACCTCGACGCCGCATTTCTCGCAGACGACGCCGCGATATTTCATGCGCTTGTATTTGCCGCAGAGGCATTCGTAATCCTTGATCGGACCGAAGATGCGCGCGCAGAAAAGCCCGTCACGCTCGGGCTTGAACGTGCGGTAGTTGATCGTCTCGGGCTTCTTGATCTCGCCATAGGACCACGAGAGGATGCGCTCGGGGCTGGCAAGGCTGACCTTGATCTCGTCGAACACCTTGGCGGGGGCCACCGGGTTGAACGGGTTGTTGGTGAGTTCCTGGTTCATTTGTCCAAATCCTTAGAGGCTGGCGGTGAGGTGAGGGAGGGTGCCGTTCTCCTGAAAGGAAAACGGACCGGACCCTGGTGCAGGGTCCGGAGCGCGCCGCTTACTCATCCTCCTCCGCATCCAGGAGTTCCATGTTGAGGCCGAGGCCGCGCACTTCCTTGACGAGCACGTTGAACGATTCCGGCACGCCGGCCTCGAAATTGTCCTCGCCCTTGACGATGCTCTCATAGACCTTGGTCCGGCCCGCCACGTCATCGGATTTCACGGTGAGCATTTCCTGCAGGGTATAGGCCGCGCCATAGGCTTCGAGCGCCCAGACCTCCATCTCGCCGAAACGCTGGCCGCCGAACTGCGCCTTGCCGCCAAGCGGCTGCTGGGTGACGAGGCTGTAGGGCCCGGTCGAGCGCGCGTGGATCTTGTCGTCCACCAGGTGATGCAGCTTCAGCAGATACTTGATGCCCACCGTCACGGGCCGCGCGAACTGCTCGCCCGAGCGCCCGTCATAGAGCACCGACTGGCCGCTGGTATCGAAACCCGCCCGACGCAGGGCGTCGTTCACGTCCCCCTCTTTCGCGCCGTCGAAGACCGGCGTGGCGATGGGAACGCCATTGGTCACGGTCTCGGCCGAGGCGACCAGCGTCGCATCGTCCATGTCCTTGATGCCCTCCTCGTAGACCTCATCGCCATAGGCCAGGCGCATCGCCTCGCGCACCGGGGTCAGGTCGCCGGTGCGGCGATAGGCGGAGAGCGCGTCGTCGATCCTGACGCCCAGGCCGCGCGCGGCCCAGCCCATGTGGGTTTCGAGGATCTGGCCCACGTTCATCCGGCTCGGCACGCCGAGCGGATTGAGGCAGATATCGACCGGCGTTCCATCGGCGAGGAAGGGCATGTCCTCGATCGGGATCACCTTGGAGACCACGCCCTTGTTGCCGTGCCGCCCGGCCATCTTGTCGCCCGGTTGGAGCTTGCGCTTGATGGCGATGAAGACCTTGACCATCTTCATCACCCCCGGCGGCAGGTCGTCGCCCCGGCGTACCTTCTCGACCTTGTCCTCGAAACGCGCGTCGAGCGTCCGCTTCTGCGCCTCGTACTGGTCGTGCAGGGCCTCGACGACCTTGGCATCGGCCTCGTCCTTGAGAGCAAGCTGCCACCACTGACCCTTGGTCAGCGTCGCAAGCAGCTCCTCCGTGATCTCGGAATTGGCCTTGACGCCCTTGGGCCCCTTGACCGCCACCTTGCCGAGGAGAAGCGATTTCAGACGCGCGAAGATGTTGCGCTCGAGAATCGCCAGCTCGTCGTCGCGGTCACGCGCCAGGCGCTCGACCTCCTCGCGCTCGATCTGGAGCGCGCGCTCGTCCTTCTCGACGCCGTGCCGGTTGAACACGCGGACCTCGACCACGGTGCCGAAATCGCCCGGCTTCACCCGCAGGCTCGTGTCGCGCACGTCGCTCGCCTTCTCGCCGAAGATGGCGCGCAGGAGCTTTTCCTCCGGCGTCATCGGGCTCTCGCCCTTCGGGGTGATCTTGCCCACGAGGATGTCCCCCGGCTGCACATCGGCGCCGATATAGACGATCCCCGCCTCGTCGAGATTGCGCAGCGCCTCCTCGCCCACATTGGGAATGTCGCGGGTGATCTCCTCTGGCCCGAGCTTGGTATCGCGGGCGGCCACCTCGAATTCCTCGATATGGACGGAGGTGAACACGTCATCGCGCACGATGCGCTCGGAGATCAGGATCGAGTCCTCGTAGTTGTAGCCGTTCCACGGCATGAAGGCGACGATCACGTTCTTGCCGAGCGCCAGCTCGCCCATATCCGTGCAGGGGCCATCGGCGATCACCTCGCCCTTCTGCACCGTGTCGCCCACGTTCACGAGGGGGCGCTGATTGATGCAGCTGTTCTGGTTCGACCGCTGGAACTTGCGCAGGCGGTAGATGTCCACGCCCGGATCGCCGATTTCCAGATCCTCGGTGGCGCGCACCACGATGCGCTGCGCATCCACCTGGTCGATCACGCCGCCGCGGCGGGCCATGATCGCAGCCCCCGAATCGCGGGCGACCACGCCCTCGATCCCGGTGCCGACAAGCGGTGCCTCCGAGCGCAGCGTCGGCACGGCCTGGCGCTGCATGTTCGAGCCCATGAGCGCGCGGTTGGCGTCGTCATTCTCGAGGAAGGGAATGAGCGAGGCGGCGACCGAGACGAGCTGCTTGGGGCTCACGTCGATCAGGTCCACGTTCTCGACCGGGGCGAGCATGTATTCGCCCGATTGCCGCGTGTTGACCATCTCGTTGACGAAGCGGCCGTTCTCGTCAAGCGTGGCATTGGCCTGCGCGATGGTGTGGCGCATCTCCTCGGTGGCGGACATGTAGACCACCTCATCGGTGACCTGCCCGTCCTTGACGCGGCGATAGGGGGTTTCGATGAAGCCATACTTATTCACCCGCGCGAAAGTGGCGAGCGAGTTGATCAGGCCGATATTCGGCCCTTCCGGCGTCTCGATGGGGCACATGCGCCCGTAATGGGTGGGATGCACGTCGCGCACCTCGAAGCCCGCCCGCTCGCGCGTGAGGCCGCCCGGCCCGAGCGCCGAAAGACGGCGCTTGTGGGTCACTTCGGACAGCGGGTTGGTCTGGTCCATGAACTGCGAGAGCTGGCTTGAGCCGAAGAACTCGCGCACCGCCGCCGCCGCGGGCTTGGCGTTGATGAGATCCTGCGGCATCACCGTGTCGATCTCCACGCTCGACATGCGTTCCTTGATCGCGCGCTCCATGCGCAGAAGACCCACGCGATACTGGTTCTCCATGAGCTCGCCCACAGAGCGCACGCGACGGTTGCCCAGATGGTCGATATCGTCCACCTCGCCCTTCCCGTCGCGCAGCTCCACCAGCGCGCGCACGCAGGCCACGATATCCTCGCGGTCGAGCGTGCGCTGCGTGTCGGGCTTGTCGAGGTTGAGGCGCATGTTCATCTTGACCCGCCCCACGGCCGAAAGGTCATAGCGTTCGGAATCGAAGAAGAGCGTCTCGAAAAGCGCGGCCGAGGCTTCCTCGGTGGGCGGCTCGCCGGGGCGCATCACGCGGTAGATGTCCATGAGCGCGCTTTCGCGGTTCATGTTCTTGTCCGCCGCCATGGTATTGCGGATATAGGGGCCGACATTCACGCCGTCGATGTCGAGCACCGGGATCTCGGTGATGCCCGCATCCAGCAGATCCTGAAGCGTGCCGCCCGTGATCGCGCCGTCGCGATCGTATTCGAGCGTGAGCTCGTCGCCCGCCTCGACATAGATCGCGCCGGTTTCCTCGTTGATGATGTCGCGCGCCGCGAACTTGCCCACGATGCGGTCGAAGGGCACCAGCAGTTCGGTCACCTTGCCCTCGTCGATGAGCTGCTTGACCGCGCGCGGCGTGACCTTCTTGCCCGCCTCGAACAGCACCTCGCCGGTCTTGGCGTCCACTATGTCATAGGTCGGACGGGTGCCGCGGATGCGGTCGGGGAAGAATTTCGTGACCCAGCCCTGCTTCTTCTTCAGCTTGTAGGTGACGGTGTCGTAATAGGCATTCATGATGCCTTCCTGGTCAAGCCCGAGGGCGTAGAGCAGGGTCGTCACCGGCAGCTTGCGGCGGCGGTCGATGCGGGCGAACACGAGGTCCTTGGCGTCGAACTCGAAATCGAGCCAGGAGCCGCGATAGGGGATGATCCGGCAGGTGAAGAGCAGCTTGCCCGAGCTGTGCGTCTTGCCCTTGTCATGGTCGAAGAACACGCCGGGGCTGCGGTGCATCTGGCTCACGACCACGCGCTCGGTGCCGTTGACGATGAAGGTGCCGTTCGAGGTCATGAGCGGCATGTCGCCCATGAACACATCCTGCTCCTTGATGTCCTTGACCGATTTCGCGCCGGTATCCTCGTCCACCTCGAAGACGATCAGCCGCAGCTTGACCTTGAGCGGCGCGGCATAGGTCATGTCGCGCTGCATGCATTCCTCGACGTCGTATTTGGGCTTTTCCAGCTCGTAGCTCACGAATTCCAGCATGCTGGTCTCGTTGAAATCCTTGATCGGGAAGACCGACTGGAACACGCCCTTGATCCCCTCGCCGTCCTGCGGCTGGGGTCCGTCGCCCGAGTTGAGGAACAGGTCATAGGAGGATTTCTGCACCTCGATGAGGTTCGGCATCTCGAGGACTTCGCGGATCTTGCCGTAATACCTGCGCAAGCGCTTCTGGCCAAGGTAGCTCTGAGCCATGATCGATCTCACCTTTCATTTCTCACCGGCCGCGGTCGCTGTCGGGCACCAGCGCCGAGGGCCTCAGAGAGGGCGGGGCGATCCATTCCCGGCCGTCGTCCCAATGACGGCCTCCCGATCGCATGAACCTCGCCTGAAAGAACCCCCGGCACGGGCGGGGCCTCTCTGAGACAGGTTCGGCCAGACCCGGGAAATCCCGGATCCGGCCTTGTCTTTCAAGCTGCCCTGCGGGCAGCGATCACTTGAGTTCGACCTCGGCGCCGGCTGCTTCCAGCTTGCCCTTGATCTCTTCGGCTTCGGCCTTGGAGACCTGCTCCTTGACGGCCTTGCCGCCCGCTTCCACGAGGTCCTTGGCTTCCTTGAGGCCAAGGCCGGTGATGGCGCGGACTTCCTTGATGACGTTGATCTTCGACGCACCGGCCGATTTCAGGATCACGTCGAATTCGGTCTGCTCTTCGGCAGCCGCGGCACCGGCATCGCCTGCGGCGGGGCCGGCGACCATGACGGCACCGCCGGCGGCGGGCTCGATGCCATACTCGTCCTTGAGGATGGTTTTCAGTTCCTGTGCTTCGAGAAGCGTCAGATTGACAATCTCTTCCGCGAGTTTCTTCAGATCAGCCATTGTTCAGCTCTTTCCGTATCTAGATGTGTTCCAACGTCGGGGATGATCCCCACACGCATGTGACAGGTGTGCCTTATGCAGCCTCGGCCTTTTCCTCGATCGTCGAGAGGATGCTCGCGATGTTCGAGGCAGGTGCGCCAATGGCCCCGGCGATGTTCGAGGCAGGCGCGCCGATGCAGCCGACGATGGAGGCGATAAGCTCCTCGCGCGACGGCATTTTCGACACGGCCTCGACACCGGCCCGGTCCAGTGCCGTGCCCCCCATCGCCCCGCCTAGGATCTCGAACTTCTTGTTGTCCCTGGCGAAGTCCTCGGCCACCTTGGCTGCTGCCACGGGGTCCTCGGAAAAGGTGAGCACGGTCATGCCCGAGAGGTAGTCGGCGATGCTTGCGCAGGGCTTTCCCTCGAGGGCGATCTTGGCGAGCCTGTTCTTGGCAACGCGAACCGATGCCTCTGCCGCACGGGCGCGGGCACGCAGGTTCTGCATTTCGGCAACTGTCAGACCCGTGTAGTGGGCAACCACCACGACGCCAGAGCTTTCGAAGATCTGGCCGAGTTCCTCGACCACTTTCTCTTTCTGGGCTCTATCCACAGTTTCACTCCAAATTTGGGGGTTTCCCCCCGGCTCAGGTCTGCCCCGGAAGGGTTCCGGGGCGTTCGGGTCCAAAACAGGGGTCCCGAGGCCAAGATCACCCGAGAGCCAAGGCACCCGGCTGGAAATCTCATCTCGTTCCCCATCTCAGGAAGGAATTATACGCCGCTCTGGCGAACCCTCCGTCTCGGACAGGACAGGGCCGGACGGCCCCGCCATCCGCCCCGGCCCTTGCGGACCGGGGCGAGATCTCATTCGGTCACGGCACTGTTGATGTCGACCGACACGCCCGCGCCCATGGTGGACGAGAGCGAGATTTTCTTGACATAGGTGCCCTTGGCACCCGCGGGCCTGGCCCGCTGCACGGCCGAGACGAAGGCGCGTACGTTCTCGGCCAGCTTCTCGGCGTCGAAGGACGCCTTGCCGATCCCGGCATGGATGACCCCGGCCTTTTCGACCTTGAACTGGACCTGGCCGCCCTTGGCGTCCCTGACCGCCTGCGCCACGTCCATGGTCACGGTGCCGACCTTGGGGTTCGGCATCAGGTTGCGCGGGCCCAGAACCTTGCCCAGACGGCCCACCACGGGCATCATGTCGGGGGTGGCGATGCAGCGGTCGAACTCGATCTTGCCGCTCTGGACCGTCTCCATCAGATCCTCGGCCCCGACGATATCGGCCCCCGCCTCGCGGGCCTCGTCGGCCTTGGCACCCCGCGCGAAGACGGCGACGCGCACGGTCTTGCCGGTGCCGTTGGGCAGGCCCACGACGCCGCGCACCATCTGGTCGGCATGGCGCGGGTCGACCCCGAGGTTCATGGCGATCTCGACCGTCTCGTCGAATTTCGCGGTGGCATTGTCCTTGATCAGGGAAATCGCCTCCTCGACGGTCACGTTTTCCTTGTCGGCGAAAGCCTCGCGCAGGGCACGGGTCCGTTTTCCAGGTTTTGCCATCTTATTTCACCTCGATGCCCATGGAGCGCGCGGAGCCAAGGATGATCTGCATCGCCGCCTCGACGGAATTGGCGTTGAGATCCTTCATCTTGGCTTCGGCAATCTCGCGCACCTGCGCGATGGTGACGGTGCCTGCGGTGGCGCGGCCCGGCGTCTTGGAGCCGGATTGCAGCTTGGCGGCCTTCTTCAGGTAATGCGACGCGGGCGGCGTCTTGATGTCCATGTCGAAGGACTTGTCCTGGTAGTAGGAAATCACCGTAGGGCACGGCGCGCCCGGCTCCATGTCCGCCGTCTTTGCATTGAACTGCTTGCAGAATTCCATGATGTTGATGCCGCGCTGGCCCAGGGCCGGGCCGACGGGCGGGCTGGGATTGGCTTGCCCGGCTTTCACCTGGAGCTTGAGCTTCCCGATCAGTTTCTTGGCCATGCGGCCTCTCCTTCGCTTCCAACGGCCCTCGGGGCGCGCCCCTCGGGCCTTTTCGTTGTGTGGTCCGGTCCGGCGGCCGCGGCCGCCTCGCCTCCCACGGCTCACAGCATCAGGTCTGCTTCGTGACCTGCGTGAATTCCAGCTCGACCGGGGTTTCCCGGCCGAAGATCGACACCGACACCTTCAGGCGCTGGTTGTCCTCGTCCACATATTCGACCATGCCGTCGAAATCCTCGAACGGGCCGTCATTGACCTTGACCTTCTCGCCCACCTCGAAGTGGATGAGCGTGCGCGGGCTTTCCTCGCCCTCCTGCACCCGGCCGAGGATCGCCTGCACCTCGGCGTCGCGCATCGGCATCGGGCGGCCTTGCGGTCCCAGAAACCCCGTCACCCGGTTGATCGAGTTGATCAGGTGATAGCCCCTGTCCGACATCTCCATGTGCACCAGCACATAGCCGGGCATGAAGCGCCGCTCCGCGGTCACCTTCTTGCCGCGGCGGATCTCGATCACCTCTTCGGTGGGCACGAGCACCTCGTCGATCTCGTCCTCGAGACCGTTATCGGCGACTGCCTGCCTGATCTGCTCGGCGATCTTCTTCTCGAAATTCGAGAGAACGCTGACCGAGTACCACCGCTTTGCCATTGCCGACCTTGCCCTTGCTTCCCGGCACATGCACCGGTTTCTCTTATTCTTTCAAGCGGTTGAACCCGCGTCACCGAAATGAAAATCGGCGCGCAACACGAATCGCCACGCGCCTTCTCTCCGGAGTGTGGGGCGAACTACCCCCGTTTCGCCCTGAATTCAAGGGCTTTCTTGCCGGTTGCCGGAGCCGCGCCCGCCCCCGGCCAGGCGGTCAACCGAAGAAACCGAGCACCGCCTGCAGCCCGCCGCGAATGGCAAGATCCACCAGCGCGAAGAAGATCGCGGTCAGCGTGGCGAGGATGAACACCATCACCGTTGTCAGCACCACCTCGCGCCGGGTGGGCCAGACCACCTTGGCCACTTCCGAGCGGACCTGCTGAATGAACTGGAGCGGGTTCGTGCCTGCCATCTGCGCTGTCTTTCCTGAATGCCTCCCGGCGCGACATACGCGGGCGGGCGGGCGAATTCAAGGGCCGAGGCGGTCCTGCCCGGTCTTGCCCAGACGCTCGAACGGATCGGGACAGGCATCGAACGGGTCGCTGTCGCGGTGGGGCCGACTCTGCGCGCGGAACCGCCTGGCGCGCGCCAGAACCTCGCCGCCCAGCGCGGCCAGCCGTTCCTGTCCGAAAAGTGCGACACCGACAAGGCACAGGACAAAGACCGCCAGCATCCCGATCAGAACCGCGCGCGGCCAGATCAGGACCGCAAGGAACATGACCGTCCAGAAACCATGCACGGGGGCCGGGCACCAGGCCCGCAGCCTCGCAAGCAGGGAATTTCCTGCGCCGGAAAGCGTTCCCTTGCGTCCCCTGCGCTTTCGCCCCTTCTCGGACCCCGGCTCGACGGGGTCGAGCGCGGGCAGGCCCGCGCGCTTGCGACGCGCGCGATCTTCGCGGACGATCTCTTCGATGGTAGCCATCGCGTTGCGCGCGGCAATCTCGGGCGTCACCGCATCGTCGGGCGGGCGCGCGTCCATCTCGCTGGCGTCGAGATAGAAAGGTTCTGACGGGGTCTTGCCCCGGAAACGGTCGTATACCATGACAGCAACACTCTTTTTTTCCACGCCCCCACGCGGCCGACACGATCCGTGGACCCTGCCGATAGATGGTTTCTCTGAGGCTTAAATGTGGCGGAAAGGCGGCGGATTGGCGGCGAAACCGGGGCATTTCCGATTTTCACCACATTTGCGCGGTATTTTTGGCGAATTTTGCGTGTATAAGCGCGCGCCGCGCAACCAGAGCGGTATCTTCATGGCTCCGGGTCAGAAGGGCACTGAGGCAATCCGTGGAATTGGCAGGGGCAGCAGGGCTCGAACCCGCGACCTACGGTTTTGGAGACCGTCGCTCTACCAGCTGAGCTATACCCCTGCGGTGCGGCGGTGTTATTTGCTTTCGCCGCCCCCGTCAAGCGGGGGGCAGGCCGCCGCCCGTGACCCGCGTCACACGTGCCGATCGACCATCATCTTCTTGATCTCTGCAATCGCCTTGGCGGGGTTGAGGCCCTTGGGGCAGGTCTTGGTGCAGTTCATGATCGTGTGGCAGCGGTAGAGCTTGAACGGATCCTCAAGGTCATCCAGGCGCTCGCCCGTCGCCTCGTCACGCGAATCGATGATCCAGCGATAGGCGTGCAGAAGCGCGGCGGGCCCGAGATACTTGTCGCCGTTCCACCAGTAGGACGGGCAGGCGGTCGAGCAGGAGGCGCACATCACGCATTCATAGAGACCGTCGAGCTTCTCGCGGTCCTCGATGGATTGCTTCCACTCCTTGGCCGGACGGTTGGTCTTGGTTTCCAGCCACGGCATGATGCTGGCGTGCTGCGCGTAGAAATGCGTGAGGTCGGGGATGAGATCCTTGACCACCGGCATGTGCGGCAGGGGATAGATCTTCACGTCACCCTTGATCTCGTCCATGCCGTAGATGCACGCGAGCGTGTTGATCCCGTCGATGTTCATCGCGCAGGAGCCGCAGATCCCCTCGCGGCACGACCGGCGGAAGGTCAGCGTCGGGTCGATCTTGTTCTTGATGTAGATGAGCGCATCCAGAACCATCGGCCCGCAATCGTCGAGATCCACGAAATAGGTGTCCACCCGCGGGTTCTGCCCGTCATCGGGATTCCAGCGGTAGATCTGGAACTTGCGCAGCGTCCCGCCGGTCTCGGGCTTGGGCCAGGTCTTGCCGGTGGTGATCCTGGAATTCCTGGGCAGGGTGAATTGGACCATGTTGATCGCTCCGTTCTCTCAGCTTGAGCCGACGCTTGCCGCGATGTTCCGCGCCACGCTTTCAACGCCTCTTGAGGCAATAGCTCGATCCTCCGAAGAGGACGGGCGCATGCCTGGGACACGGGGTATAGGACGCGCGTCGCTCGGTCGCGCGCGCCGCAGCAAAGCGCGGCGTCGGCGCGCGGCCAAGGCGCTCGTCGGCGCAGGCATTGATGCGGTCGGCCTGCGCGGGGCTCAGGTTGGACCCGGGCAGGATCCAGGTCACGGTCTGGCCCCCTGGCGGGAGATCTGGCCATTGCGCCCCGAAGCGCACCGGGCCGCGCAAACCCATTTCATACCGGCAGTCGAGGATTGCCTCGCGCTGCTCCATCACCGGGATATGGCGCCCCGACGCGGCGGCGGGCGTGCCGGGTCCGGCCACGGTGGCGAGTGCCGCAGCCAAGGCCAGGGCAATCCGGAAAGTACGGTCGAACATGAGCGTTCCTCCTTCAGAACGTGCGCGCCTTGGGCGCGATCTTCTCGAGGCTGATACCGCCCTCCGACTCGGAGGTGAGCGGCGTCTCGATCACCGGGCGGTAGGAAAGCGCGACCTTGTGGCCGTCGATCCGGGCAATGGTATGCATGCGCCAGGTCTTGTCGTCGCGCTCGGGATAGTCCTCGTGCGCGTGGGCGCCGCGGCTTTCCTTGCGGGCCTCGGCGCTCACGATTGTGGTCAGCGCGCAGGGCATGAGATTGGTCAGCTCCAGCGTCTCCATCAGATCGCTGTTCCAGACGAGCGAGCGGTCCGTCACCTTCAGATCGTCCATCTTGGCGGCGACGGCCTCCATCTTCTCGACCCCCTCCGCCAGTGTCCTGGAAGTCCGGAAGACGGCGGCATCGGCCTGCATGGTGCGTTGCATCTCGAGCCGCAGATCGGCCGTCGGCACGGCACCGTCGGCATGGCGCAGCCTGTCGAACCGGTCGAGCGCCTTCTCGATTTCCGCCTTGTTCGTGGCTGGCACGGCGCTCTCGGGATCGACCACCTTGCCCGCGCGGATCGCGGCGGCGCGGCCGAACACCACCAGGTCGATGAGCGAGTTGGAGCCCAGACGGTTCGCACCATGCACCGAGGCACAGGCCGCCTCGCCCACGGCCATCAGCCCCGGCACGACGGCGTTGGGGTCGTCCTGCGTCGGGTTGAGCACCTCGCCCCAGTAATTCGTGGGGATCCCGCCCATGTTGTAATGCACGGTGGGCAGCACCGGGATGGGCTCCTTGGTGACATCGACCCCGGCGAAGATACGGGCGCTTTCGGAAATTCCCGGCAGGCGCAGCTTGAGCGCCTCGGGCGGCAGGTGGCTGAGGTTGAGATGGATATGGTCCTTGCCCGGCCCCACGCCGCGCCCTTCGCGGATCTCCAGGGTCATGCAGCGGCTCACATAGTCACGCGGTGCCAAGTCCTTGTACTGGGGTGCGTAGCGTTCCATGAACCGCTCGCCCTCGGAATTGGTCAGATACCCGCCCTCGCCGCGCGCGCCCTCGGTAATCAGACAGCCCGCGCCGAAGATGCCGGTGGGGTGGAACTGCACGAATTCCATGTCCTGAAGCGGCAGGCCCGCGCGCGCCACCATGCCGTTGCCGTCACCGGTGCAGGTATGCGCCGAGGTCGCCGAGAAATAGGCCCGGCCATAACCGCCGGTGGCCAGCACCACCATCTTGGCGTTGAAGACATGGATCGTGCCGTCATCGAGCTTCCAGCAGACAACGCCGGTGCAGGCACCATCGGTCATGATCAGGTCGATGGCGAAATACTCGATGTAGAACTCCGCCTTCTGCTTCAGGCTCTGACCGTAGAGCGTGTGCAGGATCGCGTGGCCGGTGCGGTCGGCGGCAGCACAGGTGCGTTGCACCGGCGGGCCTTCGCCAAACTCGGTCGTGTGCCCGCCGAAGGGGCGCTGATAGATCTTGCCTTCCTCGGTGCGGGAAAAGGGCACGCCGTAATGTTCCAGCTCATAGACCGCCTTGGGGGCCTCGCGCGCGAGATATTCCATCGCATCCGTGTCGCCCAGCCAGTCCGACCCCTTGACCGTGTCGTACATGTGCCATTGCCAGCTGTCGGGGCCCATGTTGCCAAGGCTGGCCGCGATGCCGCCCTGCGCCGCCACGGTATGCGAGCGGGTCGGAAACACCTTGGTCACGCAGGCCGTGCGCAGCCCCTGCTCGGCCATGCCGAGCGTGGCGCGCAGCCCGGCACCCCCCGCGCCCACGACCACGACGTCATAATCATGCGTCTCGTATTCATAAGCAGCCATGTCTTCAGGTCCTCACAGCGCGATCTTGGCAAGGGCGAAAAGCCCGGTGGCGATCATTCCGTAACTTAGGACAGTGACGGCGATAATCAGGGCCCGGCGCGTCGAGCCGTGGCTGTAATCCTCGATCATGGTCTGCGCGCCGGCGGCGAAATGGCGCAGCCCGAAAAAGATCACGAGCCCGGTCAGGATTGCCATGGCCGGATGCGCGAAGGCGGCAAGCACCTCCTCGCGCGTGCCACCCAGGGCGCGCCCGAAGGCCACGACGAAGACCGGGATGATGAGCGCAAGGCCCGCGCCCGACACCTTCATGTACCAGAAATGCTCGGTCCCCGTGCCCGAGGCACCCTTGCCCTCGGCCCGTTTGCGTGCGGTCAGGTAACGCATGGCAGCCTCCTCAGACCAGCAGAAGCGTGATGACGGTCAGCACGACCGAGCCGATGATGCAGGCCCAGCCGAGTTTCTCGGCCGTTTCCATGTCGAGTCCCTTGCCCGCGTCCCAGTAGAAATGCCGCAGCCCGGCCAGGTAGTGATACCACACCGCCCAGAGCGAGAGCGTGAGCACCAGATCGCCGAACCAGGAGGTCATCACCGCGTCGGCGACCGCGAAATACGCCCCCGAGGTCGAGGCCGCGAGCAGCCACCAGACGATCAGCAGCGCCGCGACGATGAGCGCATTGCCGGTGATCCGGGTCAGGATCGAGGTGATCGAGGTGAGCTGCGGACGGTAGATTTGCAGATGCGGCGACAGCGGGCGTTGAACCTCTTTGGTCTCGGCCATGGAGAACCTCCTTGGGGTGGTCGGCGGCGGCACGCGACCGCGCAAGCTGCCCCTGTTTTGGAGGTTTTTGTCGCGCCTGTCACGTCCGCGAAGGCGAAAATGCCCGTGAACCGGACAATTCGCCGCAAAAAATCGACCTTTGTGATCACATAAAATGGCGCGTGATCACATCGCCGCTCAGATCCCCGACCGTATCATGCCGCGGAGCGGCATCGAGTCTCCCGCAAAGGCCGGTCATGGCCGCGGCGATGCACTGCGCCAGGGGTGTGATCACAGGTCGCGCTCAGTCCGCGCGCGTTTCCAATGCCTCGATCCGCGCCTTGAGAGCCTCGTTCTCCTCGCGCGCCTTCTGCGCCATGGCGCGCACGGCGTCGAACTCCTCGCGGGTGACGAAATCGCGGTCCGCGAGCCAGCGGTCGATCAGCGATTTCATCGCCGTCTCGGCCTCGGCGCGGGCACCCTGGGCCACGCCCATGGCGTTGGTCATGAGTTGGCTCAGATCGTCGAGCACCTTGTTGCGCGTCTGCATGGCGCTTCCCTCCGGCGTTACATTCGCCCTTTATATGGGCGGGCGCGCCGCGATCACAAGGTTGACTTTCTCCGCACCCGAAAGGCATTGAGACACGCATGCAGGCCGCCATCCCCTTTCCCGAGATCAGTCCCGAAATCTTCTCGTTCCCCGCCTTCGGGACGGAGTTTGCCCTGCGCTGGTACGCGCTGGCCTATATCGCGGGCATCGTCATCGGCTGGCGGCTGGTGGTGGCGACGGTCAGACGCCCCGCGCTCTGGCCGGGCGGCACCGCGCCCATGAAGCCTGCGGACTTGGAGGATCTGCTCACCTGGGTGATCCTCGGCGTGATCCTCGGGGGGCGGCTCGGCTATGTGCTCTTCTACCAGCCGGGTTATTACCTCTCGAATCCGGGCCAGATCCTCCAGGTCTGGGAAGGGGGCATGGCCTTTCACGGCGGGCTTCTCGGCGTGGTTCTGGCGGTGATCCTGTTCTCTCGGGCGCGCGGCATCAACTGGGTCTCGGTCGCCGATGCGCTCTGCATGGTGACGCCGGTGGGCCTGCTGCTCGGGCGGATCGCAAATTTCATCAATGCCGAACTGTGGGGGCGGCCCACGGATCTGCCCTGGGGCGTCGTATTTCCCGGGGCCGCGGCGCAGGACTGCGCGGGCGTGGTGGCGGGGATGTGCGCGCGCCACCCCTCGCAGCTCTATGAGGCGGCGCTCGAGGGGTTGATCCTCGGCGCGGTGCTGCTGTGGCTCGGCTGGCGGCGGGGCGCGCTGCGCCTGCCCGGCACGCTGACCGGGCTGTTCTTCGCAGGCTACGGGCTGGCGCGCTTCCTTGTCGAATTCGTGCGCCAGCCCGATGCGCAGTTCGTCTCGCCCGGCAACCCGCTGGGGCTTGCCTTTCATGTCAATGGCTACGGGCTCACGATGGGGCAGGCGCTGTCGCTGCCGATGATCGCCTTCGGGCTTGGCATGGTGCTCTGGGCGCGGCGGCGCGCCTTGCCCGCATGACCGCGCTGGCCGGGGTCATCGCCGCGCGCATCCGCGCCACCGGCCCGATGAGCCTGGCCGATTACATGGCCACCTGCCTGATGGATCCGCGCCACGGCTATTACGCCACGCGCGACCCGTTCGGCGCGGGCGGCGATTTCACCACCGCGCCCGAGATCAGCCAGATGTTCGGAGAGCTGACGGGCCTGTGCCTTGCACAGGCCTGGCTCGATCAGGGCGCGCCCGCCCCCTTCACCCTGGCCGAAACCGGCCCCGGCCGCGGCACCCTCATGGCGGATTTCCTGCGCGCGACCCGCGCCGTGCCGGGCTTTCACGCCGCGATGCGGCTGCACCTGGTCGAGTCCTCGCCCGCCCTGCGCGAGACACAGGCCGCGACACTCGGACGGGACGATGTGACCTGGTGCGACCGGGTGGAGGCGCTGCCCGAGGCCCCGCTCTTCCTTGTCGCCAACGAATTCTTCGACGCCCTGCCGATCCGTCAGTTCCAGCGCGGGCAAACCGGCTGGCACGAGCGGGTTGTGGGGCTGAGCGGAGATCGCCTTGCGCTCGGCCTCGGGCCGGAAGGCCCCCTGCCCGCGCTCGATCACCGGCTGGCGGAAACGCGGCCCGGCGACATCGTCGAGACCTGCGCGCCCGGCGCGGCCATCGCCGGTGACATCGGCGCGCGCATCGCCGCCCATGGCGGTGCGGCGCTGATCGTCGACTATGGCGACTGGCGCTCTCTGGGAGACACGTTCCAGGCCGTGGCGGGCCACGCGCCCACCGATCCCTTCGCCGCGCCGGGCATGGCGGACCTGACGGCACATGTCGATTTCGAGGCATTGGCCCGCGCCGCCGCACCCGCCGCCCATACAAGGCTCACGCCGCAGGGCCTGTTCCTCGAACGGCTGGGGATCGCCGCCCGCGCCGAGGCACTGGCGCGCGGCCTGACGGGAACGGCGCGCGAGAGCCATCTTGCCGCATATCGGCGCTTGACCGATGCGGGTGAAATGGGGACGCTCTTCAAGGTGCTGGGCCTCTTCCCGCCCGGCGCGTCACCGCCACCCGGACTGGAGCCATGACGCTCGAGATCATCACCGCCGAGGCGCTTGGCGACATCCGCCACGGGTTCTTCACCCGGCGCGGCGGGGCCTCCTCGGGGATATTCGCGGGGCTGAATTGCGGGACCGGCTCCTCGGACCAGGCCGAGATCGTGACCATCAACCGCGCCCGCGTGGCCCAGGCGATGCAGGTCGCCCCGGATCACCTCGTCACGCTGCACCAGGTCCATTCGGCGGCGGCGGTCACGGTCACGGCTCCTCTCTCGGAGCGCCCGCGCGCCGACGGCATGGCAACCGCGACGCCGGGTCTTGCGCTGGCGGTGCTGACCGCCGATTGCCAGCCCGTGCTGCTGGCCGACCGCGCGGCGGGCGTGATCGGCGCAGCCCACGCGGGCTGGCGCGGGGCGCGCGATGGCGTGCTGGAAGCGACGCTCGACGCGATGGAGGGGCTGGGCGCGCGGCGCGCGGCGATCACCGCCGTTATCGGCCCGACGATCAGCCAGGCGGCCTATGAGGTCGGCCCCGAACTGCTCGAGACCTTCCTCGACGACGAGCCGCAAAGCGCGCGATTCTTCGCCAACGGCCAGGGCGACCGCTACCTGTTCGACCTGCCCGGCTACGGGCTCTGGCGGCTGCGCCGCGCGGGCGTGGGCCATGCCGAATGGACGCGCCACTGCACCTATGGCGACCCTGACCGCTTCTATTCCTATCGCCGCAGCACCCATGCCGGAGAGGCGGATTACGGGCGGCTCATCTCGGCGATCCGTCTGTGACGCGCGCGGCGGGGCGCGCCATCCGCTCGCTCAGGAAGGCGTAGAAGGGCCGCCGCGCGCCCTCGCGCATATAGGCGCGGTTGAGCCGGGCCTTGGCCTCGAAGGCCGCGCGCGCGGCTTCCCGGTGCTCGGGCCGCAGGCGGGTGCGGCCAAGCGCGATCTCGCGCAGGATTCGCGCATAGGCCCCCTGGACGCGCAGGGCAAAGCCGCGATCGGCCGTGGCGCTACGGGGATTGAGATGCAGGTTGTAATGCACGGGTGCCAGCGGTGCCTCGCCGCCCGCGGCCGAGAGCGCCTCGGCGGCGTGGAGCACATCCTGCGAGGGCAGGCTGCGGAACGGCCCGGCCAGGGCGCGCGCCATGACGGGATGAAAGCTCGCCCCCGTGCCGAGATCGTCGAGGACAAGATGCGCGCGCTCCGTCCCCGGCAGCACGATGAGCGGGCGGCCGTCGCAGAGCACCCGCGTGCGTCCGAAGGCCACCCCATGCCGCCCGGCCAGCGGCAGCAGCGCCGCCAGATAGCCAGGCTCCCAGCTGTCATCGGCATCGAGAAAGGCCACGATCGGCGCGCGCGCCCGCGCCAGCGCCCGGTTGCGCGCCGCACCCGCCCCGCTTGCCACATGGTCCGGGGCACAGCGGACAAGGCGCAACCCGTGTTCGGGCAACCCGTCATAGCTGTCGCCATCGTCGGGGGCGAGCACCACCTCGATCCCGGCGGGCGGCAGGCCGGAGGCCGCCACCGAGGCCAGCGCCGCGGGCAGACTGTCTCGCGCCCGGAAGGCCGGGATGATGACCGAGACGCAGGGCACCGGCCCGCCTCCGGTCAGGCGTGGATCGCCCCGTCGCCGCAGGCCAGCGCAGCCTCGCGCACAGCCTCGGAAAAGGTCGGGTGCGCGTGGCAGGTGAGGGCGAGGTCCTCGGCCGCGGCACCGAACTCCATCGCCACGCAGACCTCGTGGATGAGATCGCCCGCCGAGGGGCCGATGACATGCGCGCCCAGGATGCGGTCTGTCTCCTTGTCGGCAAGGATCTTGACGAAGCCGTCGCCCGCGAAGACCGCCTTGGCGCGGCCGTTGCCCATGAAGGAAAACTTGCCGACCTTGTAGGCACGCCCCTGTTCCTTGAGGCTTTCCTCGGTCTCGCCCACAGTCGCCACCTCGGGATGGGTGTAGATCACGCCGGGGATGACGCCGTAATTCACATGGCCGTGGCGGCCCGCGAGCAGCTCGGCCACGGCCATGCCCTCGTCCTCGGCCTTGTGGGCGAGCATGGGGCCGGGGATGGCGTCACCGATGGCGTAGATGCCCTTGACGGAGGTCTGCCAGTCCTTGCCCACGGCGATCTGGCCGCGCGGCGTCATCTCGACGCCGAGATCGGCAAGCCCGAGTCCCTCGGTATAGGGCTTGCGGCCCGTGGCGACGAGGACGACATCGGCGTCGAGTTCGTGCTCGCTGTCATCCTTGCGCAGCCTGTAGGCGACCCTGGCCTTGGCCTTGAGCGTCTGGACAGTGTGGACGGCGGCACCCATGACGAAATCAAGCCCCTGTTTTTTCAGGATTCTCTGAAAGGTTTTCTGCACCTCGCCATCCATGCCGGGGGTGATCGCGTCAAGATACTCGACCACCGTGACCTTCGTGCCGAGACGGGCATAGACCGAGCCCATCTCGAGCCCGATCACGCCGCCGCCGATCACCACCATGCTCTTGGGGATCTTGCCGAGGTCCAGCGCGCCGGTGGAGGTGACGACGACCTTCTCGTCGATGGCGACATCGGCGCCGGGGATGGAGGCCGGTTCGGAGCCGGAGGCAATGACGATGTTGCGGGCCTCGTGGGTCTCCTCGCCCACCGTCACCTTGCCCGCCTCCGGGATCGAGCCCCAGCCCTTGAGCCAGTCTATCTTGTTCTTCTTGAACAGGAATTCGATGCCCTTGGTGTTCTGGCCGATGACCTCGTCCTTGTAGGCAAGCATCTGTTTCCAGTCGACCGACGGGCTTTTGCCCTTGAGCCCCATCTTCTCGAAATTCTGCTCCGCCTCATGCAGCATGTGGCTGGCGTGCAGCAGCGCCTTGGAGGGGATGCAGCCCACGTTGAGGCAGGTGCCGCCCAGCGTCTCGCGCCCCTCGACCACAGCGGTCTTCAGGCCCAGCTGCGCGCAGCGGATGGCACAGACATAGCCGCCGGGCCCGGCACCGATGATGATCACGTCATAGGAGGCCATGAGACTGTCCTTTCTTGTTGGCGGGGTCGGGGGCGCTGCCCCCGTCGCCCTTCGGGCGACTCCCCCGGAGTATTTGCGGAACGATGAAGCATCACAGGAGCGCCGCCAAGAGCATCAGCACCGTTGCGAGAAAGCCCGCGGCCCAGATGAAGGAGCGCGCGGGGCTGAGCCCGGCGTAATAGGCGGGCACATAGAGGATGCGCGCGGCGACGTAGCTATAGGCGCACCAGGCGGTGAAGCGGGTGGACTGGTCGGAGAGCGTGATCACCACGCAGGCGATGGTGAAGAGGATGAGCCCCTCGAAATGGTTGGAGAGCGCGCGGCCGAGCCGGGCGGTGCCGTCGGACATCTTGCGCGAGGGTTCACGGTCGCGCGGCGAGGTGGTGTAGCCGGGGCCGAGCTCGAGATTGGCCGGGATGGCGTAGAGCAGATATTGCACGACCTGCCAGAGCGCGGCGAGGGTGAGGGCGGTGAGTTCGTGGGTCATTTTTAACTGCCAAACGACTTGATAACACCACCAATCAAGCCACCGATTGCATCGCCAATTCGATGGTAGTCAACACGTCCCGCACTAACTTCGGTCACGGTTTTTGAAAATGGTTCTTTCTTTCCACCAACTTCAATTTCCGTTCCTAATACAGCCATGCCAAGTGAGGTAAGTGCGATGTTATCGACACTGCCGTTGGCGATACCACCCATCGTTCTTGAATATTCTTCAACCCTGATCAAACCTTCAGCTTCCAGCCATTTTATACAAGGGTAAAAATGAGTTGCGAACTCTTGACTAAGTTCGAGGTCATCAAACTGCAATGACCAATGGCTCACGCCATTCTCCATAGCTCTCTCAAGTATTTTGGCTAGTACCAGATTGGTTCGTTCCAGTGGGGTCATTCTACACCCGTCAGCGTCTCACGCGCCTGCGCAATCGCGTCATCCACGGAAAGGCCCTCCTCATGCGCCTTTACGATCCGTTCCAGAACGGCGCGCAGGCGGGCGGCTTCGCCGGGGGCGGCGGGGCGGGCACGGGCGAAGAAATCCGCGTCGAGGGGCGGGTTTTCGTCGTACTCCCTGGGTGGCTTGGGGCGGGGTGTCATGGGATTTCCCTCCGATTGGCCTTGCGCAGCGAGATTACGCGGATGCGGGCACCTCGCCAAGCGCGACGGTGGAACGTGCGCGCGGCGATTCCAAGTGACGCCCGGGGCGCTTGCGACCCGGGCAGCGCCCGGCCGCCCCCCTCGGGCGGGCGCTTCACGCCCACCCGGCGGCCGGGCGCTGCCGTCTGGTCGATGCGTCACCGGCATGTGCGCCCTCACAAATCCATCAAGAGCCGTCGCGGGTCTTCCAGCGCCTCCTTCACCCGCACGAGGAAGGTCACGGCGCCCTTGCCGTCCACGATGCGGTGATCGTAGCTGAGGGCCAGATACATCATGGGCCGCGCCTTGATCTCGCCGTTCACGACCATGGGCCGCTCCTGGATCTTGTGCATGCCGAGGATGCCCGATTGCGGCGGGTTGAGGATGGGCGAGGACATGAGCGAGCCGTAGA
>MDTD01119557.1_pt1 | contig 20254 bp, 20 predicted proteins | sample 811221 | NCBI WGS metagenome assembly MDTD01 (sample SAMN05326646, study PRJNA326480) | marine metagenome | isolation source: seawater | place: Pacific Ocean: South West | collected 2011
CCGCTGGCTGACCAGCAGCATCCTCTTTGTCACCATCCACACCGTCTCCACCAACAACGGCCGCATGGACATACTCAAAGACGACATCGGCCTGGCATTGTCCATGGTGGATGCCCGGGATGAGGCCAACCGGGTCTGGCTGGAAGACGCCTTCACTCTCGGTAAACAGCAAAACGTCCGGGCCCTTGTCATCATCACCCAGGCCGATCCCACCGCAGCGGACGGCAGCGGCGAATGCACGGCCTACCGCAGGATGCACTGCGACGCCTTTGCAGACCTCAGGGATGATGTCGTCCGCCTGTCCAAAGGATTTTTCCCCAGCTACAAAGATACCCGCCTGCGGCCCGTCCTCTTCATGCACGGAGACACCGGCCCCTTCTGCTTTGACAAAACCTTCGGCGGAGACGCCGCCCCCAACCTCTGGCGCCTGAACGCCTGGGGCGATTTCACCGTTCCTGCAGACGCCACGGTGGTCACGGTCCAACCGGAAAACAAAGGGGAACCCTTTGCCGCCATCACCCTTCTGGAGAGAACGGTGCCCGGGGAAAACTGCCTGCCGAAATTTTAAAGGGGGGTCCAAAAGTAAAAGAAGGAAAGCACAGTCATAACAAGCACCGGCACACCCGCCCCTCAGTGCAGACCACGTAACCTTGTATCATAATTAAGGTTGCCAATTATCATATGGGGTATCGATTTGCCCCATTATACGCTCAAAATCACCTGATGATTTGAGTTTACCAATGGCCTGGCTCAAAAACTGGTCCGTGGGCCCTCCCCTTCCACCTTTCGGAAGAATAATCTTTACATCGTACACTTTGAATAGATCCCGCTGGATATTATTAAAATTGTTTTTTTTAACCAATGGATCTGAGGCGAAATCCGCAAAAATGAAGGCGTCGATACGACCTGTGTTTACTTTTTTAAGACTTTGTTCGATATTTGCGGACCCTTTGATGCTAAAATCAAAGTAATTGACATGAGCCAAGTCGGTTTCTACCTTCGCCGTAGGCAGGGCTTCTTTAGTGACGTTGCGTCCCTTTTTTGTGTACATCACAAAATTGACATGGAAGATTGTTTCCGTGGAATAATCATAGTCCAGAGTTTCCATGTTAATATTTGGTACGGCAATAAGGGGCATATGAAAGTCTGCTCTTCCCGAGACCACATTGTTCATTGATCTGGCAAATGGTACCACAGAAAACTCAATATCCTTACCTGAAACCTTGGCCAGAGCCTTAGTGAAATCCACCAACACCCCCTTTTCAGAGCTTTCTGCGTACACGGGCATTTTGGCGAGGCTGACTTTGAAGTCGGCTGCCAGAACCGGGGGAATTTGCATTATAATTGAGATGAAAAGAATGGTCGTGATCTTGAAAAAAAATGAATTCATGACTCCTCCTAAGTTACAAATATGTGTAGTGAAGTCCCTTCTATCCGATGCTATAACAGGAAAGGCGTGGGTAGATTCGGTGAACGGCGTTCAAACAGTTAGTCAGAATAACGGTAGTATTGGAAGGGCATCATATTGTGCAAATCTAAAGCAATAGATTTATTGTAACAACTCAAACTCAAAAAGCAATAACCAGCGGAGGACTATACAGACATTCTTTCTGAGGAGGCTGAAAACAAAACGGCTTCCTGACATCAGCCAAGCACATCGCATGACCGTTTTTCATGGGGGTCAAGCTTATCGATCTGCTTATTTGGCTTTAAGTTTTCCCGTATTGACTCTGCGAATTCCTTGTCCAGGGTGAACAATTTGGTTTCGGTGTTTGCATGACAGGTCAATTTGCAATAGGCGTACACGCAGCCCCTGTCACCCTGGGGGAAAAGGCTTCTTCCCTGACGGCTGCACCGGAAGCGGCTATCACTGTTTTTAAGATGCTCTAATTTTGCTTCGCTAAGTGCCGCAAACTGCGGTCCAATGGGTCCTCAAACAGTGCGCCACTTTTCACGCTACGCTGCAAATCGATATGCAAAAAATTTGATATCTGAAAATAATGCTTGAGAATCGAAGCTAAGGTTTCAAAGGCGTCAAAACAATTGAAAAAACAAATAATTCAAGGTATCATACAGGAAAATTAGGAAGGGAAAAATGCCAGAAATTACCAGATTTTATGGAATCATCATCAAGCTCTTTTTTGGAGATCATCCACCGCCGCATTTCCATGCTGTTTACGGTGAGTATATTGCCCTTTTTGATATTGATACTTTGGAAGTTATTGAAGGAGATCTTCCGGCAAGAGCTCGAAAACTTGTTGTAGAGTGGGCTAAAGCTTATAAAGTAGAGTTGAAAACAATCTGGGAAACTCAAGAATTTAAAAAATTACCGCCTTTGGAGTAATCATCTGAAATGAATGTACCAAAAATAAAAACTGCAGTTGTTACAGATCATAAAACAATCATTGTGACTTTTGACAACGGTGAAATCAAACAATATGACATCAGTAAATTGTTAAGTAATGATATGTTTTCCCCCCTTAATGATCAGGCCTTTTTTAAAAATGTTAAGGTGGAGCCTGGTGGTTATGCTATCTATTGGAATGAAATGATTGATATCAGCGAATACGAACTATGGAAAAATGGGGTCTCTTACCAATAATGAAATGATTGAGTTTGTTTGAACTTGAACTCTAAAGTTAAAAAATTATCAAAAACTACCCACAGTCCTAAAAATTCGGGAAACTTCTCCAAGAAGCCAAGACAGAAATAAGGTAGGAATCTTTCCCCCCACAATATGTCTATCTTGTTGCTCCAGGCCTTCGATGGAAATAGCGATTGATTATTTTGTTATTGATGACCGGGGTCGAAAATCTGGGTGAAGACTTCCTTCAGGACAAGGTCTGCCTCCAGGTATAACAAAGACCGCAGACTTTTCCCTGTCAGTCCATAGCTTCTTCCTTTTATATTGTTAATTCGTTGCAGAGTAAAAAAAATTTCCCGTGGTAATGGTTTATTCAGATTTGTTCTCAGCAGTTACAAACCAAGAGGGCCAGGCAGGTGGTGCCGCGGAGGCCCCTAAGCGTCGTAAATTTTCGGGGCGTCAGGACCGACAGAACCGGAAATTTCCGATATCCCGGCGATCAGGACGATTGCCGGGATTTCAGCGTGGGGTCCCGCAGTGCCGCCTGTCGGGTATCTGCCCCACCCTATACAAACCAATAATAATTTCAGCAGCGTTTTTTAAATTAAGGCTGAAGAAGCACGAAACCATCCTCGCAAGGGAATATAGTTTCAATCAAGCGCATCGCATGAGCGTTTTTCATGGGGGTCAAGCTTATCGATCTGCTTATTTGGCTTTAAGCTTTCCCGTATTGACTCTGCGAATTTCTTGTCCAGGGTGAACAATTTGGTTTCGGTGTTTGCATGGCAGGTCAATTTGCAATAGGCGTACACGCAGCCCCTGTCGCCCTGGGGGAAGAGGTACACCGGAAGGAGGCAATAGGGTTCTGCGGTTTCGAACACCCAGCCGACTGTTTTACCGCCTTTGACATAGACGCGTTTCATCTGTTCGTAGGTGTTTACTTTCGGGCAGTCGGAAAGTTGGCTGCTGGTGACCGCTCCTTTAATGGTTTCCTTGGATTTGTTTGGCGTGGCATCGGTGATCAGCAGATTTTTATCCGGTTTATAGCCCAGGTAATAGGAGGCGCCGGTTTTGGATTCTATTTTTCTGAATGAGAACTCCCCTTCTATTTTATAGCATTCCCGGTAGAGCAGATGGACAAGATAGATGGGTTGGGATAATTTGGAAAGCTCTGAATAAAATTGCTTTATGTCTGCTTGCGTGGCGGGGCGTGTGGTAAGGGAATCGGCGTTTGCATGAGCAGTTACGATCATTCCAAAGCAGATACAGGTGAAAAGAAATAACAAGGGCTGTTTTATCCGTATGCGCATATACATTCTCCGTCGATCATCCGGGCGGGAATGATCATTAAATCCTAAATATCCACCGGTGGAACAACATCTTCCAGACCAGTTGCCCAAAGTACAACCTGATCCAAATCACCTACCCGGGGGGTATAAAATAATCATACCCAGGGGGAATAATTCAGAAGACGGCTGGAAAGGTGAACAGCATGGAAGGTTCTACCCGGATTCTGACCCCGCGTGTTGGTGTCAGAATAATGCACGCATAGTAGCAAATCACAGTTTCAAAGGCAACAATCTCACACCTGTAAAGGTGTAACAGCGTTACATCTCTGCGCGTTACACTTCTGGTCTCTATTCCGTCGTACGGACACATTTCTACCCGTCCTTTTTTCTTCTCCGGTTCGAATCGCCCGATGGTAGGCCCTTTCAGGACAGTAATGTTGTGCCCGAGCCCATGGCATGGATCTTGTAATTTTCAGTTGCCGACAGACAACCAATGCGGTGACGGCGGCATGTGAGTCCTGCCGGGGCCGTGAAAATCCAAACCAAACCGGGATAGAAGATTATGAGTATCGCGACACATTTCAGAGTGGCGGATGAGGACACCTTGAACAGGATTCATGAGGCAACCCTGGATGTTCTTGCCAATACCGGCATCGTTTTCCAGTCGGAAGAATGCTGCAATATTTTTAAGGAACACGGGGCACGTGTGGACGGGCAGACCGTTTACATGCCGGAAAAAATGGTGAACAAGGCCATTGAAAGCGCCCCCTCACAGTTTGAATGGACCGCCCGGAATACGGAGCGGTCCATTACCGTTGGTGCCCGGCAGGAAGGCATCCATGTATGCCATAACAACGGGCCGATCTACATCCAGGATATGGATAAGGGGCGGCGGCTGGGCACCATGACAGACCTGGCGAACCTGTATAAGCTGGCCCAGCAAAGCCGCACCTGCGGCATTGTGGGACAAATTCCGGTGGAACCTGCGGATATCACCCATTCCCTGCGGTACCTGGATATTTTCAGGCAGTTGCTGAAACATTCGGACAAGCCGCTGTTCGGCTATGTGGGAAACCGGGAAGAACTGAGCCGGATGTTCGATCTTGTGCGGATCTCCCTGGGGGCGGATCTGACGGATGATGCCGTATTTGACCGGCATCGCATCGCCGTATCCTTGAACCCGTTGAGCCCGCTGCAATTCGATGAGATTCCCTGTGAGACCCTGCTGCACTTTGCACGGTTGAAACAGCCCGTGATGGTGCTGACCTGCGCCATGGCCGGCGTAACCAGCCCGGTGGATCCCATGGGTACCGTGGTGCTCCAGAATGCGGAAATCCTGGCCGGCCTGACCCTGGCCCAGCTGGTCAACCCGGGCACCCCGGTGGTGTATTCCCCGGCATCCGCCGTTCCCAACATGAGAACGGCGTCCTATATCACGGGGTCTCCGGTGTCCAACCTGATCAATATGGTCAGCGTCCAGATGGCACGGGAGCTTTACAATGTACCGTCCCGGTGCATGGCCGGCCTCACCGACGCCAAGACACCGGACTGCCAGGCAGGTTACGAAACCATGCAGACCTATATGATGCTGGCCATGGCCGGCGTCAACATGGTGAACGAATGCTACGGCATCCTGGACGCCATCATGACCGTGTCCTACGAAAAGTTCATCATTGATGATGAAATCATGGCCCGCACCGCCTGCGCCCTCAAGGGCCTTGAGCCCCTGGAACCCGGATTCTCCGTGGACCAGATACGGGAGATCGGGCACGGCGGCTCTTACCTGATGCATCCTGCCACCATGAAACACTGCCGCGGCTTCTGGACGCCGGACGTCTCCACCATGGATTCCTACGAGTCCTGGGAAAAGAAGGGCGGCATGGATGCGGCCCGCGCGGCCAATGCAAAATTCAAGGAAATCCTGGCGGCCTGCCCGGACAGCATCATTGATGCGGAAACGGACCAGGCGCTGGAATCCTATATCCGGGCGCTGAAGTAACCGCCCGGCATCCAGACGAACAGGTAGATACCGCGGCATTTACAGGGCGCACTCCTGTGAATGCCGCATAATTTTAACCAACAAGGAGGTTTTAAGTGAAACGAAACCAGCATGCAGGATTCCTGCAGAGCGGGGGAATGAGCCTCAACATGTTTACCCGGGATGAACTCTACGAGATTCACCTGGCCACCCTGGACGTGCTGCAGCACACGGGCATCTGGTTTGAAGATGAAGAAGCCCGGCAGATCCTGGGGGACCACGGTGCCGAAGTTGATCCGGTGACCAATGTTGTGAAATTCCCGCCCTATTTGGTGGAAGACGCCATACGCTCGGCACCCGCCACGGTCAACCTGGCCGGCAGGGATCCAAACCGGGATTACCTTTTAGGAAACAACCGGGTGGGCTTCACCAACTTTGGTGAGGGAATATCCATTGTGGATATCGAAACCGGCATCTTAAGGGAAACCGTGAAACGAGACGTGGAGGAAAGCGCCATCCTGGTGGATTACCTGGACGGCATCGATGTTTACGAACGGGCCGTAGGCGCCCATGACGTAAACCAGGATGCCCAGCCCCTGCACAATGCAGAGGCTTTTTTGTCCAACACCACAAAGCACTGCTTCCACGGGGCCGGCAACGGCCGCCTGATGAAGGCCGCCATCGACATGGCCGCCGCCATCCAGGGGGGCCGTGACAAGTTCAGGGAACGCCCCATTATTTCTTTTAACACCTGTCCCATCAGCCCCCTGAAGCTGGTGCGCGACTGTACGGAAATCATCATCGGGGGGGCGCGCGAAGGCGTTTTAGTCAACGTACTGACCCAGGCCCTGGCCGGCGGCTCCGCCCCGGTAACGCCTGCCGGCACCCTCGTGGTTCACAATGCCGAAGTGCTCTCCGGCATCGTACTCGGCCAATGTGTCCGCAAGGGCACACCCATGATGTTCGGCAGCTCCACCTGCCCACTTGACCTGCGTATGGCAACAGCAACGGTCGGGTCCCCGGAATGCGGCATGATCAACGCCGGCGTTGCGGCCCTGTCCAATTACTACATGCTGCCCTCGTGGGTTGCAGGCGGATAGGCTGACTCAAAAGTACCCGACGGACAGGCTGCCCATGAGAAAACACTCACAGGCCTCTTAACAGCGTTGGCAGGTGCCAACCTGATCTATGGTCTGGGAATGTTGGAATCAGGGGTTACTTTTGACTACGGTCAGCTCGTCATGGATAACGAGTTCGCAGAAATGATCAAGCATGTGGTAAACGGGATCCCCGTCAACGCGGAGACCCTTGCAGTGGATGTAATTGGACGGGTAGGATCCCAGGGCCAGTTCATCACTGAAAAACACACGTTTGAGCATATGAAGAAGATGTCACAGCCGTCTCTCATTGACCGCAGGGTTCGGGATAAATGGGAACAGGCCGGCGGCCAAACCATGCATGAAAAAGCCATGGATAAGGCCCGTGAGATCCTCGCCACCCATAAACCCACACCCCTTCCCGACGAGGTGAAATCTCAGATGAGATCCATCGTGGAAGATTGTGAGGCTCAGATTGCAGAAGAAAAGATGCGGGCAGGCAAATAATGAAAGGGCGCCTCTAAAAACGATTTGAGGTGACCGAATTGAATCCAGGCGAAAGTCCTGACTGTTCTTTTTCTCGATTAAAGCAATACAAAAAAGGCGGTGTTCCCTTAACCGGGGGCACCGCCTTTTTGCCGTTTGTAGGCTTTCCATCCGGACGGACATCCTGTCCCCCCCAAAGTGTCCACTGCGCCAGCTTGCAGGTCCGGGCAAAAAGAACCGCCGGCACAGGAGACGTGGTCCCTGCACCGGCGGTTTCTTTAGGCGCCTTAGCAAAAGGCTGTGGTATGCGATCTTACGTTTTACATCTCCCCTGCCTTGGCGGCTTTCACCATCACATAGGTGGAGAAGATGAAGGCGATTCCCACGAAGAAGAAGGGGGCGCCCACGACAATCGCCAGTGCCTTGATGGCATTGAAACCGCCGGTGAGCTGGAAGATGATACCGGTCAGGCCGATGATCACGCCCCAGAGCAGCCGCATGGAAATCTTCGGATCGGGATTGCCCTTGGACATCTGCATGGCCACGAAGAATGAGGCGGAGTCGGAGGTGGTTACGGCAAAAATTATGATGTTGAACAGGACGATGAGGCTGATCCACCAGCCGCCGTTCATGCTGCCCAAAAGGTTGTATACGCCGGTTTCAGGGTTGGCCTGGACACTTTCCCACAGGGGAAGGATGCCGTTGAGTTCCGCATAGGCAGCGGAGCCCCCCCAGATGCCGAACCAGAGGATGGCCAGGATCATGGGAACGAAAATTACACCGAACATGAATTCCCTCAGGGTGCGGCCCTTGGAAATACGGGCGATGAAACCGCCGCAAAAGGGGATGTAGGAGATCCACCACAGCCAGTAGAAAACAATCCACCAGCCCAGCCAGTCTCTCTGCTCAAAGTTACCGGCATCTGCCCAGAAGGTGTATTTCATGATGCCGCCGAAGTAATCACCGGTGAGCTGGGTCATCATGTTGAAAAGATACTGGGTGGGGGCGTGTCCGAAGAAAAGCAGGATGAGCAGAACGCAGCCGGCCATGATCATGTTCACCTGGCTTAGGATTTTGATACCGCGTTCTACCCCCGTGGCCGCGGAAATCACATAGGCCACAATGAGAAGCATCATAACGCCGGCCTGGCCGCCGGTGCTCAATTCGATGCCGAAAAGGGTTTTAATACCGAAGCTGATGGAGGCGACACCGAGACCGATCATGGCAGCGTTGCCGCCGATGGTGCCAAGCGCCCCCAGACCATCGGCGATCCGGCCCCAGATGGAAGTGTTGCAGCGATCCCCGAGGATACCGTAAAGGCCTGTGGATACGGTGAGGGGTTTTCCCTGACGGTAGGCAGGGAAGGCAATGGCCCAGGCAGCCAGGGCAAACAGGGCCCAGCCGTGGATACCCCAGTCCAGCAGGGTCATTTCAATGGCCTTGGGAACACCGGCGGCTGTGCCTGCCATACCAGCATCAATGACGTGGGAGGACTGGTGAAGGTGCGTTAAGGGTTCGGCCACGGAGTAGAAAACAAAGCCGATGCCAAGGCCGCAGGAAAAGAGCATGGCAACCCAGGAAGAAAAACTGAAATCCGGCGTATCGGTTTCTTTTCCCAGCTTCAGATCCCCGAAAGGACTGATCGCCAGAAAGATACAGAAAAACAAGGTGGCGCCCACGCCGAACAAAAAGGCCCAGCTGAAGTTAAAAATCAAAAAGTTCCGGATGGTCACCAGGGTTTTGCCGGTGGCACCGGGGAAAGCCAGCGCACAGATAATAATTGATATAAAAGATATCAATACCGGCCAGAACAGGGGGGCATCATACACCCCGAGGAGTTTTTCAATACCGTTTTCCCGGCCGTTACCCTTGAGTGTTTCTTCCCGGGTGGCCGCATTTGCCATGGTTGATTCCATTTTTTCTCCTTTGTTGCAGGTTAAACGTATTCGGATTCAATCATCCGCTTTCGTAAAGGTGTACAAAGGGGTTAAATCAACTTCCGTGCCAGTGCCCGGGCAACGAACGAAACGCAGATAAGCCTTATGTTTTGGGTGGTTACAAGAAAAGATACCATCGAAAAAACTGCAACGGATTACACCAGTGTAAAAGCAGAAGTGTAAGGCCAATTTGAATAGGATGAAACCAAGAAGCGCACAAAGGACACGAAGATGTTATCCTTCGTGGTCTTCGGGGTTTAATTGGGCGTTTGGTTATTTGAGGAAGTGGGATTTTCTGCGCCGGTCGGCCCAGGCAAGATAGTCATCCGCGGATGCGGCTTCCAGGCCGCAGCCCTTGATGACGGGCAGGATGGTATCCAGGCTCCGCCGGGACTCTTCAATATCCAGAGACCGGTTGGCAACGCCGGCCAGTCCCTGTTCCGGAGGAACAATGGAGGTAACGACATTGGCCCCGGCGGAAAGACGTGCCGGCAGGCCGTCCAGGCCGTCCACATCCAGGGAGGCGGGGATCAGGCAGTCCCGGAGCACCAGCCGCATCACGGCGATGGTGACAAGCTCCCGCAGGTTATCACGGCCAGGGAGACCGGCCATGGGGGTGCCGGGCTGGGGGACAAAGGTCATGACACGGGCCTGGTCTACGCCGAAATCCCGCATCCAGAGGATGGAGCCGGCAATATCTGCAGTGGTCTCCCCCACACCTGTCAGGATCCCCTCTTCCACCAGAATCCCTGCGGATCGCGCCTGGTGTTTCCGTGCGATTCTTGTGTCGAAATCCTGCCCTTGGCGAAGATCCGTATAAAGAGCCGGGGTATGGGTTTCCTGGTAGCAGGCGTACCAGTGGACGCCGGATGCGGCAAGTCTTTCCAGGACGACTTCCGGCAGCACACCCGGGGACACCATCACCGGCAGGCCGGTGCGCTTGTGCACCTCTTCCACCAATTCTGCCAGCCGCTTGAATCCTGCCTCTCCGTTTTCATGCCAGGCCGGATCTTCTCCCATGGTCAGGTCGATGAGATGAACCCCGCTGCCGGCCATGCGTTCTGCCGCATCAATGATCTCTTCCGGGGTTTTCCGGTACCGGGGCAAACCTGTGTTGGCACGGCGGTACTGGCAGAACCGGCAGTTGTTCCGGCAGAAGGTGGAAAAGTAAAGGAAGCCGTAGAGGAAAATCTGATTGCCGAAGTACTGTGCCCGTGTCCCGGCGGCGGCCCTGAAAAGGATATCCAGGTCTTGCGGTGCCGTCAGGTTCAGTAGAAATTCAATTTCCTCCCTGGAAACAGGGTCCCCCGGCGCACCGTCCCGGAGGCGGTGCAAAAGGGAATGCAACATGTCGGCGGTTCTGATGGTGGTCATGATCTTGTCGTCCGGGGGACTTTTTTACAATGGCAATCAGGCTGCCAGTTCCTTTGGGCTTTAGTATTTTGGCGAAGAGTCCGGGAGTTGCACCCGGCTGCACGGATTTAGAGTCCGTGTGATCCCATCCGATCCACCCTTCGGCTGACGGTAACGCTCAAAGGACTGGAATTTTCAATATCCATGCCAGATACATAGGCTTCGCAAATGCCTTTATTATGGGGTATCCGGGCGGCTGCGGGCGTTTACCGCCAACTGCAACATGTGACACAACTGCAAACACAGAGGTGTAACACCCCGGACAAACCAATAAGGGCTGCGGAACCTCTCCGCAGCCCTTATATCAATCGTACAGCATATTATTCGTATAACGTGATACCGAAAAAAATGTTCCGGATTATTTTCCCGGTTTCACCTTAAACATATCGGTTTCCGCCTGGAAGAAGGTGACCTTCAGCCATTCAAAACCGAACTGCAGGAGTTTGACGTCATCCTCTTTGAGTTCTTTCAACGTGGCTTCGGGGATATCATACCGTTCCAGAAAAGAGGATTCAAAGACAAAGGTTTTGAACTTGTCAATGTTGTAACAGGCGGTGAAGAACATCTGCTTGGCCTGCTCGGAGAGCTTCATGCTGGCGGGCAGGGACTTTTTCCGGACCATGAGATCCATCCAGCCTTCATTGACTTCGTCTCTCAGGTCGATACCCTGGTCTTCTCTCCAGTCGGCCACCGTCCACTCCTGGTCTTCTTCAAAACCCTTGCAGTGGGATTCTTTGACGCTGAAGAAAAACTCATCTTTTTCCCCCTGCTCACCGGAGTAGGAAAGGGAGCCCACGCCGATGGGGTAATACCGGCAGGTGGAGGGACGGTCTTCATAAATAACGCAGCCGTCCTCATCTTCCACAAAGGGGCAGGAGTTGCGGTCGTCATCGAGAAGTTTCAGGGTGACCACGGGCATATCCGCCTTTTCAAGGATCTGGGGGGTGGTGAATATGGCCAGGAATTTTTCCGAACTCATGTCCAGTTTTTTGCGCATGGTCAGGATATCGTAGGGGGTGAGCATGATGTCAATGCCCCGGCAGCAGTCGGTGAAGCAGGAGACGCCTTTATGGCATTTGAACTTGAACCTGCTGTTCATGCTCATCTGCTCGGGGGGGATTTCAGCATTGCCGGAAGCGGCCTTTATATCGTCGGTCATAAATTATCCTCATCATCTTATAACACATCAATCAAAGGTGTGGACTATACTTAAAAAATTTAATAATGTCAACCGGATAGGTTAACACCCCCGTCCCTGTTGGGTTTCGGGGACTTTGGGTCTTTTTATTTAAGGATTTGACATCATCGCAATTTATTCTTAAGTAAATGGATTAAAATTTAATCCTGTAAATTCGTCCCACTCATCAAAGGAGATTAAATGAAAGTCAAAAAAGCGGTATTCCCTGTCGCGGGTCTGGGTACCCGGTTCATCCCCGCCACCAAGGCCATGGCCAAGGAAATGCTACCCGTCGTGGACAAGCCCATTATCCAGTATGCGGTGGAGGAGGCCTTTGCCGCAGGCATTGAACAGATTATATTTGTCACCGGCAGGGGGAAAAAGGCCCTTGAAGACCATTTCGACCGGAGCGTTGAAATTGAGTCAAATCTTGAGGCCAAAGGAAAAACTGAGTTGCTCAAACAGATCCAGGAACTGGTTCCCAGAACCGGCACCATCGTCTATACCCGCCAGCACCAGCCGCGGGGCCTGGGCCATGCCATCTGGTGCGCCAGGGATATTGTGGGGGATGAACCCTTTGCCGTCCTTCTGGCCGACGATATGATCAAAACCGAAGGCAAACCCGTTCTCAGCGAAATGGTGGAGCAATTTGATAGGTTCCGCGCCTCCATTGCCGCGGTCATGGAAGTGGACAAGTCCCAGACGGACAAGTACGGTATTTTAGATGCAGGCCCCCTGGAAGACAAAATCGTCCGGGTCAACGATATGATCGAAAAACCCGCCCCGGAAGAGGCACCGTCCAACCTGGCCATCGTGGGCCGGTACATCCTCACTCCGAAAATCTGGGATCATCTGGGGAAAAAACAAAAAGGGGCCGGCGGAGAAATCCAGCTCACGGACGCCATGCGTGCCCTGCTCAAGGAACAGCCCATTTTCGGATACAAGTTTGAAGGAACCCGGTTCGACTGCGGGGACAAGGCTGGTTTTCAGATGGCCAACCTGGCCTATGCCCTTGAACGGCCCGAGTTGAAAGACAAGCTTCTGGATTTCATCAAATCGTATTGTTAATACGGATTATCCCTTTTTATACCGGCTGTACAGGGCCATGACCTTTTCCACATACTCTTGAGTCTCTTGAAACGGTGGAATCCGCCGGTACCGGTCCACGGCCGTGGGTCCGGCATTATAAGCGGCCAGGGCCAGGGGCAGTTTTTTGTTATACCGGGTGAGCATCTCTTTCAGGTAGCGGGTGCCGCCCATGATATTCTGTGAGGGATCAAAAGGATCTGAAATATTGAGGGCGGCATCGTTCTCCGGCATGATCTGCATCAGCCCCCGCGCCCCCATTCTTGATACGGCTTTGGGGTTGAAGTTGGATTCAGCCTGGATAACGGCTTTGATCAGGGCTTCATCCACGCCGAACCGTTCCCCGGCCCGCCGGATAATGGCATCGTAAATGGCGGGAGCGCTGCCAAAGTTCGGGGATTTGCGGCCTCTCTCCCGTATGTAAAGCAGATAATCTGTTGATGTGGGGGTATTGGTAAAGTGCACCACCCCGTTTGAGTCGATGTACTTGTAAATATCCGCCCGGGCCCCGGGAATTCCGGCCGTTCCCCCCAAAACAATCAGCGCAGAAGACAGCACCGCAAAAACAATCCGGGCGGCCCGGGCAGACCGGCTTGATTCTGCAGAAAATTTAGCCTTTATTTTTTTCCCGTTTCTCAACCCTTTGCCTGTACTCCTTGAGCACCAGTTTTTCCGGAAACTGGGGCTTGGCCACATATTGCCCGGTATTGTCAAGAAAGGTGTCCACCAAATTCTCAAGGATACCATCCTTTTCATGGGCCATGATCATATTGCGCTCCACCTTGTACTGATAGACCAGGGGGGTGCCGAGTGTTTCCAGAATGTCCACGAACATATCATCGGACACTTCTTCGGTGGAAAACAACTCTTTTTTTACGGGAATCTCCATTTTGGCGGTCATGATCACCACGTAGGCGTCGGCGCCGATCTTTCTGGAATCGTCAAAAATCTCAAGACAATGGCCGTTATCAAGCTCAATTCTTTTGTATGCGTCTCTTTCCATGTGAATCCTAAGGTCTCTTTCTTTTATACGTGCTCAGGTTAGAAGCGATTCTCTATTCACCTAAAACAGCTCCAACTGAACTTCCGTTTTCTTTGGTGTCTGCTGCCTGCGGTCGGCAACTTCCATTTTTGCCAGTTCCTTTTCAATATCATCAATGAAAAAGGACCTCTGCCGCATTTTCCCGGTGCCGAATATGCGTCTTTTTTTGGCATATGTCAAACACAGAATATCCATGGCCCGGGTCATGGCCACGTAGAACAGCCGCCGTTCCTCTTCGGGATCATCCACGGTTTTACCGTCCCTGGCATAGGGGATCATCCCGGTTTCACAGCCCGTCACAAACACCACCGGAAATTCAAGGCCCTTTGCCGCATGCATGGTGAGCAGCGATACCTTTTCCACCCCCTTGTCCAGCAGATCCTGGTCCTGGTTCAGCCGCATCACATCCAAAAGATCTCCCGGATCACTGTGGAGTGCCGCCAAGGCGGTGAGGCGTTGCCAGGCGTGGGCCAGGGTCTCATCGCTTTCCATTTTGAAACGCAGCCCGAACATATCCGCCGCGGTTTCCAGGAACCGTTCGGATTCAAAGGCCCCGGCGGTTTCCCGGATGGCCATAAGGCCAGCCCTGAAAGCGTCTGCTGCCGCCGGTTCGGTTTGGGATTCCTGCCAGTCCGCCAGCAGTGTCTCATCCCCGCGGCTTCCCCGGGCCAGGATCACCCGCAGCAGGCATACCGTCTCCCGGATTCCCGGGGTGGCCATCCAGTCCTCCCGGTCAGCGGTCTGGAAGGGGATACCGGCGGATTCAAAGGCATTGGCAAAGACGTCGCACTGCCGCCGGGTGCGGTAAAGTACGGCAAAATCCGAAAAGGAATACTCCTTGTCTGAATGACCGCCTGCTTTTCCCGCATCCATGGAGAGAAATGAAATCCCCCCGATAAGTTCCTCGATCATCTTCCCCACGGCCACGGCCTCACCCTTTTCAGTTGCCGTTTCCTTGATGATCACCTTCTGGGAGGTGGTGACACTGGCATAGATTTTCCTGCCCTCGTTCACCGCCGCATCAGGTTCCGGATTGGAGATCATCTGGAAGGAGGCATCAAGAATGGTCTGGGTGGACCTGTAGTTCTGCCTCAGGCGGATCTGCTCACATCCCGGATAATCCTGTTCAAATCGGTTAAAGAACCGGTTGTCCGATCCACGGAACCCGTAAATGGACTGGTCCGGATCACCGATGACAAAAATGCGGTTGCCCGTTGAAAGCAATTTGACCAGTTCGTACTGGCCGTAGTTCAGGTCCTGGTACTCGTCCACGAAGACATGGGTGAACCGCTCCCGGATCTGGCGGCAAAGATCGGGCTCTCCTTTAAGACGGTTGTGGCACAAAAAGATCAGATCCTCAAAATCGGCCAGACTCAATTCAATGCAGCGCCTGTCATAGGCGGCATAGATAGCTGCCAACTCTTTTGCATCTTCACCTGCCACGGGGCAAAGATCATGGTCCGGTCCCAGCAGTTGCTGTTTGCACAGGGAAATCTGATTGTCGAAGGCTCTCAGTTTCCGCTTTGAAAAGGGAGTCCCGCCGTTCTGCTCCGCAAAGTCCCCCGCCGCCCGTTCAAGCACTTCAAGTCGCAGGTCGTCCTCCATCAGCCCCCGGTTAAAGCCTGTGTAGGCCCTGAGGAGATTAAGGCAGAAACTGTGGAAGGTGGCCGCGGCCACCTGGGCACCCCCGTCCGGCATAAAGGTGTCGATCCGCTGGGCCAGTTCCCTGGCCGCCTTGTTGGTGAAGGTCAGGGCCAGAATATTTCCCGGGTTGACAGCCCTCTCCGATACCAGCCAGGCAATACGGGCCGTCAGGGTGCGGGTCTTGCCGGTACCTGGGCCTGCCTGGATCAGGACGGCGCGGGCATCGGATGTCACGGCCCGGTCCTGTTCCGGGTTCAGTCCTTCCAGCAGTCCCGGCGGAGTTGCCGCAGGTTCAGGGGAAGGCTTTTTTTTCTTTCGGCGCTTCACCGCAGATTTTTCACCTGTTTCTGCCGCCTTTGCTGCGGCTTCCCTGGCCTTATCCGCTTTGGTCTTCCTCTTCTTTGGCTTGGGCAGGTCAAACAGCAGATTCCTTTCCCCCCGGATCTTTCGCTTTTCCTCCCGGGAAAAAATACTCACCGTACCGAATTCCCCGTCATAACCTGGATCGATGTGCAGGTCGCCGGCCCGCATTTTCTCTATGGCCTCGGCCAGAAGCGGCACACCGGCCCGGTCTATTTCCTCAAAAGAAAGCCGGGTGAGGATATCGAGTTCCGGCCCCAATGATTCCACCGCCTTATTGTAATAGCCCGCCACCTTCTTGGTTTTAGGCCCCACCTCAAATATTTCGGAAAGCATATCGGCCAGGGGCACCACGTAGGAGTGGGGATGACGGTTTTCCGGCATATAGCCTTCCGGACGGTCGGCCAGTTCCCGGACCCGGTAGAGCACACCAAGGGTCAACGGTTTGCCGCATGCAGGACAGATCCCCCCGACTTTGGCGGTATCATCCGGGTTTAGACGGACGTTGCACTTCCGGTGGCCGTCATAATGATACTTGCCCTGGTCCGGGTACATGTCCAGGGTGCCCCGGTAGGACTCAAGATCGTGTTTTTCCAGGGCGCTGCGGATAGCCCAATAGGAAAGCTCCGTGTCGAATACGGAGGCATTACGCCCCAGGAACCCCGGGGAATGGGCATCGGAGTTGGAAATCAGCCGGACATGGTCCAGATCCGTCACCCGCCAGTTCATGGGCGGATCAGAGGAAAGGCCGGTTTCACAGGCAAAGATATGGGGCGAAAGGTCGTCAAAACATTCCTCGATGGTGTCAAAGCCGGATTTGGACCCGAACATGGAAAACCAGGGGGTCCAGATATGGGCAGGTACAAGGAATCCCCGGTCACTGACCTCCAGCATGATCTCCAGCAGGTCCCGGGCATCCAGGCCAAGGATGGGCCGGCCGTCGGATTTGATATTACCGATGGCATCCAGGCGGGCGTTAAACGTTTTGGCCGTTTCCATATCCGGCATATAGATAAGATTGTGGTTCTTCCTGACCCGGTCGTCTTTTTTATAGATGTTGGAGATTTCCGCCTGGAGGATAAAGCGCACCTCCCCCCGGCAGGATGCGGGAATATCCGGGTCAATGGTTTGAGCGATCTCTTTTTTCAAGGAAAAGAGGCCGGGTTCGGTTTCCTCAAGCTTTGTGGACAGTTCCTCCATCCAGGCCGGATGGGTGAAATCACCGGTGCCCACAAGGGAAATCCCCTTGATCTGAGCGGCATGATAAAGGTTTTCCAGGTCCAGGTTTTTGGCGGTTGCCCGGGAGTATTTGGAGTGGATGTGCAGGTCTGCAATAAATCTCATATAAACTGCCTGTGGCCTTGGGGTTGACAACGTCGGGGTTCACCAGATGTATTACATGATTTCCCCTTAATTTAAAAGACGGTTTCTGATAAACAGGGGGGATACGGCACACAGGTGCAAAAGGTTTTTTTTAAAGGAAAAAATAGGAGAGGTTATGATCGACCCCAAAGCCCGGGAGCAGATACAAAACTTTCAGGCACCGCAAGGAACGTCCATTACCATCCCGGTATCGGACCATCCGGAACAACACACCTTTGATGCATTCGCCGAAGAATGGATGGCACTGAATCCGGGGGTATCCTGGAACCGTGATCCGGAGGACAAAACTGACATCCCCGGATTCAGGCTCAAGGAAAATATTACCTATTGTGCCCTGCCCCTGGAACGGGAACTTGCCCCCTTTTTGTCCGGACTTGAATCCATTGCGGCCCCCTCGGTGTCCGGGAAGGCAAAGGCCATGCTGGACCAGCTTGAGCTGCCCTGCGAACTCACCCTATACATCGCCCTGCAATGCCCCCATTGTCCGGGGATGGTGGATACCCTGATCCCCCTGGCCGCCGCCTCGGATAAGATCCGGCTGCACATTATCGACGGATCCCTCTTCCGGGAACAGGCCGAAGCGGATCAAGTCATGGCCGCTCCCTGCCTCATCCTGGACAAGGACTTTCGATGGACCGGCAGTGTTCCGGAAACTGAAATTTTGTCCATGGTGCTCAACCGGGATCCTGCGGCCCTTGGCACAGGTACCCTGAGAAACATTCTTGAGGAGGGGAATGCGGACTGGATCACAGACCAGATGATTTCATCACATCAGGTTTTCGAAGGATTTTCAGGTCTGCTGCTCCACGAAACCTGGTCGGTGCGGCTGGGGGCCATGGTGGTGGTGGAAAGCCTTGCCGAACGGGCTCCGGAATTAGCCGAGACGCTTGCCCCCATTCTGATGGATGCCTTTGAACACCAGGAAATCCCGGTCCAGGGAGACATTTTATACGCCCTGGGAGAAATCGGCAATCTTGAAACAATGGCCTGGATCCGTGAATGCAAGGACGGGTTTACCCATGCGGATCTCTCAGACGCGGCGGAAGATGCCATAGAAGCCATTGAGTCAAGGGTTTCGGAGTAGAAAGCTGCGGCCATAGCCGGGCGGCTATGGATTGCAGCCTTTACCGGATCATGTTGCGGTGGATACCGTTAATGCCTGCAGCCGTTCTCTTGCGGCCCGGACCACCTCATTGTCCTGATCGTTCTCAATGATGGACTCAAGGATCTTCAGATCACTGGCGCTGTTGACAAATTTGATCCGCACCTTCGGATTGGAATGCAGATACTTGGGGACAAAAAAATCGGAAAAACGCATGACACCCTCCTTTTTAAATACGGGTTCGCATCATTAGCGGGGCCCTGCGCTACCATGCAAAGGCCCCGGTTCAGGGCAGATCGGATGCCCTCTCCACATATCTTTTAATCAGTTCAATGGTCACCTCTCCCATGGTCCTGCCCTGCTTGACTGCGGTGAGTTTGAATTCCCTGTGAAGATGTTCCGGCATCCGTAAGGTCAGCTGTTTGGTCTTGTCTTTCTGACTCATCTAAGGCCTCTCCTGTTCACTATTCTGTAACCCTCTATAATATTAAGTTGAATCATCCGATCCACACCTTGATCCCATAAAACCATATTAGATGTCTAACTGTCAATACATAAAACCATAAACATGCCTTAACACCCACCTCTTTCCAGTGGCGAAGGTTTATGGTAGAACCCGTCAGCACCCAGAATCAAGGAGAATGTCCATGCCCCATATCATTGTAAAATTATACGAGGGAAAGTCAGACGCCCTGAAAAAAGAGCTGGCCCAAAAAATTGTCAAAGACGTGGTCAAGGTAACAGAATGCAGGGAAGCTGCCGTCTCTGTGGCCTTTGAAGAATTCACCCCGGATGACTGGCCCGAACAGGTCTTCCGGCCGGATATCATGGAGGGTAAAGGAGAACTTCTGGTTTCCCCGGGATATGATCCCTTTGCCACGGCCCAAACGCCTGCAAAGGACCCGGCAGAGGCCCTGATGGCCTTTGTACGGGAAGCGGCCGAAACCGCTGCCGCAGAAGATGAAACCGGCTATTTCAACCCCATGTCCTGGCTGGACGAAACCCTGGAAGACAATCCCCAGATGTTTGATCCCTGCTTTGACACCCCCTGGAACGACCTGACCGATGCGGACAAAACAGAGCGGATGACGGCCATAAGACGGGTACTTTAATCGGGAGACACATGATGGAAGATCTCATCCGCCGTTATGATCTGTCTGCCCACCCCGAAGGGGGATACTTCAAGGAAATCTACCGGTCGCAAATGACCCTGGCGTCTCCTGAAACCGGGGAGGCCAGACAGGCTGTCACCCAAATTTACTTCCTGCTCACCCAAAGGCAGGTGTCCCGGTTCCACAGGGTTGTTCACGACGAAATCTGGCATTTTTACGAGGGCGATCCCCTCATGTTGATTCAGTTTGACGGCCAGAAGATAGTGGAAACCACCATTGGCCCGGGCGGGGACTATGTAACCGTGGTGCCGGGGAATGTATGGCAGGCGGCGGAAACCACAGGGGAATACACCCTGGTGGGGTGCACCGTAGCCCCGGGATTCGACTTTAAGGATTTTTATTTCATGAGCGACGCCCCCGAAACGGCAGCTACCATTACCCGAAGGCACGAAAAATACAGCCGATTTATTTAGACCCAAAACAAGCGCATTTATAAAAATAATGGGCTCATCCCCGCCTAGTTAGAAATCCATATTGAGTAATTTTTTTCTGGAGGCCAGACCC